>Ga0255052_10001359_pt1 | contig 18458 bp, 17 predicted proteins | sample JV7_2_21_MG_FD_188632 | JGI IMG/M metagenome (GOLD analysis project Ga0255052, IMG submission 188632) | Seawater microbial communities from Jervis Inlet, British Columbia, Canada - JV7_2_21 | ecosystem: Environmental > Aquatic > Marine > Inlet | place: Canada: British Columbia | collected... | reverse complement strand
GGCAGCACGTTTGAAGGCCAACGCGCCGCCACAGGAACTCGGACTGACGATTACCGTTTGTCCGGCACTCAGTTTGCCGGCCACGGCTTCGCCGAATGGCTCGGTGCTATAGGCTGGGCCGACAACGCAAATCAGCTCAGCGTCCTGCAAGGCTTCGTCAATGTCATGGCCGGAATAGGCAATCGGTCCGAACCCGGAGATATCGCCCTCTGCATTGATTCCGCCCTGCTCGGCGATCGTCGCGATGTTGTCGGGAAATTGCTCGAAATCGAACATGCGAACGTCATGCCCGTGCGACGCACAATCGAATGCCACGGCAGTGCCGCCGGCACCTGCGCCTAGTACAGTGATCTGCATGAGTGCCTCTTGATCTTTGTTTCCGATTACGCCAGGTACCCGACTTTAACGTAGATCAACGCGCCTTCGTCATCCGTATAAGGCGCATGTTTGCTCTTGTGGGGATTGCGAATCCAGCTACCTGCCGGGTACTCGCCATGTTCGTCGCGGAACGCACCTTCGATCACGAAGATCTCCTCGCCGCCCCAGTGGGAATGCAACTTGAATTGCGTATTTGGCGCCCGAATGTGTGCACTTCTATGCAAACTTGTGACTGGAATCACAGCCCCTAGCCCACCGAGGAACGATGAATGTGCGGCGGTCCACAAAACTAGTGGAATCTCAAACGCGCCACGGGAGACATCGCCTCTCTGGGGCGCCAAGCGAGTGCTGAGAGGCAAGTTCGGATGCGTTCTTGCCGCCTACCGAATGTCCGCTTGTGGCCTATTCTGTTGAAAAACTCCGTTTTAAAAAGAGCGCCATTGCGTACTGTATGTACGAGGGGGGTAGCAGAAGTCGCATGAAAATCCGGCCTGACGCAACTCAGAACGGCACAATTGATCTGTGATTCGCGCACTAGGTGATTGAAAAATTCCTTTGAATTTTCTGATTATCGTAATACGGAGTTTTTCAACAGAATAGGCCGTTAGCGGCCCCTGAAATCAGCGTATTTCTGCTAGTCTGAACGTCCGCTTTCGGGAAAATCAGACATTTCGAACGGACACCGCTGGTCGTTAGGCGACCAACGGAAATGGCTCTGCATATAATTGCACATTTTCAAGCAATCGCGCCGGCGTCGTCGAAAACTTGAGGGAACAAATCAGGTGGTGCCTTCTCTAAGCGTGCAGAGCCGGTTGGCGCAGAGACAGAGAATCGTGAGAATCAACATAGCCTTGCTCATTGCAGCGGCGATGACCTGGTCAATGCCTGCATTGGCTGTGGAACAGGGAGACGTTGCACCAAAATGGCAGGCATTAGATCTCCAGGGCGAAACCGTGTCGTTTCCCGAGGTATCCGAGGGCAGACCGACGGTGCTTATTTTCTGGGCGACCTGGTGCCCGTACTGCAAGGCGTTCATGCCCTATTTGAAGAAAATCCATGAAGAGTATGGGGCCAAGCGCATCCTGATTGTTTTGGTAAACGCCAAGGATAAAGACGGCGACAAAGACGCATACGTCGATGCGCTGGGTTTTCCGGTCGTGGCGATCCGGGAGGGCGACGCAATAGCGGCAGATTACGGCATCAGATTTATTCCCGGACTGATGGTCGTGGACGGTAGCGGTACGGTATCCTATCGGCGAAGCTCGACGGATTTACCGCCGGGACAGACGCTTGCACAGCTCTGGTCGGATCGGGTGGGGGCAGCACTTGACCAGGCGCTTTAATTTCTGCACTTGATTACACAATGAACGAACCTTGGGGACCCCATGACATCGGCGGCCAAATGGCCGGCCCAATCGATCTTGGCGAGCACGATATTGCTCACTGGGAATGGCAGATCGATGCCATGCTGCGCCTTGCCCACAAGAAAGGCCTGATCAGCGACTTTGCAGAACTTCGCGATGGCATCGAGCAGCTCTCAGCAGACGACTATGATCGCTTGAGCTATTATGAGCGCTGGGCAAAATCGCTTGCTTATACGCTCCTCTCCAAGGAAGTAATCACCGATCAGACGCTCAATGAAAAAGTGGCAGAGATTCGCGCCCGCCAGGAAGCGGAGGGCCTGCGATGAGCGAGCCGCTTTTTTCGGTCGGGCAGCGCGTGCAAATCGCAGATCGGACGCCACCGGTACATCACCGCGTACCTTCCTATGCCAAAGGGCATGTTGGCGTCATCGAGCGGGTTTGCGGCATGCATGCCAATCCCGAGTTATGTATCCGCGGCGACGGCAAGCCCTTTCAGCGGATCTACCGTGTACGTATTCCGCAGACTGATTTGTGGGCACCGTACGAGGGAACCGACGGCGACAAGCTCGAAATCGAGATCTTCGAGCACTGGCTGGAGCTGGCACAATGACTGGCCACGACGATCATGATCATGGACGTACGTTTCAGCCCGATCACCCGGAGCCGACCAGCGATGCTGCACTGGTAGGACTGGCCTTACGGGAGCTCCTGATCGAAGGCGGACATTACACCGCCGATGAGGAGCAGGCCGTCATTGCCGAAATGCAGGGTGCTTCCCCCGAGAACGGCGGAAAAATAGTTGCCCGCGCATGGACAGATTCCGATTACAAACAACGACTGCTACATAATGGCAAGGATGCGATCAAAGAACTCGGATTCGATCTCGAGCCGTACGAGTTCACGGTGATGGAGAACACTGAAGGCGTTCATAACGTCATCGTCTGCACCCTCTGCTCCTGTTATCCACGTGCACTTCTGGGCATGTCACCAGCCTGGTACAAGTCCAGGAACTACCGGTCCCGTGTCGTGCGTGAGCCAAGAGGAGTGCTCTCCGAGTTCGGTGTAAACCTGTCGGACGATGTCGATGTTCGCGTGCATGACTCCACGGCGGAGTTGCGTTACATGGTCCTGCCGCAACGGCCGGTCGGTACGGATAACTGGTCAGAAGATGATCTTGCCGCACTGATTACTCGCGACTCATTAATCGGCACCCAACGCGACCTGAGTACCAAATAACAAAGTCACGAATCGCGGTGAGCCTCACCGGCTTCCGATAACACCGGACTCTTCGGATAAAGAAACGCGCAGGGCACCCAGCCCTTCTTGATGGGCACATCGGCTGAGTGCGTTAGATTCAGATCCAGTAATTCTGGTAATAAATGCGTATGCGGGCCCTCCGGCGTTTTGTCATCGGTGTGTTCACCACCGATAGCCTGGTAGACCTCGATTCTTCCCAAGCGAGTGATTACCACACGCTGCGGCTGAGATTCCAGTAGCCTGGGAAATACCGGAGAGCCATGATCGAAGATGCTCGACCCGCAATGTTCACGCAGGAATTCAACCAGGTCCAAATCGCTCGTTCGAACGCAGAAATCGAGTTGAAAGCAGCCGCTGCCTAATGAAGAGACACCAAGGTCGAAAAGGAAAGCATCGCGATCGTCGGCACTGAGCGCAGAAACATCCTGTCCCAACTCGGTCAGGACCTCGTTATTCGACATTCCTGATGACTCTTCCGGCAGACACAACGCGATATGTTGTCGTGCAGCACCATGGCTGCTCACATTCTCGTACGCGCAGATACCGACATCCTCTTGCAGCTCAATGCGGATACCGCCACGCGGAGTGAGGCGGATCAGATCATCTGAATTGTCCGAATCAATCACTTCGCCAGCATCCTGAAAGAACTCGGCCACGGCGCCATAGCTGCCCATGCTCCAGGAGCTCCCGGGTTTGCTGAGATGCTCAGCCAGCAGCTCCGAAAGCTCAGTCACGGCCGATTGTCCAGTTCCTCGATGGTTGCAAGCGACGGTGACCTGGACTGGCGCAGACGTGAGGCAAGCTGCTCGACTTCCGTGAATACGCGAAGCAGATTTTCGCGGGCGAGCTTTCGCAGGTCCTCATCACCCCAGCCCCTGCGAGCCAGTTCGGCGAAAAGCAGCGGATATTTCGAGACGTCTTCGAGGCCCTGTACAAGCTCGGATTCGATTTCCGTGCCATAGAAGTCGGCGCCGATGCCGACGTGATCAACACCGGCGATTTTAGCGATGTGGTCGATATGATCGGCAACATCAGACAACGTTGCGCGTGGCGATGCCCCACGCTCGGTTTCATATTGCCTGGTAATGTCGTGCCACTGGTCATCCGACTGAGCTTGCTTTAGCAACGGGAACAGATCGTCTGCCCAGATGCGGGCCGGTTCGGAGACGAATGGCGGTATGAATGCCACCATCACCACGCCACCGTTCTCCGGCATCTGTTTGAGAATATTATCCGGGACGTTACGCATATGTTTCGTCAAGGCGCGGGCAGAAGAGTGTGAAAAGATCACCGGTGCCTCGGAAACGCGCAGCACATCGCTCATCGCTGCTTCAGATACATGCGAGATATCGACCATCATGCCAAGCCGGTTCATCTCACGAACTACCTCTTCGCCGAACGGAGTAATGCCGTCGTGGCGGGCTTCATCCGTTGCCGAGTCCGCCCAGTCGATCGTGTGGAAGTGCGTCAGCGTCATGTAGCGGACACCAAGATCATAATAGGCACGCAATGCCCCAAGCGAATTGCCCATCGAATGGCCGCCTTCGATACCGATCAATGACGCAATCCGGCCGCGGCGCTGCTCCCGCTGAATGTCATCCGTACTGACCGCGAAACCGAAGTCGTCGGCGTAGGCTGCGATCATGCGTCGTGCGAGATCGATCTGCTCGAGCTGCTGGCGCATTGCATCGAGCGGCGACAGGGAGCTTGGTACCCAGACGGACCAGAATTGCGTGCCGACCATGCCCTCCCGCAAGCGTGGGATGTCCGTATCAAGGTCCCTGCGCACCGAGAGGTCAAATTCCTTAACATCGCCACTGGCTTTTTCGCGAATGACCCATGGCAGATCGTTGTGAGTGTCGACGAGAGGAGAAGTGCGCAGAACCGACATGGCGCGTTGCATCGCTGCATCGGCTTCCTGCGCCCGGCCCGCCTCAACAGCACCAAACGTAAAGCCGGCAAGCAGAAGTAATGTAAGCGGTAGTCTTTTCATACGATTGGGAACCTGTTTGTTCAGGCGATGTTGGCTTGCTCTTCACGAAGCTCAGCGATCCGTCTCTGGACTTCGGTAAACAAGGCCTCGCGAAGGCCCAGAAGCTTGAACACTTCGACGATGGTGAAGAAGGGAGCTGCAAGGTTTGCCTGAATCGGATGTTTCAGAAGAACGGGCATGGACTTTTCAATGGCATGGCCGACGAATTGGGCGGCGTATCCGCCGAAGAATGCCACTGCCGCAATGATTGCCGCAGTGGATCGTGGGAAGTCGCCGAGGCATGCGGCTAACTGAGCTATGGCAATCGCAAAGACGACGAACACGATGGCGAAAACCCAGTCGAGCGTCAGATAAAAGATGAACATGGTGATTAAAGTGATCTGCGCCAGGTTTAAACCAAATCCGTCGACTTCTATGGAGAGCCAGGTCATCGGGATGAACACGCCCAACATGATCGTTGGAATGCCGATCAGGTGCACCGCGATGTTGACCGGATGCTGATGTGCAGCAGCGTAACCGGTCAGCATGTCCATTAACCTGGAGTCAGTGTTCATCGGGCTGATCGCCTGGGCGTGAGATCGAGATTTTCGTCAATTTACCATGAGAAATGAGGCAGTATTGGAGAGATGTCCTCAGCCCCGCCAAATAACTACAGTCGGCTTTGGCACGGCAAACTGAGCCTGACGGTCCTCGTCCTGCTCGCCTTGGGCCTGACCGTGGGTATTCCGGCTGCGGGGGTGATTGGCGCTTTTGTCATTGCGATTGTTGTTTCCGTGATCGCCAGGAAGTATGGCAGTTTCCAGGATATGGGCTTCCGATCTCCGGACTCCTGGCCCAGGTTGCTCGGGACGACCCTGGTGTACGGGCTGATCATTCAACTGGCCTTCACCATCATTATCGAACCCGGGCTGGAGCGCCTGACGGGCGATGTCGTGGACATCAGTTCATTCGACGGCGTGCGCGGGAACTTCGTGAACTTCCTGTTGTTGATGGGACTGGGTTGGATAGTCGGAGGATTGCTTGAGGAACTTACCTTTCGCGGCTTTATCGTCGGCCGGGTCCGTTGGTTACTCGGCTCCGGTAGAGCTGCCACCTGGGTTGCCGTGCTGGTGGGGGCAGTCCCGTTCGGCGTTGCCCATCTATATCAGGGCCTCACCGGCATGATTGCGACCGGGATGATCGGGTTCGTGCTCGGCGCGGTCTACGTACGTCACGGGTTCAACCTGTGGTATGCCGTTTTCACGCACGGCTTCATCAACACGGTCGGCATCATCACACTCTATCTGGATGTCGATCGTGTGATGAATCGCTGGTTTTTCTAGCGTCTGTTGAACAGGATTGCTATGAGGGCCTGGTTCCGTTGTCACGGGAATTGCGTTAGCTTTATGTTTTTTCAAATCGGAAATTTCAGATCATGAAAATACGTCTATCGTCGTTGGCGGCTGTCCTCGCTTTCTGCTTCATTGCTGCACACGCGCAGAGCCAGGAACTGGTTGCCGAGTTTCATGGTAGCCGCAACACGACTACGAGGGAGTTCGAGGTGCAGGGGCCGTGGATTCTCGACTGGCGGGTCACTGGTGATTACAGTACCTCGGTCGGATTTGAACTCATGCTGCTCGATGGCAAGACGAGAATGCACAAGGGTGTGATCCTGCGCCTGAAAAGGTCGGCGAATGGTGTCAAACTTTTCAATGAAGGCGGAACCTATCGATTCAGAATCAGCGCTGGCCTTGCCAACTACCATTTGAAGGTACAAGAGATCAGCGAGGAAGAGGCGAAGCTCTACAAGCCGAGGGGAGGCAGTTGAGAAACTGCACCACAGCAATGACGCCGCCGCGCGTTCAAAGAGAAATCTGTCGGGCCATCACCCCGGCTTCGTATAGATTACGAAATCACACCGACAATCAGGAAGCCTGTCGCCGCGATTCCGGCAGCGAGCAAGGCGTAGGGTAACTGCGTGCGAACATGGTCGATGTGGTCAGTGGCCGATGCCATGGAGGCTACTACGGTCGTGTCACTGATCGGTGAGGCGTGATCGCCGAAAATTGCGCCGGATACGGCTGCACCCAGCAATAGCGGTACAGGAAGGCCGAGCGTCGTCGCCATGGGCACTGCGATCGGGATCATGATTGCGAATGTGCCCCAGCTCGAGCCGACAGAAAAAGCGATGAAGGCCGAGACCAGAAAAACCAACGGCGCCAGGAAGATCACTGGAATATTTTCACCGACCAGGTTCGCCACATAAATACCGGTGCCGAGAGTCCGGGCCACATCTCCGAGAGCGAGCGCCAGCAGCAATATTGCTGCGATAGGGAGTAGGGCACCGGCGCCTTTCATAAAGTCCTGCATTAACTCGCCGACCGAGCAGTCTCCTTTAATCAGTGTCATCACCCATGCAACGAGAATTGCGAAACTCACGGACCATAAGACTGATACCGAGCCGGATCCCTTGATGATGTCGCCATCGCCGGTGATATAGAGCCCGATCGGCATCATGACTATCATCGCCAGAATCGGCAACGCCATCAGCCATGCCGATGGAATATCCGCCTCGGATTCTTCAACGGCCTGCTGCTCTGCGGATACATCGACGAGCGGTATGGCGCCTGGCCACAAAATGTCGCCGCCCTGCGTTCTTTCTTCTGCCTTTTTCATCGGGCCGAGATTGATGTTTTTAATAATAACAATGCCGGCCAGCAGGACGGCCGCGATGGAATAGAAGTTATAAGGAACAGATGCGATAAATATATTCAGCGGATTCTCTACTCCCGTCGAAGCAACGAGGCTGACAATAACAGCGCCCCACGCATTTAAGGGGATCATCACACAGACGGGCGCCGAAGTTGCATCAATCAGATAAGCAAGTTTTTCCCGCGAGACTTTGTAACGGTCGAAGAGAGGCCGGCTGACGGAACCGGCAACCAGGAGCGTGATGTTCGATTCGACGAAAATGACCAGGCCGGTCACCCAGGCCAGAAGCTGAGCACGAAAGCCGTTGTGAACCCAGCGCCTGGTTTCCAGATAGTGCACAAATCCCCTGACACCGCCGGATCGCTCTATCGTGGCTATCAGGGAGCCGATCAACAGAGTGAAAATAAGAACTCGGGCATCTCCCGGATCCGTAAAGACATCGATCACGCCGTCCAACCCCCGGGTAATACCTGCCAGGGGATTGAATTGATTCAGTAGCGTATGCCCCATCCAGATACCGGCGAAGAGCGACAGGATGACCTGCTTACTCCAGATGGCGAGCACGATTGCAATAACCGGCGGAAGGACAGAATACCAACCTGGATCAGCCATTATTCGTTCCCCGTTGCTTGAATGATGTCATCTACGATGCGTCGGCGTAACTGGTGCCTGATCTTAATATGGATTGGCAACAATTACAGTTTGGCCATTGCGGGGTCAAAGGGATACGATGCGCAGGGCAGGCAAGAACCCAAAGACAAGAGCGGCAAGTAAGTGGTGCACTCGCGATTGAACCTGTTCGAAAAGACCCTTTGCAGAAAATCCCCGGTCGTGCTTGATGGCGGACTGGCTACCGAGCTTGAGTCGCAGGGTTTCGATATCGGGACCAGGCTATGGTCGGCTGGTCTTCTTCAATCAGACCCGTCGGCAATCGTTGCGGCACATCGCGCCTATCTTGAAGCTGGCGCAGAAATCATTATCAGCGCGAGCTATCAGGCGAGTCAGGCGGGGCTGATGTCGCTCGGATTATCGGAACACCAGGCGGACGATCTCATTGTCAGTTCTATTGAGTTGGCATGCACCGCGAGGAAGCAGTTCCTTGATAAGCACCCGGAGACAACTTTCACGCCGATCGTGGCAGCGAGCATCGGCCCTTACGGTGCAGTACTTCACGATGGGTCGGAGTACACAGGTAATTACGACATCGATGAGGCCAGCTTGCGGCGCTTTCACGAAGGCCGTCTGACTTTGCTCGATCAAACAGAAGCCGACGTTCTGGCGTGCGAGACAATCCCTAACAATCTCGAAGCCAGCGTGCTATGCGAGCTGCTTACAAACGTTCGACTACCAGCCTGGGTAAGCTTTTCCTGCCGCGATGGCCGCTGTATTAGTGACGGAACGCCGCTGCAACAGATGGTTACAAGTTTCCGTGGGCACCCAAGGGTTCTCGCTCTCGGTGTCAATTGCACCGCACCACACTTTATTACGTCATTGATTGGGGAAATAAAGGCGGGCGCAGCCGATAAGGCCGTTATCGTTTATCCGAATTCCGGGGAAATATACGATGTCTGCTCCAATTCGTGGCTCGGCAGTTCAAGTCCCATCGAGTGTGCTGCAGCAGCGAAGAGCTGGCGTGACGCAGGCGCCAAAATTATTGGTGGCTGCTGCCGGATCGGGCCGCGGCACATTGCTGCGCTGCGCGAACAGTTGACTGCGTAAGTGTATTGTCAGGCTGCAGCCCGGTATCAGAGAACGGCGTCGGATAGTGCATCAAAAAACTCGTACTCATCTAAGCCGGTTTTACCGTCCGGCTCGGTTGCTGTAGCTTACTAAGAAAAGCATTTCTCGATGGACCTGACGTGAAGGGAGCTCAAGCCAATGCTGAAACGTGTGCATCACATCAACTTCCTGGTCGCGGATCTCGACAAATCCATCGAGCGATACAAGGATCTATTCGAATTGGAATCGGTCGAGGTCGAGATGTTGCCCGAACGTGGTGTCGCAACAGCCAGATTCGATCTGGACGGCGTCTGGATTGTCCTGGTGCAACCTGTCGATGACGCGTCTGAGCCGGCCCGGATACTGCGGGAGCAGGGAGAGGGCGTATTTCTGATCTCATTTGCTGTTGATGACCTCGACGACGCAAGAGAGAAACTCGTCGCGAGAGGCGCGATCAGCGGGTCGGCAACGACGCGGGATGGTTTGCAGAACTGGCGGGTTATCGACCTGAATCCGGAAGCTGTCTTTGGTGCACCAGTGCAACTGACCGAAGAAGTCTGACGGGCTTCGGCCGGTTCAATCCCAGTCCAGGCCTCATATCCGGCAAATAATTGAAGCGAACGGAATAAGATCGTATTATTCTAATGTACCAACATTAAGACATTTGGACCTGCGACCATCGGGGGATTTGGTATCGCTGCAGTTTCTTGCAGTGCAGCAAAGAGTGAGAGGGGCAGACTATGACTTCATCCCGGCGTAAATTTACACACTGGTTTCTATTGATAGCTATCGCCCTTAGTCCGGCGTACACGGCGACGCCGACACTCGGTGCCGAGCTGGAGGAAATCGTCGTTACCGCAAGAAAACGAACGGAAAGCCTGCAGGACGTGCCGATTGCGGTCACGGCATTCACAGAGAGTCAGATCGAAAGTGCCGGCATGCGGCGACCGGTCGACTTCATTAGCACGATTCCGAACGTCACTATCGTTGATACGGCCAACGTCGGCGATACACAGGTCAGCATTCGTGGAATCGTGTCGACGCGAGACGCCGAATCGACATTCGCATATGTCGTCGACGGCGTGTTGATCACCAATCCGAATGGCTTCAACGAAGAACTGCTCGATATCGCACAAATCGAGGTGCTAAAAGGTCCTCAGGGCGCACTATATGGCCGCAACGCGGTGGCTGGTGCGATCCTGGTCACGACGAAGGAACCAACCGACGAAGTGGAAGGCAGAATCAGAGCGGGCTTCGGTAACAATTCGTCGAGCGAATTCAGTGGTGTGCTAAGCGGGCCACTGGGCGATTCTGCGCGTGGACGCATAGCCGCGAGCTATCGGAGCACCGACGGTTTCTATGACAATGTCTATGAAGGCGTGACTCACGAAGTTGATTATCTGGAAGACCTGTCGGTGAAGGGTCGCGTGATGTTCGATATCAGCGATACTTTTTCGCTGGATGTTCGTGGTGGAGTAAGCGCAGTTGAAGGCGGTGCCATCAACTTCAATGCGGTTTTTGCCATCCCCCAGTTTGAGTTATTTTTTGGGCCCGCATTTTTTGCCGACGTCAACGAGCACAACTTTATTTACTCCTTCAATGTGCCCGGTGAGAATGAGCAGGACACCATTGAGTTTTCGGTCAAAGGAGACTGGGCGCTCAACAACATGGATCTGACAGCTACGGTCGCCTACAACGATGTTGACGAGTTCTTGCTGTCGGACGGCACCAGCGCGACATTTTACGGCTACGAGCTACTTGCTTCGTGTCAGTCAGATCGGGTGACATTGAATAATGCACCCGCAGCAATAATTCCCGGTGGCGCCGACCGTTCCGATTTGTTCGGGGAATTCTTCCAACCGTTCGGCGTGTTCCCGCCAAACGGCGGGGCGCCTCCGGATTTCACCGGTGTTTATGGGCCATACACGCCCACTGCCTGCGATGGCTACCAGTACCAGGAGCGCAATCAGGAAGATCTTAGCTTCGAGCTCAGACTGACGTCTTCAGAAGATCAGGCGCTGCGCTGGATTGCGGGCGTTTACTTTCTCGATATCGAACGCGAGGTTGTCGTCGCTTACGGCGCGGACACAGGTCAGGGCTTCCTGCGACAGCCCTACATTGATCCAACGGGTCCGAATCCGACCGATCTCCTGTTCCACGACGTCTTTGATACGCAGGTGTTCGCGGTTTTCGGTCAGCTGGAATACGACATGTCGGATACGGTCGAATTGGCATTTGCCCTGCGGTACGACAACGAAGACCGGGAGGTAAGCAATCGGGTACCGAACGTGTCGGCATCCGGATTGAATATCCATACCCTGGACGGTATGGGTCAGCCAGGTCCGATAAACCCGGCGTTCGTCGCCAATCCGGGTGGTATACCTGCCCGAAGCCGCGATTTCGACCAGCTTCAGCCCAAAATCAGTCTGAGCTGGCGACCCAATGACACAACGAATATCTACGCAAGCTACGGCGTGGGATTCCGCAGCGGCGGCTTCAATTCACTGGGCAGTGAGGCGTTGCTGAACTTCTGGTTCAACGCACTCGGAAACGGCGACCCTGGTGATGTCGTTGACGCAGGGCTCACCATCAGGGATGAGTACGATAAAGAAGTAACCGACAGCTTTGAACTTGGAGGCAAATTCATCTTGATGAATAACCGGCTCCGCATAAATGCTGCGGTTTTTCGCAATGAAGTCGAGGACAATCAGTTCTTCGAATTTTTCGCCGGACCGTTCGGCCTGCTGCGAGTTGTAACGACAATTGAAGATGTCGAAATAAACGGCTTTGAACTGGATTTCAACGCCGTTTTAAGCGATAACTTTTCCGTTTTTGGTGGCATCGGTCTCCTCGATAGCGAGATTAAACAAAATCTGAACCGGCCGTTGAGCGTTGGTAACGATGCACCGCAAGCGCCTGATGAGACCTATAACCTGGGTGCGCAACTGAGCATTCCATTTGGAAGTTCGATGGAGTTTGGTGCCAGACTCGATTGGCAGTATGTTGGCGAAATGTGGTTCCATACTTTGCAGGGTGAAGAAACGCCGACTATTTGGAATGTATTCTTCGGTCCTGGTAACGATCAAAACTTCAGCAAAGCGAAGCGGGATGCCTACGACACCATAAACCTGCGCTTGGTGCTCTCGGGTGAACATTGGGATGTTGCGGTGTGGGGCCGCAATATCGGGGACGAAGAATATCTTGAAGAAGTAATCCCGGCAGTCGAATTCGGTGGATCATTTATCCACCAGGCTGCGGGGGACGCGTATGGTGCGGAATTCACCTATCGATTCTGAACGGAAGTAATGTAAGAAAGAAAGAGCCGGGCAACGCCCGGCTCTTTTTCGCTATGTCTAATGCGCTGCATAGTCGGGGCAATGTCGAAGGAGAACTTGCCATGAAAAAGGTGATGTGTCTGTTAACCTGCCTCGCTTGCTTTTCATCATCATCGTTCGCCAATGAGAGCCCACGGGCCTTGCAAGACGCTTTCATGGCGGCTCTTAGAGCCAACGATGTGCAAGGGCTGGCAGATTGTTATACGAGTAACGCTGTTAATTTCCCGGTCGGCACGCTGATTGGGAGCGGCCCAGAGTCTGTGATCGAGTCGTGGAGCAGTTTTTTCGCGGCCTACACGATCGTCGACGCTAGTCTTTCCGATGCCCATTTGGAGATCCACGGTGATACGGCTGTGGCCTGGGGCCTGTTTACAATCATGGCTGAGCCGGCAGAAGGTGGCGATGCCGTTGAGATGAAAGGTCGCTACATGGATGTCGCCAGGAACATGGATGGAATCTGGCTCTATGTGGCGGACCATGCCTCCATGCCCCTTCCGGCGCCAGAGGACTAAACAGCGTTCACGGTAATCATTACGAGGAATAATAAGGATGAAAATCTGTGAGCTGTCGGCCTGGGGGTTCGAAAACCTGCACTACAGGGATGTCGAGACTCCACAGCCTGGTCCCGACCAGGTACTGTTGAAATTCGGCGCTGCCTCGGTCAACTATCGTGACTACCAGATAGTAGCGGGCGAGTTTGCGCCGGCCCAGTCATTGCCAATCATTCCGGGCTCCGATGGCGCCGGCCAGATCGTTGCCACCGGCGACAATGTTGACAGGTTTTCTCCCGGCGACCGAGTTTCACCCCTGTTTTTTCCTGAATGGATGTCCGGCGAGGCCCACGGTAACGAACGGTCCGTTTCAACAGGTCTTGAGACACTCGGGGTGTTGCGAGAGTATGGCATCTACGAGCAACACCAGGTTTGCAGGGTCGCTCCGCACCTGAGTGATGCTGAGGCATCTTGCTATCCCTGCGCAGGACTGACTGCCTGGAACTCACTCGTCACGTTCTCTGGTATAACAACGGGGGATACCGTCCTGGTGCAGGGTACGGGCGGTGTCGCCATCATGGCCCTGCAGATGACAAAGGCCATGGGAGCGCAAGTTATTGTCACCTCGAGCAGCAACGACCGTCTGCAACGTGCACTGGCGTTGGGGGCCGACCATGGCATTAACTACAGGGAAACACCCAACTGGGGCGAGGCTGCCCGCAAACTGACGGACGGACGGACGGGGCGTGGACGCCGTGATCGAGATCGGCGGAGAAGGCACCTTGCCACAATCTATAACAGCCCTCCGGCGCGGCGGCCACATCAACGTCATCGGGTACCTGGCAGGTATCGGGTTGGGACTTTCGGTGTTCGACCTGATTGAACGCAATGCCAATATTCACGGCCTAAGCGTCGGTAACCGCGAACAATTCGGGGAAATGATGAACTTCGTCACTGAGCATGACATCAGGCCGGTAATCGGCCGGACGTACTCCTTCGACAAAGCAGGCCAGGCGATACAGGATATTGCGCGCGGCGGAAACTTCGGCAAGCTGGTAGTGACCATCTGAGGGTGATCAGTACTTAAAAGGCGTACCCTCTGTTTATAGCACGCCCTTGTCTGCAAGGGCGCTCATCTCTTCGTCAGTCATGTTCAAAAGTTGCCCGTAAACTTCCGCATTGTGCTGTCCGAGTTTCTCGGGTCCAGGCCAGCGTATTTCGCCCGGTGTCTTTGACAATTTTGGAAATATATTCTGCATCTTGAGATTTTCCCAACGCTCGTGCGGGACATCGACAATTGCTTCGCGATCGATAAATTGCGGGTCATCCAGCATGTCACTTGCACGATAGATTCTGCCTGCCGGCACCGCGTGCTGTTGCATTAGCTCATCGACCTCGGTCATGGTCTTCGTTCTGGTCCATTGCTCGATAAGCGCATCGAGTTCTTGTTGATGAACCCCGCGCGCGGTGTGAGTGCTGTAGTCAGGATCGTCGGCGAGTTCCGGCTGTTGCATAGCCTCGCACAGGCGTCGAAATACGGTGTCCTGATTTGCGGCGATCAAAAACGAGCCGTCCGCACACTGATAAAGATTCGACGGAGCTACATTTGGTAGTGCGGACCCCGTGCGCTCACGTGTGTAGCCGCTGATAACGTACTCGGGAATTGTCGACTCCATGATATTAAGAACAGCTTCGTATATTGCAGAATCTACCACCTGGCCGATGCCGGACTTTTCGCGATGATGCAGGGCCGCAAGCGCACCCATACAGGCAAAAGTTGCGGCGAGACTGTCGCCGATGGATATACCAGCCCGGCTCGGCGGTTTGTCAGGCCAGCCCGCGAGATAACGCATACCACCCATCGCCTCCCCGATCGCCGCATAGCCTGCCCGGCTGGCGTATGGTCCTGTCTGGCCATACCCCGATACCCGCACCATGATCAGACCAGGATTGATCTCTGCAAGCTCTTCGTAACCGAGGCCCCATTTCTCCAAAGTGCCGGGTCGAAAATTCTCAATCAGAATGTCGGCGTGAGCGACCAGTTTCCTGACGATTTCCTGGCCTTCCTCGACCCTCAGATTTGCGGTAACACAGCGTTTGTTTCTGGCGCACACCGTCCACCACAAGGGATAGTCGCCGCGACCCCAGACGCGCATCGGGTCACCTTTGCCGGGCGGCTCGACTTTGATGACGTCGGCACCCATGTCAGCCAGGAGTTGCCCACAGAACGGGCCGGCAATCATGTGTCCGAGCTCTATGACGCGAATATCAGTTAATGGGCCACTGCGCTTTGCTGCGTCATCTTTATCGATCGCCATGGACATTACCAGACTGGTTGTTCGGGTCCCGGCAGCCCGGTGTCCTCCAGACAGGTTTTCCGGAGAGACTCTATGTCAGGGCCATAATCGAATAGCGACGGCTCGCCTCTGTCAGCTGCCATCTTCTTTCGAAGTTCTTCCGTAGCCGCTGCATCGACTGAATTGTCCTTTTTCAATACAACTCCATAGTCGGCAGCGCCTTCTGGGGACACAAGCCCCTGGCGAACTTCAGTGGCTACGAGTTCGGCATCGCGTTGCAGGGGGTCACCCCATCCTCCTCCGCCCCAGGTAACGTAATGCAGGAGGTCGTCCTTGTTAACCTCGACATTGTCCATCTTCGAGCCGAGCGCTACCTTCGTGCCATCCGCTTTTTCCAATTGTTTCCAGGAACGCCTGGCAGGAATACCGCCGTTGACGCCCCAGGGTGGCACGAACCAGCGGTCATCGTGAATTGAAACCTTTCCTTTTTGCAGGAATCGGTAAGTCATATGGATGCCGTTGCCACCCCTGTGCAAACCGGCTCCGCCTGAGTCGGCTGCGGACTCATATTTCTCGATAATCAATGGAAAGTAATTTTCGAGAAATTCATTCGGCACGTTCGTGAATCCTGGCCACAAAGAGTGTCCGTCCATGCCGTCGCCGAGTGGCCGGCCGGGAATACCGCCGAAACCAATTTGAAATAGCTGATACCACTCTCCGTTATCGTCGAATCCGGAATACATCAGGTGAGGGCTGGACGAGAATCCCGCGGCGTTGAGAAACTCAGGTGTCTTTTGCCCGAGCAGGCCGCCGAGCACATCGAAAATTCGACCGAGGGCGTGGGTTCGGCAAGACAATGCGGCAGGGAACTCGGGTTTCAACAGGGATCGTTTCGGTATCCGCACGTCGACAAGATCGTAGAAGCCGTCATTAAAGAGAATCTGCGGATCGAACACCATGATCATGTAGATGCCGAAAAACATCTTGAACATGTTCTCGTTGAGGTAAAAATTGATTGACGATTCTGATTGCGGATCCGTGCCGTCAAAATCGAGAATGACTTTATCTCCCTCACGCCACATTGCGCACTTGATTTTGAACGGGCCATTACCGAGGCCATCATCACAGACATAATCTTCGAACGTTACGGGTTCTTCGCCGATTGCCTGGCTTATCAGATGCTTCATCGCACGGTGGTTTCGCATCAAAAGTTCGTCCATCGCCGATGTAAAGACGTCCTCACCGAAACGATCGCAGATCTCGGCAATACGCAGCTCCGCAACACGACAGGAAGCAACGATCGCATGCAGATCCGCCTTGTACCATTCGGGCATTCGGCTCTGAAACATTGCGATCTTGAGAATGTCTTCCTGGAATTCGCCTTTTCGGTAGAGTTTGACGGGCGGTAGCCGGAGCCCTTCTTCGAAAACAGACGCAGCATTTGTCGGCAGTGAACCGGGCACCTTGCCGCCTATGTCCGTCATGTGGCCAAACATCGCAGCCCAGGTGATTATTCTGCCGTTCCGATAAATAGGCATGATGATCAGCTGATCATTGTTATGACTGACAGCGCCTTCACAACTATAGGGATCGCAGAGCAAGATGACGTCGCCTTCTTCGATCTCTCCGTCGTAAGCACGAAGGAACCCATCAATAAACGATCCGAACTGCCCGACGACCATCTTGCCGCTACGGTCGGCAATCAACGGAAACGCGTCGCCCTGTTCACGAATGCTCGGGCTAAGCGCCGTTCTGAAGAGCGTCGCATCCATTTCCACGCGGGCATTGCGCAGCGCATTCTCGATGATGTCGAGCGTGACCGGATCAACCGCTGTTTTTGCAAACTCTTCCTGGTTGGGTTCAATTAATTTTGCTGGCATGACTATGTCTCAATTAAGCAGGGTTGATGAGAATGTTGCCGAAGCCGTCGACTTCAGCAATGTGCTTGGGAAGGACCAATGCCGTGCTGTCCATCTCCACGACTATCGCCGGACCTTCGATGCGGTCGCCGGCGCGTAACTTGCTTCGTTCATAAATTACGGCTGGCTGGGCCTTTCCGTCAATCCAGACTTCATGATCCTCGACCTTCGCTCCGGACGGATCGCCGTCACCTTTTGCAATGTCCAGCGCGGGTAACGACAACTCACGACCCAGCGCGATTACTCGCAGATTGACGAGTTCATGTTCAGCTTCCATGTTGAACGTAAACATGCGCCGGTGTTCCTCATCGAAGGCCGCGCACAATTGCTCTACAGCGTCATCGGCCCCATCGGTCGGGTACGGCATTGGAATCTCGTACCCCTGGCCGTGATATCGAACATCTATCTCGTAGCGAATTTCGGCCTCGCCTTTTTCGACGCCTTCCTCCATAAGCTCCTGGAGTACCTTTTCCTCCATCTCGGCGAAAATACGTGTGACGTCGGCAACACCGGTCTCTGAAATCCGCTTGGAGTGGCTGCGCGCAGCCTCTGCACGCACTCGGGTAGTGGCATCGCCCAGGGCACAAAGAACACCGGGGGAATTGGGAACGATAACCGGCCAGGAATGCATCAGCCTGGCAACGGCGTTGGAATGCAGCGATCCGGCGCCGCCAAAACCCATCAGCGAGAAGTCACGCGGATCGTATCCCTGCTGCACTGAAATCATGCGCAGCGCGCCATACATGTTCTCGTTGACGATATCGATGATGCCTGCCGCAGCTTCGTACAGGCCGATTCCCATCGCGTCCGCGACTTCCTGAACTGCCGCTTTTGCGGCTTCCTTGTCCAGCTTGAACGCGCCGCCCAGCAAAGACTCGGGAAGATAACCGAGCACGACGTTCGCATCCGTCACCGTGGCTCTTGTCCCGCCCATGCCATAGCTCGCAGGGCCGGGGTCAGCACCAGCGCTTTCCGGACCGACGCGCAATGCCTTCGTGAGTTCGGGAACGTGGG
>Ga0255052_10001358_pt1 | contig 18472 bp, 17 predicted proteins | sample JV7_2_21_MG_FD_188632 | JGI IMG/M metagenome (GOLD analysis project Ga0255052, IMG submission 188632) | Seawater microbial communities from Jervis Inlet, British Columbia, Canada - JV7_2_21 | ecosystem: Environmental > Aquatic > Marine > Inlet | place: Canada: British Columbia | collected... | reverse complement strand
CGCCGTTTACGTCGCCTACTACGGCGCCGACAAGCACGCCAGCGGAGACCCGACAAAAGTGCCGATATCGAGAGGTGTGCCACTTGCCAAAGCGCTCGAGAAAGAATCCCTGATTGCCTGGGCGATGAATGGCGAAGACATTCCGCATATGAACGGCTACCCATTGCGGCTCGTTTGCGGTGGCTGGCCTGGTTCCGTTTGCGGCAAGTGGCTCAACAAGATCGTCATCCGCAACCAGGTGCACGATGGTCCCAAGATGACCGGCACTTCCTATCGCGTACCGTGCAAACCGGTGGCACCGGGTAGCGAAGTTCCCGACGATCAGCTCTGCATCATTGAATCGATGCCCGTGAAGTCGCTGATAACGTTTCCGAAGTCAGGACTCGAGCACGCCCTTGGCGAGAAGCTCGCTTTGCGCGGGCACGCCTGGGCCGGCGACAACGCGGTCAGCAAGATGCATGTCTCAATCGACTTCGGCGCAACCTGGCAAAAAGCGAAGCTCGAATCGCCGGCCAACCGCCTGGCCTGGCAACATTGGACCGCTGCCGTGAGATTTCCCGAGGCGGGTTACTATGAGATCTGGGCCCGCGCGACAGACGATGCCGGTCGCGCACAACCCATGGTGCTGCCAGGCTGGAATCCTAAGGGCTATCTGAACAACGCCTGCCATCGCATTGCCGTACAGGTGGCCTGATGCGCAACAGGCGCAACGTCATTGCCAGCGTGCTTGCTGTCATGCTTACCGGCGCAAGCGTTGCGGCCGACGAACCACAACTGGACCCACTCACGGGCCTCAGGATGGCAGGTGACTGGGAAGTCGTTCGCAACAATTGCACAGCCTGCCATTCATCCAGACTCATTACACAACAGAGTGGCAGCAAGGCACAGTGGCTGAATATGATCCGCTGGATGCAGAAAAAACAGAATCTATGGCAGTTCGACCCGGCAACCGAAGAGAAAATTATTAGCTATCTCGCCGACAATTATCCACCACAGGCCGACCGGCGCCGCGCGCTAATTCCGCCGGACCTGATGCCGCCCAATCCGTACGCACCCGAAACGGTCGAGATCAAATGACCGTTCGGAGCTGGAGGAATCAAAGATGCTAGTGTCACCCGCCGAACTCGTCGGCCGCGTCAAAGCAACCATCCGGGAGTGCTCCGTCACCGACGCTCACGACTGCGTAAATTCGGCCACCTTACTCATCGACATCCGGGAAGCCGCGGAATTTCAACGCGGCCATATCCCGGGTGCCGTTCACCTGCCGCGTGGGATGCTCGAGTTTGAGATCCACGGCCTTGTCGAGAAAATGCGCGTTGATCAGAACACTGCTCCGGAAGACCAGCCCATCGTGCTCTATTGCGGCACGGGCGGCCGCTCCGCGCTGGCCGCCGAGACCATTGCGACGATGGGATACCGCAACGCAAGATCGATGTCCGGTGGCCTTGTGGCCTGGACCCAGGCGCAACTGCCGGTCGACGTGCCCGGATAACATCGGCGCCGCTTATAACCAAAAGAAATAACGGCATCTCCCATCAGTCTGCCGGATTCATTGTCTATCCGCGTCGTGTCGATAGACTCTGCACTATGACTACGAACACACTGACACGACAGAAATCTCCCTGGAACCGCGACGGCATGGCCAGTGCCGCGTACGCGACAGTCACGGCATTGAGGCAAGATCGGCGGCCCCCGGGGCCAGCAGCTCGCCGAGTCTATGACAGCATCATCGACCTCGCGCCCAACCCGGACAATCCGACGCCCATGGTTCGACTCAGCGAGCGTATGAATCCTCATGCCGGGTACGAGGTGCTGCTGAAACTCGAAGGCATGAATCCGTTCGGCTCCATCAAGGACCGCACTGCGCTTTTCATGTTGAACGGTCTGCACCTCGACCCCGAGCAGGCGCTGGTCGAGCCATCGGCCGGCAACACGGGCATCGCACTGGCGGCAATGGCGAACGCGCGCAATACGCCGGTCGAGATCGCGGTTCCCGACGGCGCACCGGCAGAACAAAAGGCGCTGCTGCGTTTTCTCGGCGCCGAGCTGATCGAGGTGGAAGACGAGCTGTGCCCGCTTTTTCCGACCGAAGGCGCCCGCGGCGTAGTCAAGAGTATGGTTGAAAGCGCTGCCTACGGCGGCAAGTATGTGAGCCCGAATCAATACGAGAACGAACTCAACGTCGAGGCGCACTACCGGAGTACCGGCCCGGAGATCTGGAAGCAGACCAATGGCGAGATCGATCGCTTCTATGCGGGCATCGGTACGGGAGGCACGATCAGCGGCGTTGGCCGTTTTCTCAAGGAGCAAAACCCCGATATCCGCATCATCGGCGTCGAACCGGCCAGCCGCCAGCACCAGTTGTCGGGGCTTAAGCGCATCTCCGGTCTTCCGGATGAGCACTTCCCGAAGATCCTGGATCGCGACCTGCTCGACGACGTCATTTCGGTCACCGACGAACAGGCCTACCGCGCCGGAATCGAAGTGGCGCGTAAGGACGGCATCATGGTGGGTCCAACCACAGGCGCCGTGTTACACGCAGCCTTGCACAGCGACGCACCGAAATCAGGTAAAGCTGTGCTTATCTCGGCCGATAACGCCGCGAAATACGTCAGCGCTTACGCGCAATACCTGGCCGACGAGCGCTAATCAGTAACGACCAGGCAGTCCAGGTCACCGGCGACGGCAATCGTGCCGTCGAATCCTTCTCGAACGACGTCGGTGTTTTCTTCCAGGTTACGAAGACTTCGCGCCATGAAGTGGCTGAGAAGCAAAGTCTCCACCTCCGCCTCATTTGCAATACTGGCAATGACACTTGGCGGCGCGTGTAACTGCAATGCGCCTCCCGTCGCGCCCTCCGGGATCGGCATGTGCATGACGAGCACGTTGGCATTTTTCGCGAAGTCGATGAACGACGGGTCGCCGCCGTTCTGGTCGCTCGAAAACACGATCGTCGCATCGCCAACGCGCACGCTGAATCCGAGCGCCGGTACGATACCGTGTGGCACCGGCATCGTATCGATCTGCAAGTCGCTCTCATCGTCGCCGAAGACCGTCACCGGCTCCGGGATGTCGCGGCTGATCTCCACAGGCTCGAGCTTGACCAGCCCGCCGCTGCCATCGAGATAGCCGGACAGGTAACCAAAGGCGCCGGCATCGCCGTCAATCAGGCTGGTGAGCCATGCATGCAGCCCGGGAAACGGGCCACCGGCGCCCGGTCCGGCAATAGCCAGCGGTCGCTTCCGTCCGGAAAAATTGCCGGACTTGAGCAGGGCGGGAAAATCCGCTGAGTGATCCGCGTGGAAATGACTCAGACCGACGAAATCGAGCGACGTAAACTCCGCTTCGGCTTCGCCAAATCGCAGGAACGTCCCTCCACCGGCGTCAATGAGTACCCGCGCCTCACCGTCGACCCAGACGATGTAACCCGTCGATGCCCGCCCGTCATCGGCGATCGGCCCGCCGGAGCCCAGAACCTGCAGCGCGACCCCGCCCTCCGGAGGGCATACCGCTACTGTCTCTGCACAAGACGTCGACGCGAACAGGCCCAGTAACACGATGCACAGATGTCGGGAGCGATATGTCACGGCTTTCGTCCTCCTTTGGTCTATATCGGTACAAACCAGTATTGGCGCACCGTAGCACACGCATTAGTTTTCTCTAATAAATCATAATACCGGGGCACTCCAAGATGATTTCGATCGCGGTGGTGGGGATAGGTAACAACCTTCTCCAGGACGACGGGGTGGGCGTTCATGTTCTGAAGCACTTCGAATCACACAATCCAGACGAGACGGTTAGCTGTCTCGACGCTGGGACCGTCGGTCTGGCGCTCATGGACAGGCTCGCCAACCTCGACGGCCTGGTTGCCGTCGACGCCATGCGACTCGGTAAGCCGCCCGGCACAATTACAGTCCTGCAAGAAGAAGACATGGACGCGCATCTTCGCAACCACCACGGCAGCGTCCACGAACTGGGGCTCTCGGACATCATGGATGCACTCAGGCTTTGCGACGATTTGCCGTCCAATCGAGCACTCATTGGCATCGAACCCGAGGACATGGACTGGGGCACCGAACCTACCGAAAAAGTGGCCGCGGCTATTCCCGGCGCGGTGAATTGCGTACGCGATCTGATCCGCGACTGGCGCAGCCAGCCTGTAACGGAGGCAAGAACATGAGTTCCATTGATGAAATCACCTCACCCGTGCCCTACGTGCGCGGCAATGTCGAGCCCATACTCCACGAAGTCGTTCATGCACTCGACAGGCTGCTCAAGGAACAGGAGCCAACGATCATAGACCTGGCAAGCCTGCCCTTTGCGCCCGGCGAACTCGAGACGCTCGAAAGCTATCTCGGCAGCGGCGAACTGACGGCCGAGCTCGAGGCGCTGGGCCCCAGCCAGATCCGCGAGACTGCCTATCCAGGAGTCTGGTGGCTGGACCATCGCAATACCGATGGCGAGGTTGTCGGTCGCTACCTGGAAATCACACGCATACCGGAAATCCTGATGTCACAGGACGCCGACATCACCGCTGGTCGCGCAAGGCTGGGCGAGAACCTGGAAGGTTTCGAATCCGGCAGGAGTAACGGGGCTGACGCTTAACGTCGGACTCTGACCTACATAAGGAGGCAGGCAAGTGAAATACACACCATCGCTGGGAGATATTCTTCAGGCGCGGGGAGTTTCGCGACGGGGCTTTCTCAAGTATTGCGCAGCGACAACGTCGCTGCTCGCGCTGCCACCGACAATGGTGCCGCGCATCGCCAATGCTCTGGAGCAGGCACGACGACCCTCGGTCATCTGGCTGTCCTTTCAGGAGTGCACGGGTTGCACCGAGTCGTTGACCCGCTCGTCTTCGCCGACACTCGAGGGCCTGATCTTCGATAGTATTTCGCTCGACTACCATCACACGCTGCAGGCAGCCTCCGGCGAAGCCGCGGAAGCCGCCCGGCACGCGGCGATGGAAGAGAACATGGGCAATTACCTGGTGTTGGTCGATGGTTCGATTCCGCTGGGGAATCCCGGCTTTTCGACCATCGCCGGAATCAGCAACTACGACATGCTCATGGAGACCGTCAAGGGCGCAGCGGCAGTCGTCGCAATTGGAAGCTGTGCGTCTTTCGGCGGCATCCCCGGCGCGGACCCGAATCCAACAGGTGCAGTTTCCGTTAAGGACCTGATCACGGACAAGCCGGTCATCAACGTACCGGGTTGCCCGCCGATTCCAATGGTCATCACCGCGGTCCTGTCACAATATCTGACCTTTGGTCAACTGCCCGAACTCGACCATCTCGGCCGTCCGGTTGCGTTCTATGGCCAGACCATCCACGACCGTTGTTATCGCCGGCCGTTCTACGAGCAGGGCCTGTTTGCCGAAACTTTCGATGACGAAGGCGCGCGCAAAGGCTGGTGCCTGTTCAGGCTGGGTTGTAAGGGCCCGATTACCTATAACGCCTGCGCCACGATGAAGTGGAACGGGGGGACCAGTTTCCCCATCGAGGCGGGTCACCCGTGCCTCGGTTGCTCCGAACCCGGGTTCTGGGACAAAGGCGGTTTCTACAATCCGGTATCCACGACCGATATCGGCAGCGGAGTGGCCCTCGCTGGCGCCGCCGCAGCGGGCGTAGCGATCGGTGCCGCAGCAGCGGCCATGTCGCGTCGCCGGCAGAAGAAAACCATACAGGAGGGATGAGATGGACCTGTTGGATTTTGCACGAGGACCTGCAATGCAGGTCGCAATTTATGTCTTCCTTACCGGGTCGCTGTGGCGCCTGTTCGGCATCTTGTTGCTGCAAAGAAAGCCCGATTACTCCGAGCTCAGAAAGACGGGCAAGCTACGTGCTGCCCTGAAAGTGATCTGGAATCGCGCTTTTACAGCACCCGAGTTCAGGATGGCGACGAGGTACACGAGAATCGTCGGTTACACGCTGCACTTCGGGCTGTTCGTCACGGTCTTTTTGTTCGTGCCACACATCGTCTTCTTCAAAGGCCTGATTGGCATCGATTGGCCCGGACTGCCGAATAACGTGATTTTCTTCGTCGGCGTCATCACCGTTGGCGTGGGTATTGCGATACTCATACGACGTATGACACACCCGGTGTTGCGGCTCATCTCCAATTTTGATGACTACTTCAGCTGGTTCGTGACGATGTTGCCCGTCATTACCGGACTGATCATGCCGATTCGCTTCGGCATCCGCTGGGAGACGCTGCTCGCGATACACATCCTGAGCGTCGCATTACTGCTGATATGGCTACCCTTCGGCAAGCTCGCACACGTTTTCCTGTTGATTGCCTCGCGTGGTACCACCGGCGCAATTATTGAGCGCAGGGGGGCCAGGACATGAGCACCAGCGAATTCGACCTCGAGAGTAAGCGTCTCAGCATCAAAGAGCCGGAGATCCGCTACGACACGCAGGGCGACCTGAGTGATGAGGAGCGCGTGCAAAAAGCAATGGCGCACTTCGCCAAGAACTTCGGCACAACCGCTGCCATCTATCTCGACAGTTGTATCCATTGCGGAATGTGCGCCGACGCCTGCCACTACTATGTGGCCACGGGCGATCCGAAGTACACGCCGATCTGGAAACTCGAACCCTTCAAACAGGCTTACAAACGTGAGGTTAGTCCGTTCGCATTTCTCTACCGCCTGTTCGGGCTGAAAAAGAAAGTCACGGCCGAGCAACTCCAGGAGTGGCAACACCTGCTGTATGACAGCTGCACCGTTTGCGGGCGTTGCTCACTGATTTGTCCAATGGGCATCGACATTGCTTCTCTCGTCGCCATGGCCCGCCACGGCATGTTCAAGGCGGGACTGGTACCGCATGAACTGCATGCCGTTGCCGAACGTGCCGAGGTCGACGGTAGCCCACTTGGCGTAACGCCGCAGCTCTTCGAAGAACGGCTCGAGTGGATGGAGGACGAGCACGAAGTCGATATCAATATCGACAAGGAGCAGGCGGACGTTCTTGCCGTCATGTCGTCCATCGAGATTCAGAAATACCCCGCCGCGATGGCGGCCACGGCGAAGATACTCAACGCCATGGGCGAGAGCTGGACGTTCCGCACGGATGGTTTCGAGGCGACGAACTTCGGAATGATGTCGGGCAACGTCGAGTGGCAGAAAAACACCAGCATGCGCATCATCAATGCGGCCATCAAGGTCGGCGCGAAGATGGTATTGCTGCCCGAGTGCGGCCACGCCTACATGGCATTGCGCTGGATGGGCGCAAATATATATGGCAAGCCGTTACCCTTCAAAGTGCTGCATGTATCCGAGTATCTCGCCGATGCGCTGAATTCCGGCAAGCTGAAAGTAAGAAAGGTCGACAAATCCGTAACCTTCCACGATCCCTGCCAGATATCCCGCCGCGGCGGCGCCACCCGGGCACCGCGCGACATTCTGAAGCATCTCGCCGTCGATTTTCGCGAGTTGCCAGGTGGCGGCGATTACAACTGGTGCTGCGGAGGCGGAGGTGGTGTCGTAACGATTCTTCGTGCCGACGAGCTGCGCTACAAGGTATTCAAGCTAAAGATGGAACAGGTGGAGGCAACCGAGGCAGAGACCCTGCTGTCGAGTTGCTCCAACTGCCGACAAAATTTTGACGATTGTCAAGAGCACTACGACTGGAAATACACGATGGAGAGTCTCCTGGATCTGGTCGCCGATAACCTTGAGGAGGATGAGGCATGAACGCAAGAGTCGTTGTCGATCCGATTACTCGTATCGAAGGCCATTTGCGCATCGAAGCGCAGATGGAAGGCGATCAAATCGCGCAGGCATATTCGTCCGGCACCATGGTGAGAGGCATCGAAATAATCCTGAGAGATCGTGATCCGAGGGATGCATGGGCTTTCGCACAGCGCATCTGCGGCGTATGCACGCTCGTGCACGGTATCGCGTCGGTGCGGTCAGTCGAGAATGCCATCGGTGCAAAGGTACCCCCCAACGCCGAGCTGATTCGCAATCTGATGATTGGCGCACAGTACATTCACGACCACGTGATGCATTTCTATCACCTGCACGCACTGGACTGGGTGGATGTCGTATCCGCACTATCCGCCGATCCTGCGAAGACGGCGGAACTCGCGCAGTCGCTGAGTAGCTATCCGCGCTCGTCTGTCGGCCACTTCCGTGATGTACAGAAGAAAGTCGCCAATTTCGTCGAGTCGGGACAGCTGGGAATTTTCGCCAAGGGCTACTGGGGACATCCGGAATACCGGCTGCCGGCCGAAGCAAATCTCATGGCCGTGGCCCATTATCTGGACGCACTGGTCTGGCAACGCGACGTCGCGAGATTGCACGCAATCTTCGGCGGCAAGAACCCGCATCCGAACTTCCTGGTGGGGGGCGTGCCCAGCCCGATCGACCTGAACTCCGATTCGGCCATCAACAGCAAGCGGCTCGCGCAGGTCCAGGAAATCATCAACAGCATGAAGACCTTCGTCAACCAGGTCTACGTTCCCGACACACTGGCCATTGCGAGTTTCTACAAGGACTGGTTCTTCCGTGGCGAAGGTCTCGGCAACTTCCTCTGCGTCGGGGACCTGCCCGGTAACGGCATGGATGACCCCGATTCGTTCCTGTTCCCTCGTGGCGTTATTCTGAACCGTGACATTTCGACGGTACATGACCTCGAACTGGGTGACCCGCAGGGTATCCAGGAATTCGTGGCCCACTCCTGGTACGACTATTCCGGTGGCAAGGAAGCCGGTCTGCACCCGTGGAGTGGTGAGACCAGCCTGAACTACACCGGTCCCGAGCCGCCTTACGAGCATCTCGACGTCGAGCAGTCCTACTCATGGCTGAAATCGCCACGCTGGAACGGCAACGCCATGGAAGTCGGCCCGCTGGCACGAGTACTGATGTTATACGCCAAAGGCCACGAGCCGACGCAAGCGCTGGTCAATCAAACGCTCGCCACGCTGGACGCACCGGTAGAGGCTTTGTTCTCAACGCTGGGACGGACCGCAGCGCGCACACTCGAAACGGCGATACTCGCCGACGCCATGCAGGGCTGGCTCGATGCGCTCATCGCGAACATCAAGGCCGGCAACACGCGGACCTTCGACGAAACACTGTGGGAACCCTCGAGCTGGCCGAAATCCTGCCAGGGCGTTGGTGTCATGGAGGCGCCTCGTGGTGCACTGTCACACTGGGTCGTCATCGAGAACGGCAAGATCGCGAACTACCAGGCGATCGTGCCGAGTACCTGGAATGCCGGACCGCGGGACCCGAACGGTCAGCCCGGTGCTTATGAGGCCGCGCTGGAAGACAGGCACGTGATGTACGATCCCAAGCAACCGCTCGAGATCCTGCGCACGATCCACAGTTTCGACCCGTGTATAGCTTGTGCGGTCCACGTGACCGATCCGAACGGCGAAGAATTGGTGCAGGTCAAGGTTAATTAGAGCAGCGAGTGCGACGGCCTAAGCGGCCGTCGCGCTCAGATCTGCCAGGTAGCTTCTGACCTGGTCGCGCAACACGTTGTGTTCCTCTTCCCACCGCTGTAATGCGCTTCTGATTCGCTCGTCCGCGACGATATCCGCGTATTGCGATTGCGATAGTGCCTCGCGCCAGCGCAAGTTCGTTGTGACCGGCTGCGAGAGTACAGATTCCAGCGCCGTTTTGATGGCTTCGTCCGTTTCGCCACGCAGGGCCTGCACGCCCAGTTTGTTATTCGGGTCTTCGAGCGGATCGATTCCGAAGTCCAGCGCATACTGAAGCAAATCGTCCAATCGTCGCAACAATTCGTCCCGCGGCAACGTCACGTACCATGCATCGAAGGCTGCGATCTGTGCAGCGCGGTATTTCGGCGGCACTGAATCCGCATTGATATCGAATAACCCCGGTGTGCGTTGTTCAAGATACGCCGTGGTTTCTTCCACTGTGCCATTAGCAGCCGCCGTTCTCATTAATTGTTGTACGGCGTCGCTGAAGGCTGACTGGCGGTCGCCGACATCATCGTCAATCGCGCGCCTCGCACTTGCCATACTAGCCGGGATATCCCCGGTGCTGATTGCCCGCCGCAGCTCTATCTGGTAGGCAATCTCGCTGGTCGGGGCAACAGCGAGTACCAGGTTGCGAAAATCATCGCCCTCCTCGATCAGCCCCAGGTCATACAGGAACAAGGCAAGACTGCCCGGCAACTCGTGATCTTGCGGATCGATCTCATAGGCCCTCAACAACTGCCGGACGACGTCGACACCGTCGCCCAGCTGTGAGCTCACCTGCGCCAGCTTGCTGTACGCGTTCGGCTGCCGCGGCTCCAGTTCGAGCGATTTCGTGAGGGCTGCACGCGCATCCTGCGGCTTTGCGAGCAACAAATACATCGAGCCCAGCTCGTAATGAATACGTGGATTGAACGGGTCCTGTTGCAAGGCCTCGAGCTGGACAAGCAGTGCGCGATCGAACTGCTGCACGCTCTGTAGCAGGCGCGCCAGCATAAGTCGAACCTCGTAGGTGGCGGGGTTTTCGGCAACGAGAACCTCGAGCTCATCGATCGCGTTGAATATATCGCCTGGATCACCGGCGTTCATATTGTCGACATAGAGGCGAGTAGCGTTGGCAAGCGGGTCATCCGGTCGACTAGCGAGCACTTGCTTGGTTATTGCCGTGCAATTCCGCATCGCCTCGTCGCGATTCATGAGGCCCGTCTCGAACTGGTGCAGGTAATTCACAGCCAGCTCGGACTTGGCATCGAGAAAATCCGGGTCTGTTGCAAGCGCACCCTTGAGCAGGACCTCCGAAGTCTGTAATCCGTCGTATGAAAAAGTCGCCCGCTCACCGAGCGCCTGCAAATAGAGATCGTAGGCGTCGGGACTGCCGGTGCCGACGCCGGCAATCGCCGTATCCTGGTCGGTGCCGAGCAGAGAAGCGGAAAGGGCGTTGCCGACTTCCTGCGCAATCTCATCCTGAATATCAAAGATGTCGACGAAGTCGCGGTCGAAGCTTGATGACCACACGTGAAAACCGTCTTCAGCCCGAATCAGCTGTGCCGTGATGCGGACCCGGTTGCCAGCCAGTTGCACGCTTCCTTCGAGAATGTGTGCGACCTTGAGGGCTTCTGCTATTTCGCGCGCCGTAACGCTCTTGCCCTTGAACGCGAAACTGGATGTACGCGCGGCAACCTGCAGGTCCTGTATCTGCGTCAGCATGTGTAGCAGCGTCTCGGTCAGTCCGTCCGAAAAGTACTCGTTGTCCTTGTCACCGGTCATGTTGACGAACGGCAGAACCGCAACAGACGCATTGCTAACTACCGCCGCGGACGTTTGCGACTGGTCAATCGTCGTTCGGGCACCCAACACCGCCACGACTACGATGAGTACGGCTATCGCGGCAATCGCCACGTAATCGAAGGTCCTGCTGCTGCCCCGCACATCCTTGCTGTCAGCAATCTCCGATTCTCGCTTAATGCCCTCCGGGGTGAGCTCGTATATCCAGGGAAGTACTATCGCGGGCACGAATCCGAGGGCAAAAACGAGGATGACCATGCGCGAGGCCCATGGCGGCGCGCCGAGTTCCGGCAGGAGGGTAGTCAGAACCTCAGTCAGGAGCCAGCCGACAACGAGGTAGGCAAAAACTACCCGATATACGTTTCGACGCGTGAGTTCGCTGACTAGTGACATGGTCTTAAGATTACAACACTATCGCCCGGATAGATTAGATGGTTGCCGGGGCCGGTTGGTTGGCTTGGTCGAGAGAGGGATTGACTCGCCTCCTTCGGAGGCTCGCCCTTCGGGCGCGCTGCGCGCGTCCAAAACGCTGCGCGTTTTGTCGAACAGGGTTCTCATCCGGACTCTCTCTCCGCCAGATACCAAAAAGGCTCCTGTCGAGGAGCCTTTTTGGTATCTGGCGGAGAGAGAGGGATTCGAACCCTCGAAGGGCTATCAACCCTTACTCCCTTAGCAGGGGAGCGCTTTCGACCACTCAGCCATCTCTCCGTACATCTTGTGTATTCGAGTCCAGCGCAAGGAGCGCTTTGACTCGGGGCATCCTGCCCCTCGCCCTGCGGGCGCGCTTCGCGCGTCCAAATCGGCAATCCTGCCGATTTGTCGACCACTCAGCCATCTCTCCGTACATCTTGTGTATTCGAGTCCAGCGCAAGGAGCACTCGGACCCTGGGCATCCTTCGCCTCACCCTCCGGGGGCGCAAATAGTACTTTCAGGGATACTGCAGGTAAAGCCTGCAACGAGCCTAGTCGCCCCCTGCGGCTTTCTCGGCTTTCTCGGCGGCTTTCTCGCTCTGGATTCTTTCGTAGATCTCTTCACGGTGCACAGCTACTTCTTTCGGCGCATTAATGCCGATACGTACCTGATTGCCTTTGACCCCCAGGACGGTGATCGTAATATCGCTCCCGACCATGACCGTCTCTCCAGCGCGTCGCGTCAGAATCAGCATGACTTCCTACTCCTGCCTTGCGGGGCTCCTGCCCCGTTCTTGTACGCGTCGTACATCCTAAACTCTTGTAATACTAGCTGATTCTGGGCCCGGATGCCCACAGATGCTCAAAATCGAGCATCGCTCATCGTCCAAAATTGGACAGTTAGCTCAGGTCAGATGTTCCGCAACCCACCCGGCAACCGATCCCAGGGCCTTATCCAGCGCCGCCGGATTGCTGCCACCGGCCTGTGCGAAGTCGGGACGCCCGCCTCCTTTGCCGCCGACTTGCTCGGCGACCGGCTTGATCAGGTCGCCGGCACGGATACGGTCCGTATTGTCTTTGGTCACGCCAGCCGCCAGGCGCACCTTGCCGTCATCCACCGATCCGATGACAACCACAGCGCTCTGCAGCTTGTCCTTGAAGCGATCGACGGCGTCACGCAGCGTTTTTGCGTCGGCGCCGTCCATGCGTGTCGCCAGAACCTTGATGCCGCCGATTTCCTGGACATTCTCGGTATGATCCGTCGCTTTGCCGGTGACAAGGGCCTGTTTCGCGGCCACGAGTTGCTTCTCGAGATCTTTCACGCGTTTCTGCAACTGCTGGACCTTCGCGGCCGCCTGCTCCGGCTGACTCTTCAGCAGCCCGGCCAATTCCTCGAGCGCACGTTCCCGGGTGTCGATCCAATCGAGCGCGCCCTTGCCCGTGACGGCCTCGATGCGGCGCACACCGGACGCGATACCGCCTTCCGAAGTAATCTTGAAGACGCCGATGTCGCCCGTGCGATCGACGTGTGTACCACCGCAGAGCTCGACGGAAAATGCTCCAAAATTCAGCACGCGGACCTTGTCGCCGTACTTTTCACCAAATAGAGCAACAGCGCCTGTGTCAATGGCTTCCTCGTAGCTCATTGAACGAGTCACCCCGGCGACGTTGCTGCGGATCTCGTCATTGACAAGCGCTTCGATCTCGGCAAGCTGTTCCGCCGTCACTCCCTCGTAGTGTGAGAAGTCGAAGCGCAAACGGTCGGGTGCGACAAGCGAGCCTTTCTGTTGCACGTGCTCACCGAGCACTTGCCGGAGCGCGGCATGCATCAAATGCGTTGCCGAGTGATTGAGACGGATCGCCTGACGGCGGTCGTCATCGACAATTGCGTCGACGCTGTCGCCAACCTTGATATCGCCCTCTTCAACCGCGCCGTAATGAATGATCGCGTTGCCACTCTTTTGCGTATCGACGACGTGAAATAGTTTGCCAGTCTCGGCGAGTATTCCGGTGTCACCGATCTGGCCGCCGCTTTCCGCATAAAATGGCGTTGTGGAGAGAATCACCGCACCTTCGTCCCCGACCGATATTGAATCGACAGCCTCGCCGTCCTTGTAAACGGCGACAATTTCTCCGGCCGCTTCCGTGCCCTCGTATCCCGAAAACTCGCTTATCGCATCGGTCTTGATAGCATCATCGCTTACCGCGCTGAACTTGCTGGCTGCACGCGCACGATCACGCTGCTCTCCCATTGCGGCCTCAAAGCCTTTCTCGTCAATAGAGAGACCACGCTCGCGGGCGATGTCCGCCGTCAGGTCGAGCGGAAAACCGTAGGTATCGTAGAGCTTGAAGACGATCTCACCCGGAATCTCGCTGCCATCCAGTGCCCCGATGGCCGATTCGAGGATCTCCATGCCCTGATCGAGCGTTTCGGCAAAACGTAGCTCTTCTTTTTTCAGCACCTTCTCGACGTGCGCATGTGCCTTGAGCAGTTCGGGATAGGCCTCGCCCATCTCCTTCGCCAGCGGCGCGACGAGTTTGTACAAGAACGCGTCGTCAGTACCGAGTTTCTTGCCGTGCCGAATCGCGCGACGAATGATACGACGCAGAACGTAGCCCCTGCCCTCGTTTCCCGGCAGAACGCCATCAACGACCAGGAACGCACAGGCACGTATGTGATCCGCGATGACGTTCAACGAACTGGAGCCATCATTTTTGACGCCCAGGGTCTCTGCAATCGCATCGATCAGATTGGCGAACAGGTCGATTTGGTAATTGCTATGCACACCCTGCATGACCGCAGCGAGACGTTCGAGGCCCATACCAGTGTCAACGGATGGCTTTGGCAAAGGCGTCATCTTGCCGTCCGCCGAACGATCGAATTGCATGAAGACGAGATTCCAGACCTCGACATAACGATCGCCATCCTCGTCCGGCGAACCCGGGGGTCCGCCTTCGACATCCGGGCCGTGATCGTAGAAGATCTCGCTGCAGGGACCGCAAGGACCTGTATCGCCCATCGCCCAGAAGTTGTCTTTCTCGCCCATGCGCGCAAAACGTTCCGGCGCGATCTTGATCTCCTCGAGCCAGATGTCGGCCGCTTCATCGTCGTCGTTGAAGACGGTTACCCAGAGCTTCTCGGGCGCCAGGCCAAGCGTTTCGGTCAGGAACTCCCACGCGTATTCGATGGCATCCCGTTTGAAGTAATCGCCGAAACTGAAATTGCCGAGCATCTCGAAGAAGGTGTGATGCCTGGACGTATAGCCGACGTTTTCGAGGTCGTTATGCTTGCCCCCGGCCCGCACGCAGCGCTGTGATGTGGCAGCACGGTCGTAGGCGCGTTTGTCATCGCCGAGGAATACATCCTTGAATTGCACCATGCCGGCGTTCGTGAATAACAGGGTCGGGTCGTTTCCAGGCACGAGCGGCGAGCTCGCGACGACCTCGTGATCACGATCGGCGAAAAAGTCCAGGAAGGCCTGGCGCAGCGCGTTGCTCGACATGGATTTCATCGGTGGGATTCTAGGCGTTCTGGACGTCCACGGAAACCGCAAGCTGAATTTGGTCGGGCTCGAAGCCGCGATACTGCAGAAAGCGCATTTGCCGCGCCTTTTCCTTGAAGTCGACAGGCCTCTCGCCACCGAATTTCTTCGTGCGAACTTCGCGAGCCAGTTCGTACCAGTCCTGGCCGGTCTCTCCGAGAACTTCGTCAACAAGTACTACAGCAATACCGCGCTCACCAAGGTCTGCGCAGATACGCACCGGGCCCTTGCCCTGGTTGATGCGTGACTGGACGAAGGACTCGACAAAACGCCGATCGCTCTGCAGGCCCTCATCAGTCAATTGCTGAATGGCGTCAGCCGCGACATTCGCGTCAAATCCCGCAGTTTCCAGTTTACGGGCGAGCTCACGACACGCGTGCTCGCGGCGCGCGAGATAGTCCATCGCCTTTTTGCGGGCTTCCACGGGATTGGAGAAACGGTCTTCCTCCAAGCGTTACGCCTCCTGTGCGACAGCCTCCTCGTCCTTGGTGGCTGCAGGCGTGTCGACGGTGTCCGGCAGCAGCTTCTCGCGAATTTTGCGCTCGACTTCTGCGGCGATGTCAGGATTCGTCTTCAGGAACTCGCGAACATTTTCCTTGCCCTGCCCGATGCGGTCGCTGCCATAGCTGTACCAGGAGCCCGCTTTGTCGATAAGGCCATGCTGCACGCCCAGTTCGATGATTTCACCGTTCCGCGATATTCCCTCACCGTACAGAATCTCGAACTCCGCCATCTTGAACGGCGGCGAGACCTTGTTCTTGACCACCTTGACGCGCGTCTGGTTGCCGATGACCTCGTCACCTTTCTTGATCGCGCCGATGCGGCGAATATCGAGACGAACGGACGAGTAGAACTTGAGCGCATTGCCGCCCGTCGTCGTCTCCGGGCTGCCGAACATGACGCCAATTTTCATTCGGATCTGGTTAATGAAGATCACCATGGCATTGGAGCGTTTGATATTGCCCGTGAGCTTTCTCAACGCTTGCGACATGAGACGCGCTTGCAGACCCATGTGCGAGTCGCCCATCTCGCCTTCGATCTCGGCTTTGGGCGTCAACGCCGCCACAGAGTCGACGACAATGATGTCGACCGCACCGGAGCGCACCAGCATGTCCGTAATCTCGAGGGCCTGCTCACCGGTATCCGGCTGTGAAACCAGGAGTTCATCAACGTTGACACCGAGTTTCTCGGCGTAGTTCGGGTCGAGGGCATGCTCTGCGTCGACAAACGCCGCAGTACCGCCCAACTTCTGCGCCTCTGCGACGACCTGCAGAGCCAGTGTCGTCTTGCCCGATGCTTCCGGACCGTAAACCTCAACCACGCGTCCTTTCGGCAAACCACCGATGCCGAGTGCCACGTCGAGCCCGATCGAGCCGGTCGACACCGCCTCGACATCGGGAATCATGTTGCCGTCGCCCATGCGCATGACGGAGCCCTTGCCGAACTGTTTTTCGATCTGCCCGAGGGCCTGTGCGAGTGCTTTTTTGCGGTTTTCGTCCATTTTTTGCTGCCATCCGGTCGGTGGGGAATTGCATGTGATTATATACAGTAATTGTGCCTGAAGCCTAGTAGTGGCGCAGCCTCCGATTCTCGGCACTTTCCGCAAAAACGAGGTATCACGCCGAAGTTATTGTTTCAACGGATGGTATGCCGCGCCGCCCGGTTGCGACACCGATTCGATGAGTTCGAAGCTCGACCACTCGATGAGAGCCGGTTGCGCCAGCCGCTGCGTCTCGAACGGTCGGGCCCGTCGTACGACCGTAATGTGTGGGCGATAAGTGCGATCTTCGACTGCAACATCGAACTCTGCTAGCACGGTATTCAACGAGTCGACAAGATGCTCGAGCTCGAGCGGCACTGTGGACGCAACCAGGCTCGCCACCTTGGGGCGTGGCCAGAATTCGACACGATCGAAGCGAGTACGAAACGGCTCGACCTGGATTTCGGCCGCTCGCGCCTGCAGATCGGGTATCAATCGTTCCTCGAAATCGCCAATGAACGCGGTGGTCACGTGCCAGCTGCCACGGTATACGTGCTGCCCCTCGACGAGCTTCGCCATCGGGCTGATGAAATCTCGCAGCCGATCCCGCTGTCGGTCATCCGGCCACAATGCAAAAAACAGTCGCCGCGTGCTCATGTCGGCAAGCGTCCGCTGACACCACGCAGTCCGTGTAACACGGTCTGCATGCGTACGCTCTCGCGATTTCCCTCGAAACGCTGCAAATCGGTATCCGTTGTAATGCCGCCCGATCCCCGCCTCGACCAGGCGAACCAGACCGTACCGACGGGTTTCTCGTCAGTGCCACCATCCGGACCGGCGACACCACTGACGGCGACGGAGATATCGGCGCCGCTCAGCTTCAATGCGCCCTCCGCCATCTCGCGAACGATCGGTTCGCTAACAGCTCCATTGTCATCCAGTGTCTTGGTTTTTACACCCAACATCGATTCCTTTGCACCATTGCTGTAGCTCACTATGCCATAACCGAAGCAAGCCGAACTGCCGGGCACGTCGGTCAGTGCTTTGGCGATCCAACCACCCGTACAGGACTCGGCTGTCGACACAGCTTTGCGCGCAGCGATCAGCTCCTGAACGAGCGTCTTCGCCAGTTCGGGAATTGTCTGGTCCTCAGGCATTGACTACTGACTCGTAAACATCGACATGCATCGTAGCCATCCTAGCGATAGAAAACTCGTTTTGCATTCGTTCCTTGCCTGCCCGGCCAAGCCGCTCTCGCAAATCGTCCTCGTCGATCAATCTTGCAATGGCATCCTGTAACTCATTTACATTCTCGGGCGCGACAAGAAGTCCGGTTTCATTGTTAGCGACGGCTTCAACGAGGCCACCCGCCGCAAATCCGACGACAGGCACGCCGGCGGCGGCAGCCTTCAATGTCGCGACACCGAGCCCTTCGGCAAGCGCCGGGTGCGCAAATATGTCGAAGCAGTGAACGAAGCTGTCGAGGTCATTGCGAAAACCCGCGAATTGCACGACGTCCTCAAGTCCCAATGATTCCGCCTGCGCACGCAGTTGGCTGCCAAGATAACCTTCGCCAAAAATGATCAGGCGCAGCGCCGGATGGCTGTGGCGCAGATTCGCGATCGCCTGCAGTAAATACTGATGCCCCTTACGTGGGATTAGCTGACCAGCAGCAGCAACTACCACGGCGACGTCGGGGATCGCGAAGGTCTGACGAAATGCGGTGCAATCCGCCGACTTCTCGAAGGGCGAGACGTCGACGGCACTCCTGATCACAATAAGGCGCTCATTCTCGACGCCG
>Ga0255052_10001355_pt1 | contig 18491 bp, 17 predicted proteins | sample JV7_2_21_MG_FD_188632 | JGI IMG/M metagenome (GOLD analysis project Ga0255052, IMG submission 188632) | Seawater microbial communities from Jervis Inlet, British Columbia, Canada - JV7_2_21 | ecosystem: Environmental > Aquatic > Marine > Inlet | place: Canada: British Columbia | collected... | reverse complement strand
CTTTAACTCAGCAACCCCGCCGGTGTGGTCCCGGTGATGATGCGTGACAAGAATCATCTTGAGGCTCAGGTCTTGCTCTCTCAGAATTCTCAACACCGACCGACATTCGCCGGGGTCGACCGCGAGACAATCGCTCTGGTTATATCGGTACAGATAGATCAGATTGTCGCCAAATGCAGGGATAGTAATCACAGAATCCACATGCCTCCATTCATAGAACAGTGTTCAATCATGCTCTTACGTTACCACCAAACGGGCTATATGTCAAAGGGCCGAGCCTACATACGATTTGCGAGCCTGCGCGAATCTGGAAAGAAACGCATTGATCCGGCGGCAACGACAAGCTATAATTCGCTTTCATCATGGCTAATACACAAACTGGAAAGTGTCCCGGCCCGGGCGGCATGGTCGCCACTAGCAGAAAGCTCTATCTTTCGACGGAAGACGGTCGAGTATTGTGCATGGTGGGTAAGTAGATGAGGAACTCGATAACACGAAGACGATTCTTGAAGACCGGCGCGGCTATGGCGACAGCAGCACTTGGAGGCCGGGTCGATCTGCTGCCAGCCTCACAAGGCTCGGAGGCAAAAGGTTCTCGACTCAACAGAAACGTGTTGTTTATTGCCGTCGATGATCTGAATCATTCTCTCGGATGTTATGGGCACCGGATTGTCAAGTCTCCCAATATCGACAAACTGGCTGCACGCGGCATCCGCTTTGATCGAGCTTATTGTCAGTTCCCCGTATGTAATCCGAGCCGGACATCTCTTCTTACCGGTTTGCGACCTGATTCTACGGGCGTCTTGAACAACAATACTGCGTTTCGGTCGAAGCTTCCGGATGTTGTTACGCTACCGCAGTTGTTCCGCAAGAACGGACACTTCACGGCTCGCGTGGGAAAAATCTTCCACGCACGCACGGAGACGGACGATCCCAAGGCCTGGGACTCGAAGTTCGACCCAAAAGGCACGTCTCGGGGCAAGAAGGGTCAAGGGAGAAATCTCACCGGCGGTAGCGTCAGATGGTGCCGATGGCTTGCCGCAGACGGAGACGACGAGGATCAGCCCGACGGTCAGATAGCCGCCGAGGCGATCGACCTACTGGAACGGCATTGCGATGACGCGTTCTTTATCGCGGTCGGTTTTCACAAACCGCACGATCCGTTCATTGCGCCTAAGCGATATTTCGACTTCTATCGACTGGAGCAAATGGAACTGGTTCGTGATCCTGCCGACCGGTCCGGCGAGCATCCCCAGTCAATCGGCAGCGGCTGGAAAGAAGATTTCGACCGTTTCACCGACCGCGAGCGGCGTGAGTTCATGCGCGCCTACTATGCCGGGATTTCATTCATAGATGCCCAGGTGGGCAAGCTTATGGCCGCGATGGATCGCCTTGGGCTTTGGCGCAACACGACCGTTGTGTTCTTCAGCGACCACGGCTACCAGCTCGGAGAGCACGGCTGGTGGAACAAGAACACCCTGTATGAGCAGTCGGCTCGCTCTCCGATGATTGTCGTAACACCAGAGATGACAGGGGGCGGCACAGGTTGTTCGCGGATCGTGGAATTCGTGGATATCTACCCCACACTCGCCGATCTGCACGGACTGCCTGCGCCCGGCAATCTTGCAGGAACCAGTTTCAAACCGCTGCTGAGCAATCCGAATCTGACGTGGAAGAAGGTGGCGTTCACACAAGTTCAGCGCGGCGCAACAGCCGGACATTCCGTGCGAACGGACCGCTGGCGCTACACAGAATGGGACCGCGGCAAACAGGGTGCGGAGTTGTACGATCACAACAGCGACCCGGGTGAGTACTACAACCTCGTGAGCAATCCCGAGCACGCCCGGACGATTGAAGACTTGAGGAAGATGTTGCGACAACCATAACGAAAGGATTCGTACCATGAAATGATCAGATAATCGAGCTGGCCCGCAGGCAACATCGCTAAACAATCTCTCTCACTGCGTCCATCCGGGCACCGACACAGTTGCCTGGTAGTTCGAGTAGTTGTAGAGCGGATTGCGTTGCGGCGCATACAGCCGGCCCCGTTTCGGGTTGTCGTCCTGTGTGTAGACCCACAACTCGTACGGGTCCCACACGACCACCTCGTCGCGGCAGTCGCCCGTGGCGTCCAACACGGCGTTGCACTGGTCGGGATGACCGTCGGCGGGAAATTGCACGACCCGGCGTCCGAGGCCATCGTACATGCCGCCCTCGGTCACATCGGGTGACAACACGAAGAACTCCTCGCTCTTTCCGGTCCAGTTGATAGGAAGACACATACTGCCGTACTGGACCGGTTCAAAATCGTAATACCGCTCGCCGTGCGAATCGAAATAGTTGATGATGCCCTGGTTACCCCAGAAATTGATGCTCACGATCTCAAGACCCGGTAGATCGTCGCGTAAATTCGCCACAGCCGGATTCTGCACGTGGCCGAAAAAGTGACGCTTAAGCACGTTGCCTTTGAGGTCGGTGTAGAACGCCCCGGCGTCGCTGGCCGCGTAGAAAATGATTGGCTCGGCGTCCTTGTTGAATCTCGCGACTGCGACGCCGTCCGCATGGTCCTTGATATTGTTGTCCAGAGACCACAGCTTTGTCCCGTCGTCATCGAACATCGAATAACCGATGGCGATCTCGTCCTTGCCGTCATTGTCGATGTCATATGCGAAGGGGTAGTGCCCCGTGGTGCACTCTCCGGTCCACATCACTTCGAACCTGTCGTTCATAGCCCAGATGTGGCGGTAGCGGTCTTTGAAAATGATGTCCCGATCCTGCCCGAGTCCGCGCAGATCGCAGAAGAACAGCGAGTCACCCAGGATGCGAGGGAAAATGTTATGTGCGCCGTGATCGCCCGGCGGCTTCAAGGGCGTCGGCTTACGGTACTTGATCTCGCCCGTCGCGCCGTCAGCGGCGATGATTTCCTGGTTCATGCAGTAGACCACTTCGTTTTTGCCGTCGCCGTCAATGTCGTGGATTTGAAAGCCCACGTCGTTGGTCAGGTGGTTCTTCCAACCGTCCGGTTTGCCCTTTTGCCAGAGCCGCTTGCCGTCCAGGTTGACCGCTGTCAGACAGCTCAACTCGCTGTTGCGGTCCTTGGGGCCGTGGTGGAGCACCTGCCCGAAGAGAACGTCTACTCGGCCGTCGGCGTCCATATCGCCGAACCGTAGATTGCGCCCGACGCCATAATCGGAAATGGAGAACTTCTTGAACACAACCGGCTTGGGATTGGCCGCCTGGAGTTTCGCTTCTTTCTTTCTCTTTGTCCTGACGTGTTTTCTCACTCGCTTTGCTTCTTCATCGCTGGCGGTCACCTTCACGAAACTGTATTTGGTCGGAACGTCTGCCGTCAGTGCTACCTTGCCTTCGGCAAAGGTCGAATCCTTCGCTTCCAGAACGACGTCGTCGCCGAGTTCGGCACGGATATGGTCGTCCTCGATGCGAATCGTTGCGGTGAGAAATTCGCCCGGCTTGAAGTCAAATTGCCGCTCGGCAAGGATCTTCTCGTCGGGCTTGTGAAAAGCTGTGGCATGGTTGACGACTTTCAAAATCGCCCTGGAGCCTTTTACACCGAAAAAGCAATAGCACCGATCGTTGCGATAGCGAAACGCTATGCCGCTCTGACCCTTATCCGACTCGGGAGCGAAACGCACCGAAACCGTGTAGTCTTTCCAGAACTCGCTGCCCTTTGTCACGGTGCATACGAAGGGGTGCGAGTGTGTGCGTCTGTAGTGGATCGTCTGCGAGAGCATCGCGTCACCGTCCTCGGCGATCACCCACCAGGCGCGCTGCTCGGGTATTCCAGAGGTGAAACAGGAGACGACCCAGTTGCCCTGCGGCGCGGTTTCGTGCACGTAGTGGTATTCGGCGTGTGCGCCGATGACGCCAGCCGAGAACATGCCGGGGCGGAGCCTATCGAAATCATCGTTGAGCAACACGCCGGATTGGCAAAGCGTCGAACCACAAAGAACGGCAACGATTCCCACTAGAATGACACTTCCGATTTTATTCATAATTCGTCAGATGACCTCCACTTTGTCGTTAGTATTCTTCTGCCATCTCCGGATGTTCTCGGTCAACCTTGCAATCACAGTCTCGTGTTTTCCGGAATCGTAAAGATTCGTGGTTTCGTAGGGGTCGTCGCTCAGGTTGAACAACTGGCACTTGCCTTCTTTACCGGTCATCCCGAATCTCCTTGATCTTCTTCCTTTCCTCTACATCCACCTTTTGTTCTCGACGCCGCAGCCAATGATCTTGCGAGCGGCGCTCATCTCGGGAGCATCCTGTATGCCTGACATTGTAAAGCCTTCTGATTTTACAATCAAGCTCCGGATTACTCTGCAATTGTCCGGGCAATTCACGCACGGGCAAGGTCCAACATAGTTCGTTTTCCACTCGCCGGTGATTGCGAAACTCCAAGCGTCCCATAACTATGAAGTGCCAGAAACAATCTTCCTCAGCGACTTCGCACAGTTGTTCAGCACCGATATTATCGTCAAAATTGAAGCAACTCGGGTCCACGGTTTGCCGAAATATATATGTTGGAATTATAATGCTTGCTTTGCAGGGCAATCGGGTGTAGTAGTTGTTTTCACAAGATTCGTTGAACGGTTGTTTATGGACTACAATTTGGAGAATCTGACGGATGCCGAGCTTTTGACCCGGTACAGTGCCGGTGACGAAGCCGCGTTTCGTGAGGTTGTAAGTCGTTACCAGAACAGCCTGCATGCGTTCTTGAGGCAATTCCTGAACCGGCAGGATCTCGTTGAGGACGTTTTCCAAGAGACTTTCTTGCAGCTCTTTACGAGCATGGACAGCTTCGATAAGAGCCGGCCCTTACGGCCCTGGTTGTTCACTATCGCTGCGAATAAAGCTAAAGACGCTTTGCGCAAATGGCAGCGAACGTCGGCTGTTCCAATCGGCACTATGGGTGATTCTCAGGAATTGTCGTTCGGCGATATGCTCAATACTGTAACATCAGACAATACGCTGCCGTACGAGGAACTGCAAAGACGTGAAACTGCCACCCGTGTGGGACAGATAATAGGAGATATGCCGGATAATCTGCGAGAAATCTTGATTTTGGCATATTTCCAAAGATTTTCTTACAAACAAATGGCGGAGGTTCTCAGTATACCCATTGGAACGGTCAAGAGCAGACTTCACACGGCCGTTGGACGTTTTGCCAAAGAATGGAAGGCCTCAGTTGGGAGTAAAGAAAGCAAATGACTCCGCTTAGCAGCGAGCTAAAAGAGTTGTTATTCGACCACTGTATGGGCTTAGCACCCCCGGAACAAATCGTCGAAGCTCAATCATTGATTTCTTCTAACGAAGAAGCCGCCAAACTTCACTCCAACCTCCAAGCAATACTGGCACCGCTCGATAGCATAGGACCCGAGGTGTGCCCGGATGACCTGATCGAACGGACCATGTTGCGTCTAAACAATGCTGCAAGCTCGAGCACGGATCGGCTGGGGCAATTACTTGCCGGCGAACAAAAACGCTCTATCGGATCCCGGCACTGGCACTGGCCGGGTATGGCCAGAAAACTGGCCACTGCGGCTGTGTTTGTGATCGCCGGCAGTGTTTTGTTTGCTGCGTTTAATTACCTTCGTTTTGATTCGCGACGGCAGCAATGCCAGATGCAACAGAGCGGCTTCTTCCAGGGTTGGGGCAATTACGTTGCCGATCACGACGGCAAGCAGCCGACCGTTGCAACACAGGCCGGCGCACCGTGGTACAAACTGGGTTACCAGGGCAGCGAGAATCATTCCAATACAAGGCCTCTGTATCTTCTGGTCAAAGAGGGCTACGTCGAGCCTGACTGTTTCGTTTGCCCGTCCTGCAGCAAGAGCCGTGGAAGGCCCAAGCTGACCTCGTCGCAAATAAACAGCTACAGGGATTTCCCCGACAGAAGATATATTACTTACAGCTTCCAGATACGTTGCCGCCAGGGCAACGACGGCAAACTGCACTGCGGAAAAGTCCTGATGGCGGATTTGAGCCCACTGTTTGAGAACTTGCCGGATGACTTCGACAAGCCGTTCAGTCTGCGTCTCAACAGAAGATTACGGACGGTAAACAGTGGCAATCACAAGCGCAAAGGGCAAAACGTATTGTTTGAGGATGGCCACGTGAAGTTCTTAAGAACACGGTTTATCGACGCATCAAATGACGATGTTTTCACATTGCAGAATATAGACGTATATTACGGCTATGAAGTGCCCGCTTGTGAGACGGATTTTTTCCTCGCCCCGTAAAGCCGCGTAGTTTTCTCCCCAGCACGCATCTGCTCAATCTCACCAAAGCATTCGTCAACTGAGCAGGCCATATTCATCCAATGTTTGTTTGAGCGCCGCCCTCTTGCCCTGCTCCAAAGGCATCATGGGCAGCCGCAATTCTTCCGGCGCCATGTTAAGCATCGCCATCGCCGCCTTGATGGGTATAGGATTGGTCGCAAGGGTCAGCATGCTCTTGCACAGTGCAAACAACTTCTTGTGCCATTGCCTGGCCGAGATCAAGTCGCCCTCAAGGATCAGGTCGGTCATCGCCTTGACGTCGGCGGGGACAATATTGGCCACAACACTTATAACGCCCTTGCCGCCAATCGAAGCCAATGGCAGTGTGAGAGAATCGTCGCCCGATATGATCGTTATATCACATCGTGATGCAATTTCACTGGCCTGATCCAAACTGCCGGTGGCCTCTTTGACCGCAACGATGTTCTCGACTTCGGCCAGGCGCGCGATAGTCTCCGGCGTCATACCGGCACCGCACCGGCCCGGGATGTTGTAGAGCACTACCGGCAAGTCGACAGCCTCGGCTATCGCCTTGAAATGCTCGTAGAAACCTCCCTGTGTGGGCTTGTTATAGTACGGCGTCACCTGCAAAGTCGCGTCGGCTCCCACTTTTTTTGCAAAGACCGTCAGTTCAATTGCCTCGGCTGTACTGTTTGAGCCGGCTCCCACAATCGCCGGCGCGCGTCCACCGACGGCACTAACGACTCTTTCCATGACCTTCTTCTGCTCGTCATGACTCAACGTAGGCGACTCACCCGTTGTCCCCACGGGCACTATCCCGTCTATGCCGTTTTCCAACTGGAATTCGATCAACTCCTCGAGAGTTTCAAAATCAATTTCACCGTCCTGAAAAGGCGTAATCAACGCCACCATGGCCCCTGTAAACATTGTCAATCTCCTTGTATGCTGGACAGTCTAGTCCACGGCTGGCGGCTTGCCAGGCACAAACTCACGACTCACCCACTGAATTTGTCAATTAGTTTTATCATCTCAGCGGTTGCCTGCCCTATCCCGACGAAGACCGCCCTGGCAATGATACTGTGGCCAATGTTAAACTCGCATAAGCCCTTGATGCGCGCCGCGGCGGCGATGTTACGATATGTCAAGCCGTGACCGGCGTGAACCACGAGCTTGTTTTCGGCCGCCAACTCCTTACCGGCCTCCAACTCAGCCAACCGTTTCTTGACGGCTCGTTGGCCTTTCGCGTTTGCATACATACCGGTGTGCAACTCGATCGCATCGCAGCCGGTCTGAACCGAAGCGATGATTTGCTCGCTGTCAGGTGCGATAAAAGTGCTCACCAAAATGCGCTTCTTGTGCATCCTGGTGACCACCTCTGCAAGCCGCTTCTTGTGCCTGAAACAATCCAAGCCGCCTTCGGTTGTCAGCTCGACTCTCTTTTCAGGCACCAACGTCACCTGATCCGGCTTGACCTCTTCGGCGATCCTGACTATCGGCTCAGCCATGCACATTTCCAGATTCAGCTTGCAAGCAACGGTCTCGTTCAGCAAACGAACATCCCGGTCGCAAATATGCCGCCTGTCCTGCCGCAGATGAATCGTAATGCCGTTCACGCCGGCCAGCTCGCACTGTGCCGCAGCCCAGACAGGGTCCGGCTCATCGGTGAGCCGAGCCTGCCTCACCGTCGCTACGTGGTCGATATTGACATTCAATACAGCCATTTTCTTGCCCTCGATTTACGGCTGAATTATATCAGCGTCCGACTTCGGTACAAGCAAATTAAGCATTCAAATTACTCTGGTCTACTCGTTTTTGTCGATCATTTCTTGTCAAATATCCTCTCCGAGCTTAATATAGCGGCACATTAATCGAGCATTTATTCGTAGCGGGAGACAATATGACGCTTAATTGGGCCAATCGGATTACTATTTTTCGCGTTCTGCTGATAGCACCGTTCGTCAGCCTCATGTTAAAAAACAATGATGTCGCTCTCAGCTATGGAGCGCAGAACGCCATGCGGTACGTGGCGATTCTCACCTTCTTGCTGATGGCGATCAGTGACGGCGTGGATGGCTATTTGGCCCGAATGAGAAACCAGATCACGAAACTCGGTGCATTTCTCGATCCGATCGCGGACAAATTGCTTATGATTTCTGCGTGTCTGCTCCTGGCTTCGCAACGAGGACACGTTCGCGGCTTCTTGCTTCCCCCCACCGTCGTGGTCCTGATAATCGGCAAAGATTTGTTCTTGCTGATCGGTTTTACAATTATCTACTTAATTACATCACAAATACACATCGCCCCGGTGTTCGTCGGAAAGCTTGCCACGACGCTGCAACTGTTAATGGTGGCGACAATTCTGATCGGCCCAGAGGCGTCGACCGTGCTGCCGGGCTGGATATGGCTTCTGCGAACCCTCTGGTGGTCGGCTGCGGGGACCGCTATTTTGGCAACTCTTATTTACATACGCAACGGAAGTCGCTATATTGAGGAACATGAGCAGAACCTGGCGAACAAGACGCCAGATTGAGAGTAACTGCTTAATTAGTTGAGTGTCTTTCGAGGCGCTTTACATTCGTTGCTGAGGATAAGCAGATGGCAGTACAATTCACTGAAATACAGGAAGTGCTGGAGGAGCTTCGCCTTGGAAAGATGATAGTTCTTGTCGACGATGAAGACCGTGAGAATGAGGGAGACTTGGTCTGCGCCGCCGAGAAGGCAACGCATGAGATTATCAACTTCATGGCCACCTTCGGCCGCGGCCTTATTTGCTTGCCGTTGACGTCGGACAAATGCGATTCGCTCGGCCTCTATCCGCAGACGGTCGACAATACGGCCACCTTCAGCACAGCTTTTACGGTCAGCATTGACGCCACCGAAGGGGTCAGCACCGGTATCAGTGCTGCCGACAGGGCGCACACGATTCTGACAGCAACGGCCGACGACGCCAAACGTCGTGACCTTGCTCGCCCCGGCCACGTGTTTCCGCTGCGCGCCCGTGAAGGCGGAGTGCTCGTTCGAGCAGGACAGACCGAAGGCGCGGTCGATCTAATGATCCAGGCGGGTCTCAAGCCTGGCGGTGTTATCTGCGAGATTATGAACGATGACGGTTCGATGGCCCGGGTACCGGAACTGCTGACGTTCTGCAAGAAGCATGATTTGAAGATTGTCTCGATCGCAAAGCTCATTGAGTATCGTCTGCAGCGTGAGAGCCAGATAAATCGTCTCGAATCCGTTCATCTGCCTACCGACTACGGCGAATTTAAGCTGATTGGCTATGAAAGCATTACTTCGGCCGAACCGCATCTGGCATTGTGCAAAGGTGATATCGGCAGACTCGACGAAACCGGCAAGCCAATCGAGCATGACGAGCCCGTGCTGGTGCGGGTACATTCGGAATGCATGACCGGCGATCTCTTTCACTCGCAGCGTTGCGAGTGCGGCTATCAACTTGTGACCGCGATGAAAATGATTGAGAGAGCCGGCCGGGGCGCTCTGATTTATCTGCGGCAGGAAGGTCGCGGCATCGGCTTGTCAAACAAACTGCGTGCTTACAAGCTTCAGGAGCAAGGCCTCGACACCGTTGACGCCAACCTGAAGCTGGGTTTCAGCGTTGACAAGCGAGACTATGGAATTGGGGCTCAAATCTGCCACGACCTCGGGCTGCAAAATATACGCATACTGACCAACAACCCCAAGAAGATTAATCGCCTTGAGGTCTACGGTATATCGATCGTCGAGCAAATACCGCTGATAGCCGAGCCGGGCGAGCACAACATTGACTATTTGAGAACAAAGAAATGCCGCCTTGGCCATCTGTTCGATGAAGATTTGTAGCCGCCGGAGTTAGGCTGCTGTATATTGGCCTGCGATTGTCGGTGAATTCAGTGGTTCATTGCCGGCCTTTTTTGCAGTTACCAGTTGAGTTGAAATTTCAAGATTAGCATGAAATCATCGCGTGACACACTTTGCGTATTCGCGCTTGCCTGCGTTCTTGTCAACGCCGGCTGCCAGCCGCAATCATCGTCTGCCACCTCCGCGGCAGACACTGACAATAGTCTCGATGGGGTTGCTGCCTGTACACGCTTCGCTCCTGAGAGAATCGACATTCCACCGTTGACCGAGTATGTTCCCGCCGACCAGACACATCGACCCCGGATAAACCTTTACGTTAGTTTGCTCGATCCATTCGGCTCCCAGATCAAGTCGCCCGGCATCTTTCGTTTCGAGCTGTACGAGCACGTGCAGCGTTCGGCCAAACCGAAAGGCAAGAGACTCGCCATCTGGCCCGATGTTGATTTGACAGGTCCGCTAACTAACAATGAATATTGGCAGGATTTCTTGCGCGCCTATCAATTCACTCTGCCTCTCGATCAATCCAACAGCAAGAGTCACATATTGCAGGTAACCTATTTCTGTCCGACCGGCAAACTTCTCACATCCGAATTCATGCTTAGAAGAACGCAATAGCCAACCGCTCGCCCCACCTTCGACTGCGACACACGCCAGCTCGCTATCTTTTCGATTTCTTACCGCCCGCAGAGCAACGATCAGCTCACACAAAAAAGAAAACCCCCAAAACATCTTGGGGGTTGCCGAATGACTATTTTTCTCACATCTCGCCTGAACGGTTAATGTTCTTCGTGTCCGTTGTTTCGCGGATGAGCATTGTCATACACCTCTTTGAGCCTGTCAGTGGTCAGGTGCGTATAGACCTGTGTGGTTGAAAGTGATTGATGACCGAGCAACTCCTGAACACTCCTCAGATCGGCACCACTATTAAGCATGTGCGTTGCAAAGCTATGCCGCAATGTATGCGGGCTGATTGCCGGATCAAGGCCGGCTATTTTCAGATACTTGTCCATCTTGCGCCGGACGCTGCGGGTGCTCAGCCGCTGGCCGTGCTTGTTCACGAACAGGACTCGTGAGTCAAAGTTGCCGTTATTCTGCGCCCGCTTGTTCCTGTACTCCATATAATGTTGTATGACCTGCAGAGCAGACGAACCGATAGGAGCAATCCGCTCCTTCTTGCCTTTGCCTCTAACGTGAACCACTTCGCCAAGGAAGTCAATATCATCCATGTTCAGCGCTACCAACTCGCTGACCCTTATTCCAGTGCTGTAAAGCGTCTCCAGAATGGCCCTGTCTCTTGCACCCAACCAGGTATTCATCGGCGGTGTGCTGAGCAACCTCTTTACCTCTTCGTACTCGAGGAAGCGAGGCAGCTTCTTCTCCTGCTTCGGCGTTCTGATTGTGACAACGGGATTCGAGGTAATGTGATTTCTCTTGACCAGAAACTTGTAGAAACTGCGCAGAGTTGCGAGTTTGCGGGCAATCGTGGCCTTGGAATATTCCTTTTCGTTCAAGTATGCCAAGTAAGCTCTCACAGAATCTGTCTGTACTGAGAGAAGCAACAGATCTACCTCGACCCGCACCTGTGTTGCCACGGCAACCCCGTGTTCCGGCTCACCTTCGTGATGACGCATCTCGATCGGCTCGGCATGGTGCACACCCTGTCTGGGTGCACATTTGAGAAACTCGCCGAACTGCTTCAGGTCCGCACCATAACACTTGGCTGTATGCTCCGAGAACCGTCTTTCGAATTTCAGGTAATCTAAGAACTTTTGAACAATCGTACTTTCTTCCATAATGTGCCTATCTGTTTGTTTGATCATTTCACAGAATTCCTTCGCCTTCTAAAGAATACACAGCACTCATTCATTTCTCAGCAGATGTCAAAAAGGCTGGTTTGAGTGCACCTCAACATCTTTGTTTTCGTTCAGGAGTTCATCGGCCTGGCCTATAAGGGACTGCGTAAGTTTGAAGCTCAGCACTGCTGCATCGAACCAATCGAAATCCGTGCTTCTATCTTTTGCCCGCTCAATCAAAGCGTCGAGAAGCTCATCTTCTCTCCCATTTTCGTAACGGAAAATGAATTTCTCAGCCCCCTTGTTCAGTACCAGTTGTCGCTTCATTCTTTTCATAAGAGGCAGCCTAAACCGAGCGGCAAGCAATATTCGCGTAAGCGTTTTGAGCAACTCTCTTTTCTTATCGGCCTAAACGCAATAATCTGAAGCACAAACACAACTTTTCTTCCAGATGCCTGATAAAATCAATGCTTTGAAAAATGCTACAAGGCTTTTATCGGCCAATAACTCTGCCAGCTTTACAAATTGAATGTGAATATGAGCAAATTGAGAGGAAATTCGGAGAAATTAACTACGATGCTCTCGGCTTGAAATTCTTTGCTGCCGTCAGGAAACGCTCTTGAAAAAGACTCGTCCGCCTTTTCGCTCGGCCTGAACCAATCCCCAGTCCTGCAATTGGGCAACATACTTCTCTGCTTCGCTACTGCTCACCGACAGGCCTGCGGATATGTCGTCCAGCGAGCACGGCCTGCGTTTTAGCATTGATAGCACCATTTGTCTCTTCTCGGCCACGCCAAAGTGCCTTCCCAACACATCGGCCCGTCTGCCTCGTGTGACCTGCTCATTCGGGGCGGTAGAAAAGTCGGCTACGACCTCGCAGCCCGGTCCCAGGTGCAGCGCTATGTCCTGTAGCCTCTCGGCGCTAAGTTTGACAACGTTCGGATCGGCGGTAGGACGTACGGCCGTGTTCAACTGGACTCTGTCGGGCCCGATCCGGTCTATCGCTTCCTTGATATGCTCAATTTGACGGGGGGCTGTATTTATAGAGGGAACGAGGAAAACCTCGATCCATATTTGGCCGGCAAATTCTTCTCGCAGCGCGCACAATCCCGAAATCACGTTCTCAACACTAATAGTCGGCTCCGGCCGGTCTATTCTCCTGAACGTCTGCTCGTCGCCGGCATCCAGCGAGGGCAGCACCACGTCGACCTTGGCACAATCGCCGCGCACATCCTGCCTCTCGAATAGAGTCCCGTTGGTCAACAATGCCGCGGGAATATCTGTGATCTCTTTTATCCCGTCTATAAGTTCGCCAAGCCGTGAGTGCAGGGTCGGCTCCCCGGATCCACAGATGGTGACAAAATCGGCTTTCGAGCCTTCGGCAAGTGCTTCTCTGAGTTCGGCGAGAATCGCCTCGATAGGCGCAAAGTCCTTTCGCTCGATTGTCTTCTCGACGGTTCTCCCAAGCTGACAATAGACGCAATCCAAAGTGCACGCTTTGAATGGCACAATATCAACGCCGTAGCTCAGTCCGAGCCGGCGTGACGGCACGGGCCCATACAAATATTTCCTTGCACCTGTCACTTTCTTATCCGCGCACGACCTCAAATATTTCTTTGCAGACTGTCACAAGCTCCTCGAGCCAGTCCAGTGGCATGATGCACGCAGCATCGGATTTCGCCTGCTCCGGTTCGGTGTGAACCTCGACAAAGAGGCCGTCCGCACCGGCGGCAACCGCCGCCTTGGCAAGTATCGACGACATCGGCAACCAAATCAACCTGGGAGGGCTCGTGCACATCCGTCATCACCGCCAGGGCAGTCTGCCGGCGGACCGCAGCCAGAATCTCAAGGCCCTTTTCCAAACCGGGGCCGCGAAAGCTCTGCAAACTGGAACGATTGGCCTTGTCGAAACTCGCCTTGAAAATCATTCCGGTGCCAGTTCTTTGACCGATGTCGACCAATCTGCTCGCAATCTCCAGGCAATGCGCTTTGCTTTCAATCACGCAAGGCCCGGCCATCACGAACAGTGGCGAATCCAGACTGACTTCCACGTTGCCTATATTGAAACTATCGTCACACATATCAACGTCAATAATCATTTATCATTAATCAACAATCAATGCAACTGCTTACCCTATCGCCCTGACAATTCTTGTTCTCATCCCAGCCGGCTTTGCGTTTTCCGGCACAACGCAATTGACCGCGTGCCGTATCACGCTGATCTCGACCGGCAAAGCAGGACCCGGATCACCGTCAATCTCGGTCTGTATGCCGGCGATACCGGAACTTACCGAAATATTCTTCCCCTGGCGATAGACCACATCTTTGCGGTCGGCGTGGTGCTTGAAGATAGTCAACAGCGAGTGCTTGGCAAGGTGAAGCTGAGACGCACATTTGTAAACGCACACATCGAGCAGACCGTCACCAAAATCTGCATAGTGCAATATCTGCAACCCCACGGCGTAGCGCGAGATATTCCCTACAAAAACAAGCCCGCGCCCATCAAAAATCTCCTCTCCATCAACTTCCACTCTCATGGGATCGAATTTGTAGTTCCAGAACGTTCGCCATATCGGCCAGAAATAGTCAGAGTGACGTATGTGCCCGTCTCGCTGATCGCTTACACGTTTGACAATGTCACCGTCGAATCCGAATCCGGCGATGGAAGTAAAACATCGGCCGTTCGCCCTTCCCAAATCCAGAGGCCGAGTGTGCTCGGCCTCGAACGTTCTGATGAGCGTCTTGAGTGTTGCGTCAAAACCCAGTTCGTTGGCGAGCAGATTCTCCGTCCCGTGGGGCACTATCAGCAACGGCTTGTCGCTGCCCTCCAGGCCGTGGGCAACCTCGCGAACGGTGCCGTCACCTCCGACAACGATAATCATCGCGCAGTCGTAATCTATTCCAGCGTTGGTGGCCAGTTCGCGGGCGTGCTCCAGCGATCTGGTCATATGGACCTTGACACCGTAACCGTTCTTGACAAGATATCGTTCGAAGCGGCGCCCGGTAAGCTTGCTGCTGCTGGCGCCCGCTTTGGGGTTTACGATATAGGCAATATAGCCATCGTCGGGTCTCATACTCTGCGGTCTCTAAGCCGGCTTCGCGAAGAACAACTCAAGCATCCCGCCGGCACGGTTGTTCCTTAATTAAGTGGGCATAACTTTCTGCAATGTGCGGCAGGTCCGACAACTCCAGACGCTCTTGCACGCCGGCGATTTCTTTCTCGTTAGGCCCCTCAATTTCCACAAAATATCCAAGCAAGGGCAAGTCGTCCAGAGCGACCTCGCAACGGTCGAGCCGCCAGAGACGACGTTTCTTCTCCACAACCAGCATTTCTTCATACCCCAATTCCGATAGCAGCCTGCGCATGGAATCGGCATCTTTGATTTCAGTCTCGATCTCCTGCCTTCTCTTGAAGTGGCTCTGTTCCTTGCTCCCCTTGTAAGTCAGAATGTGCCGCTCAGTGTCACCAACGACTTGTCGGCGCAGCCGCAGGCTCCGATCAGTTGAGAGCAAAGTCGTACTCGCATCGTCCAAAAGAGAATCAATCTGCAACTGCTCGGCGACGAACTCCGCGCCGAGTTCAGCGAGCTTGCGCTCTACTTGGGCCAGCGAATCAACCTTCAACTTTGCTTCAATTTCGATGCACATCAATTCTGTTTGTTATTCTCCGTAGATTTGTTTGCATAAAATATTTCATTTCGCTCCGAATGAAGCTCCCACGCTCGATTCAGAAGAGGATCTTTACCAATCGTGGTTTGACAACAATAATCCTCTGATGCTTTCTACCGGCAATGGCAGCAATTACCTTTTCTCTGCTCAACGCCACTTGTTCTATCTGTTCATCACTTGCGTCGGCCGCAACGATTATTCTATCTCTTATCTTACGGTCGACCTGCACCGCCAACTCGATTTCCCTTTCTTTGATGAGCTCGGCGTCGTATTCGGGCCAGCTCTCGTAAGCGAGGCTTTCGGCATGACCCAGTTTCTCCCAGAGTTCTTCGGCGATGTGAGGAGCGAACGGCGCAAGAATCAGAACGAGTTTCTCAATGGCGGCTTTGGGCACAACAGTCAGCTTCATCAGGTGATTCACAAGGATCATCATCGCGCTTATCGCCGTGTTAAAACCGAAGCTCTCGACGTCATCACCGACTTTCTTTACAGTCTGATTCAACAATCGAAGCGTTGCTTCGTCGGCTTTTGTTTCCCTCACAGCGGTATCAATTTCACCAGTATCCTTGTCGATGACCAATCGCCAGAGTTTCTGCAGGAACCGATGCACGCCTTCCACACCCTGCATGTTCCAGGGCTTGACCGCCTCTAGAGGCCCCATGAACATCTCGTACAGCCGCATCGAATCGGCCCCGTGATCGGCGATGACCTTGTCGGGATTGACCACGTTGCCGCGGGACTTGCTCATCTTCTGGCCGTCCTCACCCAGGATCATTCCCTGATTAATGAGCTTCTTGAAGGGCTCTTTCGTACTGACGTAGCCGAGATCATAAAGAAGTTTGTGCCAGAACCGCGAATACAGAAGGTGCAAAACCGCATGCTCGGCGCCGCCGATATAGAGATCGACCCCGATATCACCCATCCAGTACTTTTCCTTTTCCGGATCCCATCCCTGCCGATCGTTGTCGGGGTCGAGATACCGCAGATAATACCAGCAACTCCCGGCCCACTGGGGCATCGTGTTCGTTTCACGTCTGGCCTTTGAGCCGTCGCCGAGCGTTACATTGACCCAATCGGCAGCATTGGCCAACGGCGGCTCGCCCGTCCCGGTAGGCTTGTAGTCTTCGACCACCGGCAACTCCAGCGGCAAATCCTCTTCCGACAGTGCTACGACTTGTCCGTCTTCGATGTGCAAGATCGGAAACGGTTCCCCCCAGTAACGCTGCCTGCTGAAGAGCCAGTCGCGCAACTTATAATTGACTGATTTCCTGCCGAGCCCTTCTTGTTCGAGCCAGTTGGCAATTTGTTCTTTGAACTCAGCCGTGCTCAAACCATCGAACTGTCCGCTGTTAATCGCCCTGCCCTCGCCGACAAAACACAGCGCCCCTTGCCTGACCGACTCGGCCTGCTCGGCATTCGGCGGTTCAACAACCGGGATAATAGGCAAGTTGAACTTCGTTGCAAACTCGAAATCACGTTCATCGTGTGCTGGTACCGCCATAATCGCACCCGTGCCGTAGCTGATCAGCACATAGTCACTTATCCAAATTGGAATGTTCTCGCCATTGACGGGATTTATCGCAAATGCGCCTATGGGCTCGCCGGTTTTGTCTTTCGCCAAATCAGTCCGATCCAGGTCGCTCTTGCGCGCGGCTTGCGCGCGGTATTTCTCGACCGCTTCCTTTTTGTCCTCGGCTGCGATTTTGTCTACGAGCGGATGCTCGGGCGACATCACCATGTAGGTCGCGCCAAACAGAGTATCCGGTCGGGTGGTGAAGACTCGAATGGTCTCGTCAAAACCATCAAGTGCAAAATCGACATCAGCTCCTACGCTCTTGCCCACCCAGTCCGTCTGCAGTTTTCTTATCGAATAAGGCCAATCCACCTCAGCCAAATCATCAAGCAACCTCTCGGCGTATTTCGTTATCCGCAGCATCCATTGGCGCATCGGTTTTCTAACCACCGGAAAACCGCCGCGTTCGCTCAGGCCGCCTATCACTTCCTCATTGGCCAGCACCGTCCCGAGCTCGGGACACCAGTTGACCGGGACCTCCGCTTCATAAGCCAGACGATGATTGTCGATATACTTCTGTCTCTCGGCGCCGCTCAGACCCGCAGGGATTGGCAATTGGTCAATTGGCCTGGCCTTCTGCTCTGCCTGGTCGAAATAGCTGTTGAAGAGCTTGAGGAAAATCCATTGCGTCCACTTGAAATACTTCGGATCGGTCGTCGCGACTTCCCGATCCCAGTCATAGCTGAAACCCAATGACTTAGTCTGCCGACGCATATTGGCAATATTTTCTTGCGTCGTCTCCTCGGGTGCAGTGCCAGTCTGGATGGCATATTGCTCAGCGGGCAGACCGAATGCATCCCAGCCGAAAGGATGCAAGACGTTGAAGCCTCTCATCCGTTTGTATCGGGCGACTATGTCGCTGGCCGTATAACCTTCCGGATGGCCAACGTGCAATCCCTGGCCACTCGGATATGGAAACATATCCAGCACATAATACTTCGACCTGGAACCATCGCAGTCCTGCGCCTTGAACGTCTTGGACTCCTCCCAAAACCGCTGCCACTTCTTCTCGATTTCGCCGAACCTGTAAAGTCCCATCATCGAACACATATGTCTTTTTGGGCTCCTGATCAAAGTAGAAAGTAATCTTTTGGCATACCGTAGAATAAATGGCCCTGAAAATCCACTAAAATCTGTTCTGACAGGCTGCGAGGGATTCGAGGACTCTCAGTGTGCATATCTGAACGGAGCAGCCACCCGATTCTACTGAGCAGGAGCAGACAGCTAGCCCGGATTTCTCACAAACTTCGTAGCGAAATCGCGTAGATTGTGACAGATCCTGGACTTGTCGCGGTGAGCCGGGTGAAGGCGTATTGGAATACGTCGAAGTCGGCGATCAAG
>Ga0255052_10001354_pt1 | contig 18496 bp, 49 predicted proteins | sample JV7_2_21_MG_FD_188632 | JGI IMG/M metagenome (GOLD analysis project Ga0255052, IMG submission 188632) | Seawater microbial communities from Jervis Inlet, British Columbia, Canada - JV7_2_21 | ecosystem: Environmental > Aquatic > Marine > Inlet | place: Canada: British Columbia | collected... | reverse complement strand
ATCATGAGACATCCATACTGAATTTTGGGTCATTAATCTTTGTGCTCCTGCTATTGAAATTAATCCAGCCATAGAAGCAGCCATTCCATTAATAATAGTTATTACTGGAACTGGAATACTAATCATGGTATCTATAATAGCAAATCCATCCGAAACACTTCCACCTGGAGAATTTATCCATAAAACAATAGGTTTATCATTTAAACTGGCTAAAGTCATCATTTCTCTTATAAGACGATTAGCGGAATCTTTATTTACCACTTCAAATAAAAATAATTGACGAGATTTTAAAAGTGTTTGGTCTATATCTATTTTTGAATTATTTTTCTTTTTAGACTTTTTAACAGCTTTCTTTTTTGGAGATACTTTTTTAGTTTTTTTAGTTGTCTTTTTCTTGCTCATAAATCTCCTTTATGTTTGGTGTGAGAGAAGGGATTTGAACCCTCACCTAACGAACCACAATCGTTGGTGCTACCATTACACCACTCCCACCATATATTTATTTACCTTCTACTAAATCCAAAATAAATTTATAAACTTGCTCGTATACATCTTTAACATTATTAATATCATATTGCCCTTGAAGTCCTATCATAACTCTTGAAGTTGCATGAGCCACTGCTTCTCTTTTAATCAAGTCTGTATCCTTTCCTTTTGTTACTTTAGGTGCTGGGTCTTTTTGATTACACTTATAGCATTTTTTATATTTTGCATCTTTTAATGGGTATCCACAATCTTCACATTTAGGTTTTCCATCATCTGCTGCGGTTTTTGCGGGAGCTCCTTGTGCTCCTTTTTTTACTAAGGTAACATATTTCATGCCATCTTGTTCTTTATCACCAAAGGTAGGAGATACATAATCCCCTTCTTTAAAGTTTGCTTTTACAAAATCATAAACCTTTTTTGAACATACTGTCCAAGTTTTTTCTCCATTTCCTTGAAAATCAAAAGCTAACATTGATTTCTTTGCTGCGATTTTTACTAACTTCATACTTTTACCCTCCCTTTTTTATTTTCCTTTAATTTATCTTTAATTGCTTTCTTTTCAGCTCTTTCAATAGCTTTCTTTTTGGCTGCCTTCTTCTCTTTTCGTTCTATGTATTTAACACTTTTTTCATAAGGCTCTGTTCCTTTATTATAAATTTGGGGAAATCTTTCTCTTAATTTTTCATAAGGTAATAATTCTAAATGCTCTTCTTTGTCTTCTAAATTATCTAATTCGGCTGCAATCGGTAATTCTATATTTTTAGGAAGATGTAATAAATCAATACATTTTAATCTATTATTAAAATCTTCTTCACTTAAAAGTGGATTAATTAGATTATCAGAAACTTCTTTACCGCATTTTTTTTGAATATCTTTATAAGCATTATAATTTTTAGGCATTATTTTATATCTTTTTGTCATTGGAGAAAATATTTTTACATTTTCATAAGATGTTAATTGATTCATGTCGCTATCATAAGTAACTAAAATAACTTCTTTATCTTTATTAACTCTGGAAACCACAGCCATTATATCATCAGCTTCAGTTCTTAATAATTTTATTATATTAAATTTAGTAGCTTTGTCTATTTTATCTAATAACCAATTCATATTTTCATATTCCTTACTCCAATCTATAGAACTATTTTTTCTTTTTTCTGCTCTATCTCCTTTATAATCTTTTTCATAGTCTTTTCTCCATGAATTACGAGCATCAACCGCTATAATTACTTTATCTTCTTTATTTACCCCTATCTTTTTAAGACATCCTATAATAGATGCAAGACAGGTATGAGCAGAAGATATTGAAGGATTTTTTCCCGAAACAAATATTGCTCGATGGCTCAAAATACCAAAATCTAATACTATTACTTTATTTTTCATCTTCTAAATCAAAAGAATCGCAATATGTATTCTTCTGTTCCTTACATCCTGGATGATACATCTGTCCATTTTCAACAGAATAATCATCGCCAACGTGAATAGCCCCACGACAATATCCACACCAACCTAATACTTCAAATCCGAATTCATTTTCCATTTTCATACCCCTTTGTAGTTAATTTCTGTAATAAATCATTTAATTGACGATAAGTTTGTTCTAAATCTCCCGAACCATCAAGTTGAATAAGATTATCTTTAAATGTATCTATCAATGTTTCTGATTTATGCTGTAACGTATTTTTCTGAGAAGTGCCATCTCTCCCCACTAATCTTTTTTCTCTTATTTCATCAGGTACGTTTAAATAAATCCCAACAAAACCCAACTTTGTAAGTATTCTATGTTCATTAGGAAAACGGCAATCATCCATTACAAATTTAGGGATAGGTAAATTTAATTTTTGGGTAGTTATTTTTATAATACGCATATCTTCTTGAAATCTATTTACCCAAATTTCAGAATTAATATGGTCTCTTGCTGCATCTGTTCCTATTACTTGTAAAAGTTTTCTATCTTTACTTGTCATTCCAAAATATTTTTCAGCAATCATATATACAGGATAGGCAAATTTTGCTACTTGATATTTATATTTTTCTATTAAATACTTTGCTCCATAACTTTTCCCCGCACCTGCTTTACCAACAAAATATATATTAGGAAGATATTCAGAATTTGTAATATCTGGGAGTTCTTTAATTAATTCTTCTGCTTTAATTTTTAAATGATTATCACTCATTTTTGTTTTCCTCCTCATCTTCTTCCTTTATTATTCCTTTTTCTATTTCTTCTGCTGACATTGCAATTTTAAATTTCCCACAAATATAACATAAACCATTGGGATGTCCGAACGATATTTCTCCTTCGTCTGCAAATTTATCTCCGCATTGACAATAAATCTTATAATTAATATCTCTAGGAGGTAATTCTGTCTCAGATATTCCAAGAAAAGAATCTTCTAGTTCTTTAGTTATTTGTTCTACCTCTTCTTTTCTCATATTAAAAAAATGGTCGAGAATGTTTTTACAATTACCACATATTTCTTTAGCTTTAACATAACTTTGGTCTCTTTGAGATTGTGTGTAAGCTTCTTGAACTGAATCAGGTGTCTTATCTCTTACAATTATCTCTTGTTGTAAAACTAAATATCTTTTCTCACCATTCTTAATTAGATTTCCACATACATCACATGAATAATGTTGCATTATTTTTCCTTTTGTTTTAACTTATATTTTTCTTTAATAAATTTGATACAATCATCTAATTTATAAAATATTTCTCCTCCTGAATACATTACCCAATAAAGTAAAGTAGAGTTAGTTTCTGTTTTTGGGCTGTCTATAATTAAATATACAGGAATTTTTAGCAACATAGCTTCAAATATTTCTCCTATTGTTCCTACAGTTTGAATATCCTTTTTCATATAAGCAATAATAAAATCACTCCGAGCAACTGCTTCAAAATCGCCCCATAGTTTGAGTTCATGTTCTTTATTTCCATCAATCATTGCTCTATCTTTAAGTAATTCAAATAATCTACCCAAATCTACAGTAGGTTTAATATTGCCTAACCATATCTTATCCATTTCCTCTTGAAACTTTTTCCATTTACCAGCCTTTTTTAGCCCTATTACATACTTTACATGACTGCCCGTTTCTTTGCCTGTTTTAAAAGCTTCTTGACGAATAGGGTCATAAACTAAAAGTTTATCAGGTACATATAATGCTTTATATGCATCCTCTCTCCAGTTAAAAGCTTGTTCTGGCGAAGCTTCAATAAACCCTGCTAAATAAGTTGTTAATATTTTTTCCATAATTATTACCTCCTTAATATCTTTTTAACAATATCATTCATTTTCCGTTTTGACCCTGCTATATCTATTTGACCTTTTATAAATTCTTCGCCTTGGTTTTTATTAATACGAAAAGTCCTCTTATTAGTTTTAATATAATATCTTGTTGGAGAATTATTATAAGTTCTTACTTCAAAATGCTGAAAAAATTCACAATTCATACATCCCCATTTTCCTTTATTTTAATATCCTCATAAATTGCTATTTTATCATCATAACTATTCATAATATTTAAAAGAACTTTATAATCAATTCCTATTCGTCTTTTAATTTCTTTATAACATCGAACTAATACTCCAGTCATATCATTGTATCTTTGATAGTTAGGTTTCTCCCCCAAGAACTGCTTAACAAATAATTTTATTTTTTCTTCAAGTTCCAATCTTGCTTTAGTATTATTAAGAATTGGGATATACTTAACATGATAAAATATTTGATAATTTAATTCTCCTGCATTTAAAGCAGTATCTCCTTGTTGTAATTTTTCCCTACGACCATCATCAGATTTAATATATGGCATATTATCCTCCTAATTTTTCTTGGTAAGGTTTTACTATTATTTCTGTTTTATCTTCTAATATAAAGACATATTCTTCTTCCTTACCTACAAAATGATAATGTTGTTTTACTTCGCAACAATTATATTCTTCTAAGAATAAAATAAAGCGTTCTACATTAAGCATCTTTTTTTACTCCATTTCCGTTTTTGGCTTCTTGTAAATCTTCAACCAATCTATCTAATTCATCCTTTAATAAGTCAGCAATTAATCCTCTTTTATGAGCATCTGCTTCGTCTCTAATAATAGATATTACTTTAGAAGCTCTTTTAATATCATGCATTAATTGGTTAAACTTTCTTTCTTTAATCATTTCTCTCTCCATCTACAATCTGGATTAATACAAAACTTTTTTCCAAAAAGAATAAATCTTCTTTTTGCGGTACTTCCACATTCGGGACAAAAGTTACCATATCCTTCGCTTATCAGTTCCATAATAGGAAATTCAATTGGTTTCATTTTACTACCTCTACTGAACGAACTTTCGGATTTAAAACTCTTTCCATTAAAAATTGTTGTAAATCGAATACATCTATTTGAAAGACTTCTAAAGTATCATCATAAGTTAAAGTTTTAACTGTATATTTCATTTTTTATCTTTATAATCTCTTTTCAAAAGCCTGTGAGTTCTTGCATACTCAATTAAAGCTTCTCTGACAAATTTCCCTACTAATTTCTTGCTTGCTCTTTTTTTACTATAAACTTTTTTGATTATAGGATATAATTTTTCTTTATCAAACTCAAAGTCAATAAGAGCACTTCCGTCTGGTTTGTCCGTTATTTTTAAAATTTTAAGTATAGGCATTTGTCCTCCTCTAATTTGTATTGCAGCTTTTCTAGCTTGTAATCTTGTAATGTTACTATTTCTAGCTTTTGCCCTAATTTTTCTAATATGAGGGTCAGCCATTTAAAATCTCCATTTATAATAAAGAATAATTCTATTATCTCCCTTAAATCCTTTACCTGCTCCTATACCTAATCCTGAATTATCTGTAATTTGATACGAAGTTCCTAAATAAATTCCTTTGGTCGTTAAAAATGCGTCTAATCTCCATTTCCAATATTTTATAAATGATACTCCTGCCCCTCCTTCAAAGCCTCTGTCCACTCCTCCTGCTCCCAATCCAGCAATTCCAATAGGTTCAAGAATAAATCCAATGGGTTTGAGCTTCTTAGCAAGTAAAGGAAAATCTTTTGCTTTAATATCTTTAACTAAGTTTCCTTCTTTATCTACAATTTTAAGATTTTGAGTATTTTTTGGTTTTACTAAATAATGTCCATTTAATTTCATTCTAAATTCTTTAGCATAATCTAAATCAACTTTAATAGGAGTATTTGATTTGCCTTTAAAATAACCATAAGCAAAAATAGAAGCTATTATAGTCATATATATAACAAACTTACGTAAATCTATAATTTCCTTTATAGACTTAGCCCATTCTCCTCCTGAACCCAAATCGAAACTTTTCTTAAATTTCTTCCATTGAAATACTTCTCCTCCATTTTTATGATATACATTCCCAATAGAACAATTTAAAGGTTTATTTTCTTCATCAAAAAGCTTTTTTAATTCTGGTATTTCACGGGCTGGTCTTTTTAATTTTCTACTCAATTCATCATAAAGAGTAGGTTTAACTTTTTTAAATATAAACCCTCTTATCTTTCCAAATAAGAAAGCTACTACTATCATTGATAAAATACCAAAAATAAAATTAATCATTTAATATCTCCTCTGGGAATATTAGGTCTTGGTAGTTCTTTTTCTTTTTCAGTTCTGTCTTTTTCTTTATCTAAAAGGTCATTTTCTTGTGGAGTTAATTTTCCAGTTACACAACCAGAAATAATTAAAACCAGAAATAATGCTAATAATTTTTTAATCATCTTTTATTCTCCAATCTACAAAAAGCCCAAATTATTACAACGAATATAGCTACTACTAATACCGTTTTTGTTGCTCCAAGTACCGTTACTAAAGGAGCAATACCAACTGCTCCTATAACTATTATAACTATTCCTGCTAATATAGTTAAAACAATTCCTCTTATTAAAAAAGCAATAATGTTTAAAATTCTTGAAAAAATCGGTTTGAAAGTATACTTATAAAACCAATTTAACTCAAATAAAATACCTTTTAATATATTCATTAACTTGCCCTCCAACTTAAAAATTCTCCATATTTATAATATTCTTCAAAAATAGTATATATCACTAGAGGTGCTAAGATTATCACTGTAGGTGATAGTATAAGAATTAAACAAACATATATAGTTACCCTTAATATCCCATCCACCTTATCAGAGAGCATAAATTTACAAAATTTATCAGCGAGTTTATATAGGGCATTACCTGTGCCTATAGTAATAGCTGCAATTCCAAATAAAAAGAGGGCATATCCTGCCCTTAACTTATTTCTTACATTCCCCATACTTTTGTTGGCTTAGGTCTTGCTACTGTTCTGGAAACTGGAGCTTCCTCTCTGCCCATTGGTCTCAATTTATTAACTGCTAAAAACTTTTGGAAATCTGGGTATTTATCACAGAAAAATACCTTTTCTTTAGGCTTCCTATCAGCCTCTTTAACTTCTAAATATAGAGCCTTTGATTTTTGAGAATGTCCGAGTAACTTACTATAGCGGGATTTTAATTTGGTAAGTTTATTATTGTAGGTCTTTAATTGTCTGCCCCTATTGCGATTACGCTTGCTATGGGACTTTTTGGCTATCAGTTGAAAAGAACTCTTACTTTTATCATACATAGTCTTCCTCCTTACGATTAAAGTATACCATAATGAGAGCAATAAAGTCAAGGTTTCATCCCAAAATAATTCGGCTAAAAGTCCTTGATTTTAAAGGGTTTTTGAGTTTTGCTCATTTATTTGTCATTTTTATTAATTAAACAAATATACTAAAAATTTTGCCTGATTGCTATTTTGTTGCTGCAATTGGTGTTAGTTCCTTTTACATTCGCAAAATAAGGGGTCTTTAGAGCAAGATTCGTGTCTTGCTCTCTCTTAATATTCCTTTAGGGAATATTAAGAGTTTATTGTATTCTAAAGTATCTTATCTGATGTATATTGTATACTTATAATATATAATATTAAATTATTTATTATATTCATGTTTTGTTCTTATTTTATGAATACGTAATATATTTTTTAGAAGTTCTCCAAAGTTAGCAATTTTATGAGAGTTACCTCCTAGTTTAAATATTCTAAAATGTCCTTCTCTTATTGTAAATTTTCTAGCTTTAATAAAAATATCAGAGTTGACCCATATATCAGCAGTTTTTTCTATTTCCTTTTTTGAAGTTTCAAGCCAATCTTCAAGTTCTTTTTTTAAACAAGGTAGTATTTCCTGTTTATGTTTATCATAAAAGGTCTTAACACAATTGTAACTTTCTGTTTTTAATTCCTTACTCATCTTTTTTTGAGATTTTATATTCATAATTCCTCCTATTTATCAAATCTTATAGTTTTCCCTACTGGAAAGCGGGGTATCCCGTCTTTACTAAGATTTTGATATTTTATTGTTAATGGTTTTCCCAAACATTCGGCTGGATTTTCAAATAGATGTTTTAAGAATTCTTGTTTACCTTCCATTTTGGCTTTTACAACAGCTTGTTCATTACCAAATTTAAAAGTTTTGCCTCCAATATCTTTCAGTAGTCTATTAGGCTCTATTCTACAAATAAAAGCCCCTACGTGCCCTGCAAGGATACCTCTGCCCTCCTCTATTGAAACAATAGTGAATTCATCATCAACGAACTCTTTATATTTCAATAGGTTATAACTTCTTTTTTGTTGATAAGGCATATCTTCATTACGAAACATAATACCTTCGTATCCCTGTTCGATGAAGTTTTTATATATTTCCATAGCTTTATCAAATTCAAAAATTCTTAGTGTTTCTACAGCAACTAAAGAACAATTCTTTAAAGTAAGTTTTTTAAATTCTTCTAATCTATCTGTATGAGAAACTTTTTCGGTTAATCCATTAATTCTGGGAAAATCGTAAATATGATATTGTACTTTTTTAGTTACTTCGGGATTTAGATTTTTATTTGCTCTTATTGCTCCTGTAAAACTATTAAAATCTTCTCCGTGTATATATAATTCTCCGTCAAAAATATCTCCTTCCTTCATTACAAAATCCAATTCATCAACTATATGGCTCATTGTAACAATTTCTTTTCCTGACCTAAACCAAAGTTTAACTTCGTTATCTTTTTTTGTAGAAATACATCTTAATCCGTCTAATTTAGGTTGAACATAACAGGGATATTTTAAATGTCTTTCAGCGTGCTTATTAAAAGATTGAGCAAGCATTGGCAAATATCCACCTTTATTTGCTATTTTAACTTTTGTATTACATTCTTCAATTGTTAAATGATAATCTTTATTATGCTTATGTTCCCATTTAGATTTAGCCTCTGCTTCTGCCTGTTGTTCGGGAGTAGTTTCATTAGCTCTACCTATATTCTTACCTTTCTTTATAGTTTCTTCATATTGTTGTTTTTTACCTTCAAGCTGTCCTTGAATAACTATAATCACATTACCCTCTGTAGAAATTTCCCACTCTTGAATTTTTTTAGAAGAAGTTAATTTAAACAATTTAGGAAACGTCATATTATTTCTCCCAATTTTTACAAAAAGTTTCACTATAAAAAGAAATAAACCTTTTATATATATCAAAATTTTTATCTTTTAACATTAATAAATGTTCCATTTTTAAACAGCTTTCTATCATAAGATGTTTCATTTCATTATTAGTAATTTTCCCTTTAGAATGTAAATCTTCAATAAACCCATTTCTAAAAGTATTTGCAACTATCGCATTAGCTTCTTCTCTATAGTTCATATTATTTATCCCTTTGTATTATTTTCTACCATATTTATAATTATCTTATCTCTTTCTTCTTTAAAATACTGTTCAAGTTTTTGCTCAACTCTATCCCAAGTTTTTATTTTTCTCTTTTGAACTCTTTCCATAGCTTTAGCATAAGCTAAATTATTAATAGTCATTTCTAAAAGTTCCAATGTTTTCATAATTCTACCTCCTTTAAAATCTTTCGTGATACCTAAATAAACTTGTTAGTTCTTTATCTTTGGATTTACTGCCATCATATATAACGTAAGTATGTTTAAAATTTCCTCCTAATCGTTCTATCTCTGCTCTGATAACATTTCTTGTTCTTCCTAAATAAAAACTATCATCTATAAAAATAAAATCTTTCTTTTTAATTTTGTCTGCAAAACTTTCTAAATTAATTTTACTAAAATGTCTTAATCCTCCCTCAAGTATTAGTAAAGTTTTTTCAGGATACATTTTTTTAATAAATTTTCCATAACCTCCACTTACTATTATAACATTATTTTCAGGAGCAATAGAAAATAATTTATCGGATATAATCTTATGTTGAATAGACTTATCAAGAGCTGTAAAATATGTTTGTCCTTCTACATATTTATCCAATAATTGCTGTATAATGTTATTTAATAATTGCATTTTGGTATTTTTTTAGTAATATTTCAGCTATTTTATTAGCATTACTTTCTAGTTTTTGTTTTCTATATAAGGCGATAGATGTTAAGACTGAATATCCCTTTTCAAAAATGTCGTGCCATTTCTTATGTTTATGATATTGTAAGTAATGAGCCATTTCGTGAGCTATAACAAAATAAACTCTCTCTAAATGCTTATTCCCATAAACAGCAGTATGTAATTTATTATTTTTAAGAGTATCTAAAAATTTTAATCCAAACATTAAATGAAAATTTGGATACTTTTTGGTTCGTCCAAAATGACAATTATCATATTCCTTATCAAAAAGAATGGGGATAGCTGGTAATTGTAATTTTTTAAATAATTTTTTACTATATTCATTTATATATTTTATTATTTTTACTTCTTCTTTAGTAAAAATATACCATTTTATTGGACTATCTTTCCATAAATCATATCCAAGTTTTAATAGCAAACTTACAAGGCATATGTTATAGCAAATAAAAATATAAGTTATTAAATTAGGTATCATTTATCCCACCCTTTACTAATTTCAAATCTTATGGTAAGTTGTTTTTTCATTTTATAGAAAGATATTCTAAATATTCCTACTCTAAATTCCCAATGAATAAATCGGTTAGTTTTTCCAACATTTCTCATTTCGTATTTAAACATATTATTTTTATAATAATGATAAGTTATTATATCCTATTTCTTGCTTTTCCAATTCAATGGTAAATTTACCGTCTAAAATATCCTGTCCTATCCTCACCAATGCTTGTCGTTCAAATTCTTCAACTACTTTTTCTTTGAGAATTATTTTCTTAACCTTCCACTCATATTTGGTTTTCATCAAGCCTCCTTATTTTATTTTTTCGTGATGACGTTTCCTTTCCCCTTCACCAATAGAATGTTTATATATTTCAGTAGATTGAATACTGGAATGTCCTAATACATATTTTATATCGTCTGTTGAAAGCCCTTCTTTTAAAGCATTAGTAGCGTAGGAATGTCTAAATAAATGAGGGTGAAAATGTATATTTGGAAAACGGGGTGTTAATCTTCTGAATATTTTTTGTATTCCAGCTACTTGAATATTAAAAGCATTTTTTAGTTCAGGTTCACTACGGAAATAGTTTCTTAATAAATTTTTAACTCGTTCAGGATAAAAACCTTTACTTTCTTTTTTGCTTTTTTTATGATAAATTTTTACTTCTCTTAACTCCAAATCAAAATTTTCTCTCTTTAATAAAGGCACTTCTGCAATTCTCATACCAGTAAAAAACATAAGATATAAAAGGCTTTCTACTTTTAAATAAGTTTTGGGAAACTCGTAATCTATTTGAGGGACTATTTCATCTTCAAAAAATTCTAAAGTAATAAATTCTGGTAATTTTTCTATATTTTTGGCATTATTTGGTATATTAATTTTTTCTTTACCTAAAAATTTTAAAAAACCTCGTATAGCGGTTTTACAAATATTAAGGGTATTAGGAGAATATTTATCTTTCAAATTGAATATATAATTTTCAATAATTTCATTAGACAGTTCTTCTACTTTTATCTTATTTAATAAATCGGTAATGTGTTTAATATAATTTACAATAGTAGAATGAGATTTTTCATTTACTATTAAATGCTTCTTGTATTTTTCAATAATTTCTTTCATTTTAATTCCCTTGATAATAATTTTTTATCCAATTGATACTCCGTTTTTTATTTTTATAACGAGGAAGTAATAATATATAAATTATATCCCAACCTAATTGCATATAATCTTCTAAACAACCTCCTCTAAATAAAGTAATTCCATCTATTAAAAAATGAATAAATTCGTGAAATATTATACTTATTTTTGTTAAACCTTTAATATTTTTATCTATATATATTTTTTTATCATAATAATATGCTCTCAAACCTTCCATTTCATTTGTAGGCAAATAATTAATCATTTTAAATCCTCCAAAAATTTTAAACTCTTATGACATTTATGGCATAAAGTCCGTCCATTATTTATATCCCAAAAAGGTTCAAAATCAACTGCCAAATCTTTTAGTATAAATTTATCTTTTTCTCTGTCTAAATTTTTAAACTTTTGTAAAAATTGTCTTATTAAAATATCCAATGATTTAATGTGATGTGCGTCTAAATTTCCACCTTTCTGATTACATTTTTGACAGACACCTTTATCTCTTTTCTTAATAGATTTTGCCCACCTTTTACTTTTAGGCAATCCTCTTATTATAGTTTCTAAAGAAGAAATTCCCCCTTTCCAATTACAATTATTTTTACCTCTATTGTTCACATTAGCACATTTTACACACCTTTTTGCCTGAAAGTTACGGAGTTTTTTTCCACAGTCAATACAATTGGGATATTGACAGCATAATCCGTGTTTATATCCATTAGATAATTTTCCAGTTCTACCAGTAATAGTATTACTTTGCTTTTTCCTACTACTTTTTGTTCGTTTATGTCCTTTAATAAATTGTCCTTTACTATTTCTTCCAATCATAAAAATCACCTAATCTGTAATAATTTTCGCTTATGCTATTTCTTCTAAAAACTTTTTTCCCTTCTCACTGATTACTCTACTTGGTACACGATTGATATAGTTATATTCAACTAAAAATGGTTCATATTCTCTTACATATTCCTTTTCATTAAGACCGACCCTCATAGCTAAAGCATTAGCCCCTATGGCTCTTTTGGATTGTTCTAATACCCTAAGTATCGCTACGTCTGTTATAGTCAGCCCGTCTTTAACTATGCTTGAATTTCTTAATACCTTTTTAATATCTTGTTCTACTACAAATTCTTCTAATAAGGCTAAAGAAGTTCTTGGATTAAATTTACAATTGGCAGCAATAGTATTAATTACTTCTTCTGATAAAACCTCATCTGCATATAATTGTTTTTGATACTGTTTTACAATCATTGCAATTTCTTTAGCATTGTAACGTTCAAATTTAATATGAGTCGGTATTCTATCTAATGTATCAGGATTATTTTTTATTAATTCGTGTTTATTAATTGTAGCTCCTCCAAAGAGAAATGGTTTAATCTTTTTGCCTCCAATTTTAAAACTTTCTATAATTGGATTTAAAATTTTTAATACTTTCCAATCCATTGTATCTAACTCATCAATGAATAAAATTACATATTTTTCTGTACTGGTATTTATTTCATTTATTATATTTACCAGTATTTTCTCATCAACCTGCTTGCCAATCCTTTCAATTAACTTAGCATCTAAACTCTTAGCCAGTAATTCAATAAAAGTAGTTTTACCGTGTCCTTTTATTCCATTGACTAATAGATGAGCTTTAATACCCCGTTGAGCCTTCTTAATGATAGTTTTAACCCTATCTTTGCCCTCTGTCTGTCCGATAAACTGCTCCCAAGTTTGAGGTCTAAACTCAAATTTCTTAATTTCTTCTCCTTGATATTCTTTTACTTTAGAAATATCAAAAGAAGGAGTTTCTAAAATTACTGTTTGTTTATTTTCTTCTTGTAATTCTATATTTTTACATTCTTCAACAAAATCCACAACTTGAGCATTAGCTATGTCCATAATTCGTTTTTCTGTTCTATCCACCTTAACGGAATTATTGCTTTGTAAAAAAGGTTCTATAATCCATTTAATACAAGGAAAAGCTATGATTAATTCTGATATAGTCATTTTAACAATCTTCCTCTGTAAATACTTCTTTACCTTTATTATTAACTACACTAAATACTCTATCGCAGCCTAAATCAAAATCTTCTGTTTTTTTCTTAGCTTCTTCAATATTTTTTGCTTTAAATTTTAACTCGCACTCACACTCTACCCAACCGTCATTTTCATTCTCATCAGGGTGTATATCAATAGCTGGAAGTAATTTATGCAATTCTTTAATCCCGTCTTGTCTGATTTTTTCCATTAATTTTTCTAATTGTTCTAAAAAGTTTTCAGGTTGTTTCTCATAAGGAATACTTACCAACCTTTCTCTTCGTTTTTCTAAATCAGAATTTTTTGCCCAATTTAAAGGGTCGTGGTATTCGCTCCAACGAATTTTAAACTTCATTTTAATATCTCCCACCTTTTTCTTCAATAATATTAGTAACTAAATCTTCCAAGTCATACCACCTTGTATCGTTATCTTTGGATATATGACCTCCGCAGTCAGTTTCTTTACAGTCGAACATATCCTCATTCCCCATATAGGTTGCAATCCTTTCTAAAATATTAATAGCTTTTTTTCTTGAGGGGTGGTCTGCATTATTAATATCAACCTTTGATTTCATAATATTTAATTCATCTGTTGTAGGTGGGTGAATAACATCATCATCATTTAAGATTTTCTTACCTTCCAACAATTCTAACAAAGATTGTTCAGTCAAATAAATATCTTTCTTTTTCATAATATTTACCTCCCTTATTCTGTTATAGGTTCAATATCTAAATCACTCATCAATGGGTGGTTCACATTTATTTCCACTTCATTAAAAACCTTTTCTAATTCATCATTATCTAAATCTTCTTTTAAATATACAGTTACTCTTATTTGTAACCTTCCTTGTTTTTCACCCCAATCAAACATATTTATTCCTCCTAAATTTACTTATAATAGGTATTAATATTAATGCTATTATACAACCAATAAAAGTTCCAAAAGCAAGTTCCAAATTGCCTTCTCCTAAACCTCCGCAAAAATCAGATATAGCATTGCCTATACCTGCTCCTATAATAGCTCCAAGTCCTACTTGATATTTTTTAGGTAATACTTTCTCAATAGATAGTCCATAAAAAGCTCCAGCTATCATTATACCATTATCAATAAGTCCAAATATTATTCCTTGCATTTATTTTTCCTTTAATCCTTCAGCAATTCCTATATGCACACAATCAGGACAATAATAATATTCATCAATTCCGTCAGTTAAAATAACAAAATCATCAATTGATTTTTCACATTCTCTGCATATAATCATTTCCCTCTTACTCCTTTATCAGTTTCTATTATTTCTCCATTTAAACTAATCATAAATTTAGTAGCTTCATTGTTCAAAATAAAATCGTCCACTTCTTCTCTTGTCTTAAAGTTTTCAGCTTTATGTTCACCAGTATTTGTAATTATTGCTACTCGATATTTCATTTTAAACTTCCTAAAAATTTATTAAATAATTTTGTATATTCTTGCTTTTCTTTAACAGTATCTAAAAAATCTTCTGCTCGATAGTCAGAATTTTCTATATAATTATTTCTTGCTTTATTTTCTAATTCTTTTAATCTTAATTTTTCTTTTTTTGTTAAACTCATAATATTATTCTCCTTAATTCTTATCCCTAAATTCTTGCTGACAATTTTCATCACAAAAATAATTATTGCACCCACAACCGCAATATTCTTTTATAGCTTCTTTAATATTAATCTTAGTTTCGCAATTATCACAAGTAGTATAAGGTTCTTCTTTAACTTTATCAGGTTTATTTTGTCCGTTATCTTTATCTAATTCCATATAGTCAGCCCACATTTCATCAAAGCACTCATTGTGCATACGAGTTTTACCTTTAATCTTATCAGTTTTAATACTAATACCTTCGCCTTCTTTAACTTCTTTTTTGCAAATTTGGCAATCTTTTTCTTTTAAAAGTTTAATCATAATAATTATCTCCTATGTTTACTTACTATCTGTAATATCATAGTCTGTAATTTCAGTATCAATCACATTTGCTTTTCCTGTTGTATCTTCAAAGTTATAATCTAATTCGCTCATAACTTCTTCAATATCCACGCCTTCGTCAGCTTCAACAATTATTTTTGTAGTTACATTAACATAAACTTTTCTCATCTTGATACCTCCTTTCTATTTTAAGTATAACATATACTTTCCACTATTCAAGACTATTTTCATACTTTATTGTAACCGTTTTCATTATATATAACTCCTTGTTACCCAATAGGTTGTAAATAATCATATAAGTCATTGTTTAAATATTTATTTATTTTTTTGCACCACCTAATAGCAAACATATCAGCCTTCCTTTCATTTAAAGGTTGATTTTTCTTTTTGTAATAATGATGTCCTATTTCGTGCAATAGTAAAAATATAATAGCCGTCAAACTATCGCTTTTTACATTTTGCTTATTAATTTTTATAGGGTCAGAGCCAATCGCAGTAATTTTAAAAACATCTTTATAATGTCGGACAGATTTTACTTTATAATATTTAGTGTTTATATAATTGGTATTATTCTGTTTTTGTTTTTTCCAATAATCACTATACCATTTTATTAAGTGTTTATAACTTTTACCATTTTCTTTCGCTTCGGCTCTTAACATAGTATATATAGTCTTATATACCTTAATGTTGGGCACATAATAAGTTTTAGGTAATTGAGCCTTAATAAGTTCGTGAGCCTTTTTAATTTTTAAATTCATTATTTCCCTACCGCTAATTGTAATCCTTTCACTAATCCTAATGGGTGTTCTTCATCAAACCAATGCCAAATGTGTAATTTATCAGTTCCTTTTCTCCAAATGTAAAAATCTTCATCTATACTATCGTCATCTTCATTAATAGGTATATCTCCTAATTCTTCCCATAACTTTTTTAATTCTTCTGGGGTTCTTTTACCTGTAATATAATCATCAGATACTTCTTGCATATTTTTATTAACCCAAGCTAAATGTCCTTCGGTATTACATATAGGGCACTTTTTTCCTCCTAAATCAACTGTTCCAATGAAATCACAATTACAGCATTTAACATAGTCTTTCATTTTAAATTATCTCCTAATTTTTTAATAACTTTTAAGCCAATTTCTCTCATTTTATCAGTTCCAAATAATAAATTTTTAGGATACTCGCACTTATTATATCTTGTTTCTACTGCTCCTAAATCTTCACTTAATATTATGTCAGCTATATATTTATCTTTTCTTTCTTTAATGTTAATAGCTTTAACACTATTCCCACTAATTTTATTATAGCCATTTTTATAGTATTCAAAATCTTCAATTATTTCTTTAATAGTCGGTACTCCAAACATTTTAAACCTCCTTGAGTTCTCCATTTTCATCACTAAACTCTTCACAATATTTGCAGAGTTCTTTATCCACTTTAGAAGCATATTTATTTTCAAATTTATTTTCACAACTAAAACATTTAAACATTGTTATACCTCCTTTAATCGTGCAAACATAACCATTCTTTGTCGTCTTTAAGATAAACTTGTACTACTTTTTGTTTAGTATCTTTACATACTGCAATTCTATATTTATCTGTTGGATTATTGTCTTGTAAATATTTAAGTCCTTCTTTATTAGAATAATATTTATCTTTTCCATTTACAATAAGAAGTATCTTTCCTTTTTTCTGCATTTTGTTATCCTCCTTTAACCTCTCCATTGCTTTTAGGGCTTTCTTATATCGGTTTCTATATTCTAATCTAATCTTTGGGTCAGGATAGTAAGTTTCTATAATATCCCACATTTTTTCTTTACCAAATATTTTAATATCATCAACCATAGCAAGTAACTTATTATTTATAGTCATAACTTATCCTTTTATATTAATTCCCAATGGACTTTATTTCCCATAGGTAAATTAAATTTATTTTTTTCTTGTTCTGTAAAAATAGTATAATCTAATATTTTAGTTTTAATATATAATTTCAACCAACCATTTTCATTACTCCAATATTCTTTTTCTTTATTTTTGATACACCATAATTTTATTCCTAATTGTTTTGAAAATGTCATTTTAAACCTCCTTATATCCGTCTAACCAATGCCAAATCCCTAATCTTAACTTTTTCTATATCTTTTTCGCCCCAATCAATTAATAAAGTATTATTAGAGATTATTTTTTTTACTCTACCAAAAGTTTTAGAAAAATCAATCATTTCTACGTTATCATTTATTCTAGGTTTTGGCACTTTTTTCATTTTAACTTAACCTCCATTTTCTAAATCCCTTTCTTTTAAATTAATAAAATATGTTATTTCTTTTAAACAACTAGATAAATAATCTTTATCTTCTGCTAATTCAGCTTTAGGGTATAAATCGTTTGCAATTATATTAGCTTCTTTTTCCAATTCTTCAATATCACTATCTCGGTTATAGTTTAAATTATATTTATTTATCATTTAGCCCTCCAATTCCTTCAATGCTCTTTAGATACTCTTTTTCTCCATATTTTTTAATATAGCCTTTCATACGGTCTATTATATCTAATTGAGCAATTTCTTCTAAGGTATAAAATTCTTTTTTATCCATAAAAATCAAATTCTCCTGTCTTAATATACATAATTTATCCTTTAAACTTGTATTGGCTTTGTATCGAAAGCATACATAGCGTTTAAACGCTCCTTATGTTCAATCCATTTCATTATTTCAGGTGTAAGTAACCTATTATAATCTGATATAGTCTTATAACCAATTCTATGAAGATAATCTCTGAATAGATTTTTTTCATTTTTGTAATTTATTTTCTCTTTGCTGAATACTACATTTAACATTGTTTATCCTCCTTCAACCAAAATATACCATAATTATTCCATCTTGTCAAGGCTATTTACGAAAATAATTTTTATATTTCGTTTTCTAAAGCCTTTAAGCTACTTTCATAACCAAAATAACCGCCTATATTATCATAATCAATATTTTTCTTTTCTTTA
>Ga0255052_10001353_pt1 | contig 18501 bp, 20 predicted proteins | sample JV7_2_21_MG_FD_188632 | JGI IMG/M metagenome (GOLD analysis project Ga0255052, IMG submission 188632) | Seawater microbial communities from Jervis Inlet, British Columbia, Canada - JV7_2_21 | ecosystem: Environmental > Aquatic > Marine > Inlet | place: Canada: British Columbia | collected... | reverse complement strand
AAAATCAGAAGCTTTTTTGGTTATTCAGGGATTTCTTTATTATTTCCGCGCTTTTCCTTGTTCTTTGTAGCGTTTTATCACGTTTCTTATGGATTCAGCCAGTTTTGAGGGAGAGGTGACCATTTTTAAAAGAAAATCATCTGCACCCGCATTCATGGCCCTGTCTATTACCTCTTCTGTGCCTTTGGCGGAATACACTATGACCGGAATGTCTTTCCATTTAGGGGAACTTTTTACTATTGACAGTACTTTAAATCCATTCATTTTCTCCATAAACAGATCGAGGAGGACTACGTCAACCGTTCCTTCACCGAGAGCTTTGATGGCCTCGACCCCATTATCAGCCTCTGTAACCCAGAACCCTTCCGAGAGCAGTTTATGTTTTATCATTTTTCGTGACATCTGGTTGTCGTCAACAAACAGGACCTTTGGTTTGTCTGCTTTGAACTGTTCAGGTTTTTTCTTTAGATCCAGTATTAATTCTTCAATCTTGGCCTTTAGGTTTTTATCAAGGTCTACAAACATGAGGCCAATTCCAACCCCTTCCTGGATGTGCTTGACTTCTGCCTTGACTTTTAATCTCTGTTCTTTGTACGGCAAAAATATTTCAACCATAGTGCCAAGCCTAAGGGACTGCTCGGTGTATATATACAAACCGCCTATACTTATATCAATGGACTTAACCTTGATTGTCAAGGTATAGTTTATCGTGAGATCCTTGCTGTAGGGAACCCTTTCCTGTTTTCTATGGTCTTTTCTGTCAGTATTATCCATAATTTCAGCCTTATTATAATGTGGGTAATCTGAATTTGTCCATTTTGACTCTGTTTTTTTTCTAAATTCATCAGGGACCTTTATTTCTATTTCTTCGCTTTTTTTTTCAATTACAAGGGTGGGGCTTTCATCTACCGGGGGTTCAATCAGAGGTTTTTCAGGGAATATTTTTTTTTCTATGTCTTTTTCTTTCTCAACCTGTTTTTCTAAGGGTTGTTTTTCAGCTAATTTAATCTTTTTTTCTTTTACCTTAACTTTTTCTTTAATTTTTTTATTAACTGCTTCTTTTACTTTTTTTACAGTATTTTCAGGAGTACGAGATTTTATGGTTTTCTTTTTAGTTTTCAGTGCTGAAGGTATTTCTTTTTCTGCGGAAATTATTGTAAGTTTCCTGGCTACTTTCTCATCAATGCTCGATATATGGCTCTTGGCTTCAATGCCGAGTTTTTCAAGCTTAGCCAGCAATTCCTTACTGCTAAGATTCATCTTTTGAGCTAATGCATGGACTCTTATTTTAGCCATATATATTCACCCCGTTAGAATGGCGAAGGTCTTCTAACGGGGTTTACTGTTAGTAGTTTTACTTACCCATTTACCTGCCGCCTGAACATTGTTAAAAAGAATATCCCAATACTGACCAGTACAATAGTCGGGCCTGATGCAGTATTTAGATAAACAGACCCTATGAGCCCGATAACCCCAGAGGTAACCCCGAAAAGACACGAAAGGGTGAAAAGCCATTTCATGCTTGATGCAAGATTCTTGGCCGCTGCGGCAGGAACGATGAGAAGAGATGTAACCAGGATAATACCGACAATCTTAAGGCTTACTGTTACAACAAGAGCAATTATAAGGAACAGGAGGTATTCAAAAAATCTGACTTTAATACCTTCGACCCTGGCAAGGTCCCTGTTAAAGGTTATCTGAAGAAACGGTTTTAAGAAAATCAGGATGGTTATGATAGTCAGTGCTCCGGTAATAAATATCAATAACAAATCAACTCTGCTAACAGCTAATATATCACCGAAAAGAAAAGCAAAAAGGTCAGTCCTGTAGCCCTTGAGCATGCCGATTATAAGCATACCCGAAGCAATAACCGCAGAGAATGCAATGCCTATGACTGTATCATGGGACAGGGTTGTCTTGTCGGAAAGATATGCTATAAGAAGAGCAATAAATATAGCCAGGACTATAGCTGAAACTGAAAAGTCAATGCCCAGGAGTGCACCGAGTGCAATCCCGGCAAAGGCTGAATGGGATATGGCATTTGAAAAAAAAGACATCTTTCGCAACACCACAAAATTACCGACAAAAGGGCAGAGTATGCTTGCAATTATCGCGGCAAGTAAGGCCCTCTGGATAAAAGGGTATGAAAAAAATTCGCTAATCGTGTTCATGACAACTGTGTATATATGCTCCCATCATTTCCCCGTAAACACCTTTTATGACTTCATCTGTCAGTGCTTCTTCAGGCCTGCCGGAACATATCAATTTCCGGTTCATGCAAAGAACACTGTCTGCAAAGCGGTAAACAATATTTAAATCGTGTGAGATTAATATTACGGTTAATCCATTTTCTTTATTGAGCCTGCTGACCAGATCGTAAAACCGTTCCTGCCCTTCTATATCCACACCTGATGCAGGTTCATCGAGGAAGAGGATTTTTGGACTGTTCACAATTGCCTTGGCAATCATAACCCTCTGGAGTTCTCCTCCTGACAGACTCCCGATGCCCCTGCCGGCCAGGTCCTGTACCCCGACAAGTTTAAGCAGGCCATTTATATATTCCTTTGATTTTTTCTTTTTATAAAAAGGGATTGAATATACCGGGGGCACTGTAAAACCCAGGAGTTCAGATACAGTAAGGGGGAATGTCCTGTCAAATTCAAGTCTCTGAGGAACATAACCGACTTTGATATGGGAGTTGTTGTGGTTAAAAGGACGCCCGAAAAGCGAAACAGACCCTGATGCCCTGGGGATGAGTCCGAGAATGGCCTTAACTAAAGTGGTTTTACCGGCACCGTTAGGTCCGATTATAGCGACAGTACTGCCCTGCTCTACTGAAAATGTAATGTTTTCTACTAAATGGCGGGAGTTAATCTTTACGCAGAGATTTTCAACTTTTAAAGCATCCATGGTATAACCTTATCTGTGAAATCAACGCAGTGCATTTTTAAAGGCTTCGAGGTTTGTCCTCATTTTATCTTCATATGACTCCGGGTAAAGAGCTCCTGTTTCAAGGGTATCAATGCTGAAAACCTCCAATTTCAGGTCGTTTGCGATTGTCTCTACTATCTTATGAGAAAATTGCGGATCAGACAGGATTGCCTTAACCTTTCTTTTTTTTATCGAATTTATAACATTTATTATGTGCACTGGTGCAGGTTGCTTTCCGGGGAATTCCTGAATTACAGCAATCTGCTTAAGCCCGTATTCCCCTGTAAAGTACAAAAATGCAGAGTGAAAAGCAACAAATTCTTTTTTCTTCCATTTTTTGACCTCGGCTCTAATATCTTTATCCAGTTTCTCAAGGCGCTTAATGTATTTCAAGGCATTTTTTGTGTACCTTGCACCACTGTCAGGGTCTGCTCTTATCAGGGCATCCCTTATATTTTTTGTCTGGATAATAGCATTCCTTGGTGAAAGCCATATATGGGGGTCATTATTAATAATATCAACACCTGAACTTGTATCTACTAAAAATGGTTCTTGCCCGCCGGCCGTGGGGGCTTGTTTCCGGACAGAAACTATTAATTTATCCAGCCAGTCTTCGAGATTAACCCCATTTTTTATAATAATGTCAGCTTCGGCAATTTTTTTTATATCAGCGGGGCTGAAGGAATATTCATGAGGGCCAACTCCAGAGGGCAAAAGGTTATCAACATCAGCAAGTTCTCCTGTTATATTTCTGGTAAAGCTGTAAAGAGGCGGGATTGTTGTAAGGACTTTAAGTTTTGTTTTGTGTGGAGGAGATGTTTGCTCACAGGCTAAAAGACCAAGAACAAGGAAAACAATACCGAACAGGATACACCCCGTTAGAAGGCTTGACCTGTTTGAAATGTTTTTTCTGATGGGTTTTGCTATGTATTTTTTTGCTTCACCAATAAGGCAGAACTTTCTTTCTAACGGGGTAAACTTCACAATTCTCACTTATTAAATTATACCATATTAAAGCGCAGATGACCGCAGATAAAGATATCTGTGATAATCCCTGCCTGCAGGCAGGCAGGTGTAATAAATCAGTGATTATCTGTGATTTACGGCGTATGTTATTATTACTGATATGAAATCCTTTCTGCCTTTTTCAGCCCTGTCGTACAGAAATTTCAGGCTTTTCTGGTTTGGCCAGGTCATATCCCTTACAGGGACATGGATGCATTCTGTTGGGCAGGGATGGCTCGTATTAAAACTTACAGACTCCCCCTTTTATCTTGGTCTTGTTAGTTCAGCAGGTTCAATGCCGATTCTTTTGTTTTCTTTGCTCGGCGGGGTCGCGGCTGACAGGTTCCCCAAGAGAAAAATCCTGCTGGCAACCCAGACAATACTTATGTTTTTTGTGCTTGTACTGGCGATACTGGTTTCAACAGATATCGTTACTGTATGGTATGTGATGACCATTGCCTTTTTTATAGGAACAATCCATGCGTTTGATATTCCTTCAAGGCAGTCCTTTTTAATAGAAATGGTTGGTAAAAAAAATCTGTTGAATGCTATTGCGCTGAACTCGGTTGCTTTTAATGGTGCAAGGATTATAGGCCCTGCAGTTGCAGGGGTGATTATAGGTTATTTCGGGTTGGCTGCCTGTTTTTACATAAATGCCCTGAGTTTTCTTGCGTTGATTATCGGGCTTTCTAAAATGCAGCTTAATACTGCTGATTCAAGACAGTCAGGCGGTACAGGGTTTGTGGAAGAATTTAAGGAAGGGCTTAAATATATAAAAGGAGAGCCAAAAGTCTATACACTCATTGGATTTATAGCGTTAATAAGTTTTTTTGGGTTTCCGTACATTGCTTTACTTCCTATTTTTGCAAGAGACATACTTAAAATAGGTGCTACCGGGCTCGGCTTATTAATGGGGTCTGCCGGCGCAGGGGCACTTATAGGGGCGATAAGCCTGGCTGTAAGAGGGGATTTTCACAGAAAAGGTGTCCTTTTAGCAGCAGCAGGCATAATATTTTCCACGGCGCTTCTTATATTATCATTTTCCACCAATACATGGCTTTCATTATCAATGCTGTTTCTTATCGGGTGGGGTGCAATAAACAATATAGCGACTGCCAACAGCCTGCTTCAGCTCACAGTACCCGATAACATAAGGGGGAGGGTCATGAGTGTTTTTACCCTCATGTTTTTAGGTATGGCTGCTATAGGGAACCTTGCAGTCGGGAGCCTGGCTAACTATGTCGGGACACAGGCCGCAGTAGGAATAGGGGCGAAGTTCTGCTTGCTTGGGACTATATTGCTTTTGTGGAGAAAGCCGGAGATTTTAAAACTTTAGGATGCAAAGGCAGGCACTGGAAAATACTCAGGGTTGTCTGAGTTTTTTAAATTGTTTGTATATATTCGTTAACCTCTGATTTGAATTTAGTCAGAACATCTTTGATAGCATCAACTAAAATTTTAGATTCTTCCCATTTTATGTTGAAGATATATGCATATATAAAGTAGTTTCGAAAAGCCAGGTACTTGGCCAGTATCTGATGAAGGTCAGGTGGCAATATCCCTATTTCACCCGCTTTTTTAAGTACTTTCTCATGCCAGGAAGGGGAATCAGTTATGTCGAGTTTGTCAAATATAAGCATCTGCTTCAGGATGTTTTCAATCCCGCTGTATATATTCACAATAAAAGCAGATATTGCTGCCTCTTCGGCAAGAGTGTAGCCTGATTTTTCATGACTGTAGACAGAAAAAAGCTCGTCCATAATCCTGTCAATATTTTTAAATTCCCCGTCACAGTATTTCTTAAGGTCATCTGTTGTCATAATGTTCAGCCTTTTTAGCGGTTTTACGTCCCTGATTCAGATTTTGCTGTAACAAAATTATAACTAACCTTTTTGTTTTTTAACAACATCAACAGCTTTACCAAGGGCATTATCAATGCCTCCTACATCTTTTGTTCCTCCCTGTGCCATGTCAGCCCTGCCCCCGCCTTTCCCCCCGGTAACAGCCTTGAGTATTTCTCCTGCATTAAACCTTGATGACAGGCCTTTTGTAACTACTGCTACATAATATGCCTGGCTGTTATGTGAGGAACCGAGGATTATGACCCCTGAACCTATTTTATCTTTTATTAGATCAGCAAGATTCCTAAGCCCCTTCATGTCAAGTCCGTCAGCCTTGTATGAGAGAACCTTGACATTATTTACGTCTTTTGCTTTCCGGAGAATTTCATCGATATTCCCTGTAACCTTCCTGCTTTTTAACCGGATAAGCTCTTTTTCCTGCAGTTTGAGCTCATTTATCATTTTTTCAATTTTTTCTGAGACATTGAGTTTGTTGACCTTGAGCAGGTCAGCTGTTTTCTTTAATTCATTTTCCTCGGTGTTGATAAATTCAAGAGCGTTAAAGCCTGTAAGTGCCTCAATCCTTCTTATTCCAGCGGCAACACTTCCCTCGGATACTATCTTGAAAGAGCCGATATCACCTGTTGCACTGCAGTGAGTACCTCCGCACAGCTCGGCGGTAAAGTCTCCTGCCCTTACAACCCTTACCTTTTCCCCGTACTTTTCTCCAAACAGGGCGACCGCTCCTCTGGAAATTGCATCATCAATGGTTGTCCATTCTATTTTAACGGGTAAGTTTTCAATAATTTTTTCATTAACGATTTTTTCTATCTCCTGCAGTTCCCTATTATTCACAGGATAAAAGTGCGTAAAGTCAAATCTCATCCTCTCGGGCGCAACAAGGGAACCTGCCTGTTTAATATGGTCACCGAAAACGGATTTTAATGCAGAATGAAGAATATGTGTGACCGTGTGGTTGCGCATAGTTGATTTTCTCAGGTGTTCATCAACTGATGCAAGGACTGTCATATCAGTTCTTACGCTCCCTCTTTTTACTTCAGCAACGTGAAGCAGTATGCCGTTAAACTTCTTTGTATCAATCACATGAAGCTTAAGGTCCTGAGTTTTTATGGTTCCCTTATCTCCGACCTGGCCGCCCGATTCACCGTAGAACGGAGATTTGTCCAGTATTATTTCTATTTCTTCACCTTCTTTTGCTTCAGTCACTGCTGCCCCGTCTTTTATTAACGCGATCACCTTGCTCTCAGTATTTAATGACTCATAACCGAGGAACTCTGTAGTGCCGAACTTTTTCAGTATATCCCTGTAGACGCCTGAAACCCTTTCTTCTGTCTTTACCCATGAAGCCCTTGCCTTTGATTTCTGGAGCTCCATCTCCTTGTTAAAACCCTGCTCGTCAATCTTTAGTTTGTTATCCTCCGCAATATCCTTTGAAAGGTCAAGGGGAAACCCGTACGTATCATATAATTTAAAAAGCTCAGCTCCAGGGAAAGTATCTTTTCCTGATGATTTCAGGTCGTTTATGAGCTTATCCAGTATTACCATTCCTGAAGAAAGTGTATGCGCAAATCTTTCTTCCTCAAATTTAAGCACTTTCATGCTTCTATTCGCATCTTCGAGCAATTCAGGATATGGTTCGGACATTATGTCATTAACAGGGCCTAAGACTTTGTAAAGAAAAGGCTCCTCAATACCCAGCATAAAACCATGCCTTGCAGCCCTTCTTATAATTCTTCTCAGCACATATCCTCTTCCTTCGTTTGAAGTTATTAGACCTTCAGAAAGTGCAAAGGCTGCAGCCCTTATATGATCAGCTATTACACGTATAGAGACATCAGTTGAAGGGCCGGAACCGTATTTTTTATTTGATAAGTCTTCTATTTTTTTAATGATGGCACTGAAAAGGTCGGTATCAAAGTTGTTCTTTTTGCCCTGAAGCACAGCCGAAAGCCTTTCCATTCCCATGCCGGTATCAATACTTGGCTTGGGCAGTGGAGATAACTTTCCTGATGAGTCCCTGTCATATTGAGTAAATACAAGGTTCCATATTTCAAGGTACCTGTCGCAGTCACAACCTGGTTTGCAGTCAGGCTTATCACAGCCCATCTCGGGCCCCTGGTCTATAAGTATCTCGGAGCATGGCCCGCAGGGCCCTGTTTCGCCCATCTGCCAGAAATTGTCTTTTTTACCGAGCCTGAAAATCCTTTCCGGCTCAATGCCTATTTCCTGCTGCCAGATGGAAGCTGAGTCCTCGTCTTTTTCATAAATAGTGATCATGAGTTTTTCCTTCGGGAGATTTACCCGTTCAGTCAGGAATTCCCATGCCCACTTGATTGCCTCTTTCTTAAAATAATCGCCAAAGGAAAAATTACCCAGCATTTCAAAAAAAGTATGATGCCTTGCAGTTCTTCCGACATTCTCAAGGTCATTGTGCTTACCGCCTGCCCTCAGGCACTTTTGAACTGTGACTGCTCTTTTGTAAGGTCTTTCTTCATCACCAAGGAAAACAGATTTAAACTGAACCATACCCGCATTGGTAAAGAGTAGTGTCGGGTCGTCCTTTGGGATAATTGGCGAGCTTTGGATGACTTCATGCCCTTTCTGCCTGAAGAAATCCAGGAACAACTGCCTGATTTCATTACTTTTCATGATAAATACAGCAAAAACTGTTTAAATACCAGCCTGCTCTATGAGTCGTAGACCAGCAGGCAGGTGTGATGTTTTATGATAACCGTATTATATCAGAATTTCTATAGAAAACACGCTGTATCTTAATGACCTTTTAAGTGTATCTATCTGTACAAAGATAATCAAGAAGCTTTTATATATTTTGAATTAAATTAATGATTTTTTTAATTATTTCAACGACATTTTTTCGTTGCCTCTCTTATTATAATTTCATATAATTATCAAAAATACCATAAAAGAACAAATACGTCTATTAATTGTTAGCTCGAAAAAAAACAGCATATGATAATCAAACTGGAACAACCAGGCAACATTAATGACATTCATGATGTAAACGAGAAAGCATTTGGTCAATCGCAGGAGGCAAATATTATAGATAATATAAGAAAGAATTGTGACGATGTGCTGTCGTTGGTTGCTATTGAGAAAGATAAAATAGTCGGTCATATTCTTTTCAGCCCTGTAATAATCGAAGGAGAGCACGGTGTCGTCAAGGGTATGGGGCTTGCGCCAATAGCTGTATTACCTGAATTCCAGCGACAGGGTGTAGGTTCTCAATTAGTTAATATGGGAATAGGGCAATTGAGAGAAAGAAAATGTCCATTTATCATAGTACTAGGACATCCGGAATACTATCCGAGGTTCGGCTTTGAATCTGCAGCACGATTTGGAATAAAAAGCCAATGGGAAGGGATACCAGATAATGTATTTATGATTCTGTGGCTTGATACTTCAATGATGCATCAGATTAGAGGTATTGCAAAATATAGAAGTGAATTCGAAGTAAAATAGAAGTAAAATAGGGACAGCGACTATTTTTTGCCTACCAAATCACTCCAGCAGTGATTCATTACCAATGGTGTTTTTTTCATTAAGTATGGTAATTTTCTTAGTTTATGGTTACATTATGGTGGTCGTAATTTGCGACTACTCATAAAGAGAGGTAGTGAGCCATGACTGAAAAGAACGCTGTTATTCAAATAGGTAAAATTGAACAACGGATTTTGCTGATTCGCGGAGAAAAAGTTATTATCGATTCGGATTTAGCTGAATTTTATAATGTGCCCACTAAGCGCCTGAATGAACAAGTAAAACGTAACAAAAACCGTTTCCCCAAAGATTTTATGTTTCGGTTAACAAACGAAGAAAAGTCCGAGGTGGTCGCAAATTGCGACCACCTGGCTAAGTTAAAATACTCAAAAGTTTTACCTTATGCTTTCACAGAGCATGGCGCAATAATGGCTGCGAGTGTGTTGAATTCCACACGTGCCGTTGAGGTAAGTGTGTTCATTGTGCGTGCTTTTGTAAAAATTCGCAAAGTAATTACAGCACATAAAGAGCTTGCTCATAAAATTGCTCAATTAGAACGTAAACTAACTGATCACGATGAAAAAATCATTGCGTTAGTGCATGCTATACAACAGTTAATGAAGCCAGAGCTACCACCTAAAAAGAGGAGAATAGGCTTCCGTCCAGATGAAGGTTAAATAACCTAAAATATATTTGGGATTATTAGAAGACCGGAATTTAACTGATTCAGAAATAATATTGCCTGAGAGAGGGCTGGAATATATTGAAGAGCTTCAATTGATAGAATAATACACCTTAAGTCCATGGGCACGATTTTAATGTTATAATAAATTATGGAAAATATTCTCATTAACCAAGCAGTAGCTATCCTTTGCGATGGAAACAATATCGAGCGGAGTATCCACGAGCTCTCCAGCTCAAAAAATGCGATGATCAATTTTGATAAGTTGATTCCAAAACTTCTGAACGGGAGAGGATTGAACAGGCTGCTTTATTTTCGGGAGGGCAAGGCCATTTCTTCCAAATTCGCTGGAAGGCTGCACGAAAACTATTATGGGTCAGTTATACCGTGTCATAAGTCTGCTGATATCCCGCTTTCTATCAAAGCAACGCAACTCGCCTCAAAGGTTGACACCATTATCATTATGTCGGGCGATTCGGATTTTGTGGATCTGGTTATACATTTGAAAGGGGAAGGCGTAAGGGTAGAAATTGCTGCGGTAAGAAAAACAGCTGCCAGGATATTAATTGATGAGTCAGATTATTTTCATGAAATAACCAAAGAAGACTGGTTTGTATACAAGGCACCAAAAAAGAAATATTAAAAACAGGGACAGCGACTATTTTTTGCCTAACCAATCACTCAGAGGGATGCGAAATTCTCCCGGGAAGATTTGGCTGACAAATACTCCCCGCTAATTTTAACGTTATCCCTTGATATAACGTACGTAATATGGTACGATATATGAAGGAGGTGATTTCAGATGCCAACACTTACAGCAAGTGAGGCAAGAGCCAAACTATATAAGTTACTGGACAAAGCTGCTGAGTCTCATGAACCTATAGAAATTACGGGCAAAAGGCATAATGCAGTACTCATATCAGAGGATGATTGGCGCGCTATCCAGGAGACTTTATTTCTTCTTTCAATTCCTGGAATGAGGGAGTCTATTAGAAAAGGATTGAAAACTCCTCTCAATAAATGCAGTGAAAAAATGGCGTGGTAAACTGGAAGCTCGTTTATACAAAACAAGCTCTAAAAGATGCCAAAAAACTTTCTGCTGCCGGTTTGCGTAAAAAAGCTGAAGCTGTGCTTGAAATCCTTCGAAGCAATCCTTTTCAGACTCTGCCGCCATTTGAAAAACTAGTAGGCGATTTAGAGGGGGCTTATTCTCGCAGAATAAATATCCAGCACAGGATTGTTTATCAAATTCTCAAGAAATACAAAACTGTAAAAATAATCAGGATGTGGACACATTATGAATAAGAATAAATAGGGAAATAATAAATAGGGACAGTTGTCCCTATTTTCTGCCTAAAAAACCACTGGAGAGGGATGCAAAATAAGGTATGAACCATACGATACAAACCAGGCTTCCATTTTCGCACCCCTAAGTTTAGTGTCAGGCTGGAATTGACCGTATAAAGGAGGGTTTAGAATAACCAGAAAAGTTTTATTAGTATTTGTAGTGATGATGATAAATTTTTCCATTGCATGCACAGTGAAAGATAATGAGGCTCCACGGATTGTCAGCACTTTTCCCCAGAATGAAAGCCGGAATGTTGAATCTTCCATAACTGAAATATCAGTAACATTTAATGAGGAAATGATGGATCAGAACTGGTCTTGGGCATATGACGACAAAAACAAGTTCCCTCAGATGGCCGGTCAGCCGTACTATACTGACAGTAACATAAAAAATATATTGCCTGTTAAGCTGGAACCGAATAAAGAATATGTTATCTGGATAAATTCTTCAAAGTTTAAAAACTTTAAAGATAAAAGCGGGAACCCGGCAGTTCCATTTAAATTTACGTTTAAAACAAAATGAAAATTTTAAACGTAAGACAAGTCTGATCTGGCACCGCGGTATGATTCAGTTTTGCGTTCGGCTGATTTTAAATGGACACACGGTTTCTTCCGGATTTTTTGCTGAGGTACATAAGTTTATCAGCTCTTTTTATGAGGGTATCTTTTGTATCATCAGGTGTAGCGATTGCAGCGCCTATTGAAACTGTTACACTGATAATATCTTCTCCGACAGTGAGGCTTGACTGTTCAACAAGATGCCTTAGCTTATCTGCGATATTAGACAACTGTTCTTCGTTGACATTAACGACGCCCACAATAAACTCTTCGCCGCCCCAGCGGCTGACAAAGTCAAAGGGCCTTAAACTTTTTGCCAATGTCTTGGCTATCATCATCAGGACCCTGTCGCCAGTGTCGTGACCGTACCTGTCATTGATATTTTTAAAGTGGTCGATATCAATAAAGAGAATCCCAAAAGGCCAGCCAAACCTTTGCATTTCGCTCAGTCTTGAAGTGAGTTCGATTTCAGCAAACCTCCTGTTTTCCACGTCAGTGAGTATGTCAAACATTGCCATTCTCTGGAGTTCTTCCATTTTCTGGCTCATTGAAATAATAGATGTGGTGTCGCTGAATACCTCAACTGCACCTGTAATCTCTTCCTTTGCATTTCTCATGGGGGTGGCTTTAATATGAACAGGTGACCTGTGGCCGTCTTTATGGTGTAAAAAGACATCTTCCTCGCACGGCTTACCTTCTTTCATGGTCTTGGTTAAAGGACATGCACATTCACAGAGCCTTTTTCCTTTTTCATCAATGTGCATGAGTATGTTATCACCGCAGTTTTTTCCTAAGACTTCGGAGCTCCTGTAGCCGGTAAGTATCTCTGCTGCTTTGTTCCAGAAGGTTATTCTCCTTTCGAGGTCTACGAAATATACCCCGTCAGAAACGTTGTCAATCAGATGTTTGTAAAAACCTATATTTTCTTCCATATTATTATTCTCAGGCAAACAAACAGTAAATTATAACAATTAAAGTGGTAAGCCTGCAAAGCTCAAAAAATATTAATAAAATATATTAAATAGTAAAATCAAGTCAAATGACTGCGAAAACCTGTGAGGGCGTCTTAGGGCTTCGTTGAAAAAAAGATTAGTTTCGGTTATATTTCATAAACTTATAGGACCTCACAGCTTTTTTGCCGGTTAGGATAAAAACAGGAGGAGAGTTAATGTATAACCTTGTAAGCTTTGCGGGGATAATAATACTCATGGCTTTTGCCTGGTTGTTTTCAACAAACCGCAAGGTTGTGAACTGGCGGGTTGTTGTCTGGGGGGTTGTAATCCAGTTTATGTTTGCCATTTTTATATTTATTCTGCCTGCAGGTGCAAAAATATTTATGCTCATAAATGACGCAGTGGTGAAGATCGTTGATGTTGCGAGCACAGGCACAAAGTTTATTTTTGGCAGGCTTGCATTACCACCGGGTACTATTGATGAATGGGGAGGCGAGTCTTTAGGTTTTATTTTTGCTTTCCAGGCACTTCCAACGGTAATATTTTTTGCAAGCCTTATGGGTGTTCTTTACTACTTAGGAATAATGCCCCGGTTAATAAGGCTTTTTTCAAAAATCTTTACAAAACTGATGAGAGTAAGCGGAGCAGAGTCTTTATGTGCTTCGAGTAATGTTTTTGTCGGCATTGAGTCTGCCACGACTATTCGTCCTTATCTTGAAAGGATGACCCGTTCAGAACTGTGTACAATTCTCACTGCCGGGATGGCAACGATTGCATCCAGTGTCCTGGCTATTTATGTAATGATTCTGCAAAATCAGTTTTCTACAATAGCAGGTCACCTGGTTTCAGCTTCATTCCTGTCAGCGCCTGCTGCGATAGTGATGTCAAAACTCCTGATGCCTGAGACTGAAAAACCAGAGACCCTGGGAATGGACGTAAAGCCTTATTATGATAAGGAGTCATCTCTTATAGAGGCGACCATAAACGGGGCAAATGCCGGAGTTAAACTGGTAATTGGAATAATAGCACTGCTTATTGCCTTCCTTGGCCTTGTTGCATTGATAGATTTTATATTTACAGGTATCGGGTTGAAGTTGAATAACTTTTTCGGTATTCAAATGGACTGGTCCCTGAAAGGGCTTCTGGGGTATGTATTTTATCCTTTTACTCTTGTGATAGGTGTTCCGCCTTCAGATGCCATGGAGATAGCAAAACTTATAGGTGAAAGGGTGATTGTAACGGAGACAAAGTCGTATATGGACCTTGCAGTTCTTATTTCAGATGGTGCCCTTATAGACCCCCGTTCAGCTTTTCTGGCAACATATGCCCTCTGCGGCTTTGCACATGTGGCATCACTGGCAATTTTTGTAGGCGGTATAGCAGCGCTTGTCCCAAAGAGGACAGGGGACCTCTCAGCAATGGGCCCGAGGGCGCTCCTGGCAGCAACCCTGGCCTGCCTTATGACAGCCTCAGTTGCAGGAACGTTTTTTACCGGGAGTTCGATACTGCTTGGAAAATAAAAGTTCAAGCAGTTCAAGCCGCTTAAACCGTTTAAAAACAGGGACACGTCCTATTTTTTGTGGCAACGTCCCGTTATTAAAGAAAAAATCGAGTTCATTTATTTACATGTAATTAGTTATTTCTAATTACAAAAAAGCAAAAAAATAGGACGTGTCCCTGTTTTTAAAATTAAGTTTTTTTATCTGCTATAGATTGAACGGTTTTGTTAATAATATCCGCTGAAAAGCCTCTGCGCTGGAGCATGCCCCATAGTCTCCGCCTCACAACATTTCCGGGATACTTTTTAAGGGTCTTAAGTTTCTTCTGCAAAAGCTTTAATGCAGCTTCTTTTTCCATTTCCCAGGTGTGGGATGAAAGGGTGTCCCTTATAAGCTCTCTGTCAATCCCCCGCTTATTGAGAAACATTTCAATGCCTTTTCTTCCGAGGTATTTTCTTTCCGATGCATTCCGGAAAAGTTCCTGTGCAACAACCGAATCTTTCAATAAGCCTGTATCTTCAAGAAACTTTATTGCCCCGTTTATCTGGCCGCTGTCAAAACCTTTTTTCTCCAGTCTTTCACACATTTCTTTCTTGCTCCTGGAGCGGTAATTGAGAAGTTTCAGGGCATAGTTTCTGGCTTCATTGTGAGAACCTTTCAATCTCTGGCCCACTTTTGCCCCCTAAGATGTCTTCTTCCTCCTCCCGTATCTCCTCTGTAGACTGGACACCTTTGACTTTAAGGGCAAAATCATCTGGTTTAGAAGCTAGTCGAATAGCGTTCTCATAAGTAATAAGGCCGTCTTTGTAGAGCTGGAAGAAAGATTGATCAAATGTCTGCATTCCGTACTGGGTGTGTCCCCTGGAAATAAACCCTGGAATTTGTTTTGTTTTGTCAGGATCTTCTATGCATCCCGTTATAGTAGGTGTTCCTATTAGTATCTCAACAGCAGGCACTCTTCCCTTGCCGCCTGCCCTGGGCACAAGCCGCATAGATATAATCGCCCTTAAAACAGAGGCAAGCTGTACCCTTACCTGTTTGTGCTGGTAAGGAGGAAAGACTGAAATGATTCTGTTTATAGTTTCAGTAGTGTCAACTGTGTGAAGAGTGCTTAGTACCAGATGACCTGTTTCAGCTGCCACGAGGGCAGTCTGAATAGTTTCAAAATCACGCATTTCCCCGACAAGAATTACATCCGGGTCCTGTCTCAGGGCAGCCCTGAGCGATTTACTGAAAGATTCCGTGTCGTTGCCGACCTCCCTTTGATTTACAACGCTGCGTTTGTCTCTATGAAGGAATTCTATAGGGTCTTCGAGAGTCATTACGTGGTCGGTTCTGTTGGAGTTGATGTAATCAACCATTGCTGCCAGTGAAGTGGTTTTACCGCTGCCGGTAACACCTGTTACAAGTATTAGCCCTCTTTCCTCCATGGAAATCTTTTTAAGAACAACCGGAAGGTGAAGCTGCTCAATCTCCAGAATTTTCATGGGAATAACCCTTAAAGCTACGCCTACAGTTCCTCTCTGAACATAGGCATTGCATCTGAACCTCCCGAGGCCCGGGACACTGTATGATATATCAAGATCGTTTTTCTTTTTAAATATCTCCTTCTGTGAAGGTGTCATGACCGAAAAAGCCATATTCATGGTGTCCTCTGCTGTAAGCCTTTTCTCACCAGGCATAAATGAAAGTGCACCGTCAATTCGGACGATAGGGGCGTTGCCTACTTTTATGTGCAGGTCAGAGGCGCCCGCGTTAACAGCTTTTTTGAGTAGTTCATCAATATTTATAGACATAGTTACCTCCTGATTGCATAAGACTCCAGTATTTTTGATTCAATTTCTTTGAATATTTCAGGATTTGATTTTAAATATGCCCTAGAGTTTTCCCTCCCCTGGCCAATACGATTTCCATTATATGAATACCAGGCTCCGGCTTTCTCTATAATTTCTTTTAGAACACCAAGATCAATAAGTTCGCCGGCCCTTGATATGCCCTCATTAAAATATATATCAAACTCTGCCTGCTTGAATGGCGGGGCGACCTTATTTTTAACTACCTTTACCCTGACCCTGTTTCCTACGATTTCCTGTGCACTTTTAATGGTTTCTATCCTTCTGATATCAAGCCTGTTGGAAGCATAGAACTTAAGTGCGTTACCGCCTGAAGTAGTCTCAGGGCTTCCAAACATAACACCTATCTTCATCCTGATCTGGTTGATAAAAACTACTGTTGTCTGGCTTTTTGATATTGTTGCTGTGAGCTTTCGCAATGCCTGGCTCATGAGCCTGGCCTGAAGTCCGGGCAGACTGTCTCCCATGTCTCCCTCAATTTCCGCCCGTGGTACAAGAGCTGCAACAGAGTCTATAACTATTATATCGAGTGCTCCGCTCCTGACCAGTGTTTCAGTTACTTCCAATGCTTGTTCCCCTGTGTCCGGCTGGCTTATAAGTAGATCATCTACATTGACTCCGAGTTTAGCAGCATAACCGACGTCAAGTGCATGCTCTGCATCAATAAAGGCTGCAGAACCGCCTGCTTTTTGCGCCTGAGCAATTCCGCTTAAAGCAAGGGTTGTTTTTCCCGAAGATTCGGGACCATAAATCTCAACTACCCTGCCTCTTGGATAACCTCCGATTCCGAGTGCCGAATCCAGGCCAATGGAGCCTGTTGATATGGCAGCAATTTCAACGATTCCTCCAGAGCCAAGGCGCATTATTGAGCCTTTGCCGAACTGTTTTTCTATCTGAGAGATTGCAATTTCAATGGCCTTTGCGCGGTCTTTATTAGCAGTTGACATCTTCTCCTCCTTAGCCGGGTAAATCAGAAATATTGAGTGAAAAATAACATCGCATATGCTGTTTTCTTTCAGCCCTCTTTTCTCTTTTCCCCGGTACCTGTTTTTTTAATCGTCCCCCGGTATTTTCAAGGGAACTTCTGAAACTGTGGTGTACCGTGCTCCGAAAGGACTCAGGTCGCTCTTCATTAGAGAAATGTATTTAACGTTTGTTAATCCGAAGCTGTTTTTTTTGTGGGGTTCAATCGCTTCCATAAGGTCTTCTTTCCCCGTAGATGACCTGAATCTTCCAAGGGTTAGGTGAGCTTTGAATTTTTTATTATCTTTTTTAAATCCTAAAGAAACCATCCCATCCTCTATTTTCGTTTGAAGATCTGTTAGAAGGGGATTATCCTTAATACCGACCCATAAAACCCTTGGATATTTTAAGTTTGGGAACAAACCAACACCTTCAAGTTCGAGATTAAAAGAATTACAGTGGCTGCAGGTTCTTCTCATTACATTGATAATTTCCCCGATGCTTTCTTCTTTAATCTCCCCGAGAAATTTGAGCGTAAGGTGTATATTATCTGGTTTAACCCATCTAAAATCAGCTTTAGTTTTTTTGAGCCTTTTTTCAACTTCTGATAAATCTGATCTTACTTTTTCAGGTAATTCTATTGATATAAAACTTCTCAAGGCCCCTTGTTCTGAAATCCGGTGTTCTTATGAAATAGCATACCACAGAACCATTAAAAAATTGCAATAAAGGCATTATGTGGTCAGTAGTTAGCTGTAAGCAGTTAAAGGTGAAAAATCCGGTTATTCCCTTAGCTACTGCTTAAAACAGGTGTTTCCACAATTGTATGCAAACATTGGCATAAACTGCTGCTAATATATCATCCAGCATGATACCTGCGCCTCCCGGTATAAATTGTTCGATTTTTCTTATCGGGGGCGGCTTTAGTATGTCAAAGATTCTGAATAAAATGAACGCCGCAACAAGATATTCAATTCTCTTTGGAATTAACAGAACAGAAAGCAAATATCCGGCAAACTCATCTATCACTATGTGCCCGCTATCTTTACCAAGGGTTTTTTCTGCCTTGTGTGAAGTTATTATTCCCAGTAGAAACAAAGGCAGAAAAATCAGTAAAAGCTCAAAATCATGGGGCTTAAGCAGTATTATAAATAAGAGGCCTAATGCCGAACCAAAGGTGCCGGGCGCATAAGGCAGATAGCCGATAAAACCAATAGTTGCAATTTTTTGATGAATTCTGTTAATAATTACCTCCCTGTTAGCTGCCAGTACCTGCTTTTAATACCAGTTGAATTTTGCAGGTTTGTTTAAACCGGTCAACCGTTCAAACAGTTTGAACGGCTTAGCCTT
>Ga0255052_10001352_pt1 | contig 18510 bp, 15 predicted proteins | sample JV7_2_21_MG_FD_188632 | JGI IMG/M metagenome (GOLD analysis project Ga0255052, IMG submission 188632) | Seawater microbial communities from Jervis Inlet, British Columbia, Canada - JV7_2_21 | ecosystem: Environmental > Aquatic > Marine > Inlet | place: Canada: British Columbia | collected... | reverse complement strand
CTTCTTGTGAATTCCCAGACCGCTCATGCCGAATCTCCAGTGCTGTGAACGGCCGGCGGTCGCACCTGAATCGTCTTCGCGCCCGAAATCGTCTTGAACAGGTTGTATGCCAGCAGTACTGCGCCGGCGAGGAAAACGAGACCCGCAAACAGTCGTAGCAGATAGTAGGGCGGCATGCTGGCCATGATGTCCCTGAAGCTGTAGCGCAGCTCGCCGAAGTCATCGAGGCTGAGCCACAGCAATCCCTGCGATACGCCGGCACCCCACATTGCCAGGATGTACAACATGGTACCGGCCAGCGCGAGCCAGAAATGAATGTTTGCAAGCTTGACGCTATAGAGCTCCCTGCCGACCAGCCTGGGCACGAGGAAATAGAACGTGCCAAAGGTAATCAGCGCATTCCAGCCCAGCGCACCGGAATGAACATGACCGATCGTCCAATCGGTGAAATGGCTGACGACATTGACGCTCTTGATCGCCATCATCGGTCCCTCGAATGTTGCCAGGCCATAAAACGCAAGAGAAAGCACGATGAACTTCATCGCCGGGTCGGTTCGCAGTTTCTGCCAGGCGCTGCTGACTGTCATGATGCCGTTGACCATTGTCGCCCATGACGGTGCGAGCAGGATCAGGCTCATCACCATCGCGAGCGACTGAACCCAGTCCGGTATCGAACTGAAATGCAAATGATGCGGGCCGGCCCAGATATAACTGTAGGTGAACGCCCAGAACGCGATGATTGACAAGCGGTAGCTCCAGATCGGCCGTTCGGCTTGCTTGGGCAGGAAGTAATACATCATGCCGAGGAAGCCGCCTGTCAGAAGAAAACCGACGGCATTGTGTCCGTACCACCACTGTAAAATTGCGTCCTGGGCACCGGCGAACAGGGAGTAAGACTTAAAAAGTGTTGCGGGGACCGCGAGGCTGTTCCCGATGTGCAGCATCGCGATAACGATGATCAATCCACCGTAGAACCAGTTCGACACGTAAATCGGCTTGATTTTTCGGCGCGCAATCGTGCCAAAGAAGACGACCGCAAAGCATACCCAGACAATCGTTATCGCAATATCGAATGGCCATTCGAGTTCCGCGTACTCCTTGCCTGCGGTAATTCCGGCGAGCAGGGACAGGCCGCCGGCCAGGACACCGAGTTGCCAGGCAATGGCTGTGAACCAGGCAAGCTTCGGCAGAAATAAGGGCACGTGGCAGGTTCGTTGTACGCTGTAAAAGCCCGTTCCCATCAATGCAGAAACGCCGAATCCGAAAATGACGCCGTTCGTGTGCAAAGTTCGCAGCCTGCCGAAAGACAGCCACGGTTGACCGAAGTCGATCGTGGGCCACACGAGTTCGGCAGCCACGTACACGCCAACGGCCATGGCCACCACGGCCCACAAAATGGAGCACATCACCAGCATGGTGACGACACGGTCCTGGTAATACTCAGTGCTTGCTTCCGACACCTTTATATACCGACGGCGGGGCCGAAGCCTCGGCCCCATAGAACCACCATCACGCCGAGCAGGCAGACGAAGGCAACGAGCAAATATCCGATCAGCGACGACGCCATCAACATGCCGCGCTCCGGACCAATTCGCAATACGATCGGCAGACCCTTATATAAGAGAAACATACTCCAGATCACTGCCGGAACCAGCACCAGGACGTTGATGAACATGTCCGGGTATAGATGAATGAAGCTGCCGACGACCAGAGGAGCGCCAACGATCGTGATCACTGCGTAATGAATACCGAGCGACAGCCGTGCACCATAGATTGCCGCCATCCATTTTGCGATCATTGCGGAGCTGACAAAACCGAAAAGAAGCGCGGCAAAATAGGCGATGCTGATCTTCAGCAACGTTTCGTCTGTGAGATAAAGGGGCTCCGCAGCGCCAAGTCTCCAGCCGAACTTCGAACCGCCTATGTATGCCAGTACCGGTGGAATGGCAACGAGCCAAATAACGAGTTTGAAAAAAACCGCGTTCGCCGTCGGCCTCGTATTCGACAGCACCTCGAATGCCCGGTTTGGCTTGAAAAGCAGCCACACGAGCATCGCCGGAGAAATAGTTTTGGGTGTTGAAATCCGCAAACCGTTATCGGCCTTTTATCTTTTTTGGCAGGATAGCCCTGCACCCCTGACTCTCTTGTAAGTCTATACCAATCACGTTCCTCTCGCATACGGAATATCCGAAGATTGATACCGATGCGCTGCTCGAGGATAGGTGTTTCTCGTAATGGTGCAATTCGAGCGAGTCGATAGACTAATAAGTGAAGCAGGAACGCGGACAGGAACAATGATGAACATCGACACCATTATGACGACTGACCTGATCACCATCCCGCCGGACGAGAATCTGGAGACCGCGCGCACCCTGATGCACGACAACCACATTCATCACTTGCCGGTCGTTGAAGGCGATGAAAAACTTGTTGGTCTCGTGACGCTTACCAATGTCCTTGCGGCGACTGATTCGATTCTCCGCGATCGTGAAAATCGCCTGCATGCCAGGGACATCATTATCAAAGACATCATGGTCACAGATGTCGCGACGGTCGATGAGCACGCGAGCATGCGGCAGGCTGCTCTTTTTCTGGAGAAGCACGGGATCGGCTGCCTGCCCGTGGTCACGGATGGAAAACTTCAGGGAATCATTACGGATACGGACTTCGTCGGCGTCGCCATAAACCTGCTCGAACAAATCGAAGAAACGGAGCCCTACGAGCAGGTCGGATAGCGATTCTTTTTCGGTTCTCCTCTATCATCCACTGATTCTCAGAGGAGTCATGCCAGCGCATGGACGCCAGTCGCCGCCAACGTATTATCTCGCTTGCCCTCCCTATTATCGGCGGTATGGTGTCGCAAAACCTGCTCAACGTGGTCGACACTGCAATGGTCGGCTTTCTTGGTAACACGGCACTTGCGGCTGTCGGTCTCGGAAGTTTCGTCGTCTTCATGTGCCAGGCGCCGGTCGTCGGCATTTCCACGGGCGTGCAGACGCTGGCCGCCCGCAAGAAGGGGGAGGGTCGCCTTGACCGCTCGGTAAGTGTCCTCAATACAGCGCTCTTGCTGATCCTGATTGCCGCGCCGCTGCTTTCGTTGTTGCTTATCCAGCTCGTCGAGCCTTTCTTTCCGTTTCTGAACGAGGACGCGACGGTCGTTGAGCAGGGTGTGCCGTATTTGCAGCTGCGGCTTGCTGCAATCGTATTCGTCGGTATGAACTTCGCGTTCCGCGGTTACTGGAACGCGCTCGATCTGTCACGTCTTTACATGATGACACTGATCATCATGCACGCCTGCAATATTTTTCTGAACTATGTGTTGATCTTCGGCCACTTCGGCGCACCGGCGATGGGCGTTACGGGGGCCGGACTGGCCAGCGCCATATCGATGGCGCTCGGCACGCTTATTTATTTCTACCTCGGCTTCGTTCACGCCCGCAAAGAGGGTTTTCTGAAAGGGTATGCGACTCGCCAGGAGACGGCTTCCTTGCTCCGGATATCGATACCGTCAGGCGTTCAGCAGCTGTTTTTTTCTGCGGGATTCGTCGCACTTTTCTGGATCATCGGAAAAATCGGCACGGCCGAGCTTGCCGTAGCCAATGTTTTGATAACGGTGATCCTGTTTGCCATGCTGCCGGGGCTGGGACTGGGCATCGCGTGCACAACACTGGTTAGCGAGGCGCTCGGCCGAAGCGATCCGAATGATGCCTATAGCTGGGCCTGGGATGTGAGCAAAGTGACGATGGTAGTCATGACCGTTCTCGGCATACCCATGTGGCTGACACCGGATTTCGTATCGACCCTGTTCATTCACGATGCCGCAACCCGCGAGCTCGCGCGCTGGCCGATGCGCATTATGGGCCTCACGATGCCGATTGAGGCGCTCGGCTTCATATTCATGCACGGGTTACTGGGTGCCGGCGACGCGAAGGGCGTCATGTATGTCAGCGTAGGATTGCAGTGGCTGTTGCTCCTGCCACTGGCTTACCTGTTCGGGCCGATACTGGGATTCGGACTGCTGACGATCTGGTTAATGCAAGGCGGCGCCCGATCATTGCAGGCACTGATCTTTTCGCTCATGTGGAAAAGCCGCCGATGGCAACACATTGAAATCTAGGCTTCTTCCAGCTTGCGTTTCTCCAGCACATACTCGGCATCTCGTTCCGAACCGAGAAACAGAGCGATCCACTTCGTGTTCTCATTCCGCTCCAGCGCCATTTTCAGCGCCATCGTCAGAGGCACCGACAACAACATTCCAACCGGGCCGAAAACCCAGCCCCAGAAGACCAGGCCGATGAATACGATGAGTGGCGATATGCCAACGCCGTGTCCCGTGATACGAGGCTCGATAATGTTACCGAATAACATGTTGACGCCCAGGAATCCCAGCGCGGTTGCCAATGCTGCACCGGCGCCAAGCTGCAGGCCTGCCAACAGCACAGCCGGAACCGCAGCAATGATAGAACCGATGTTCGGTACGTAATTGAGTAGAAAAGCGAGCATTCCCCACAATAGTGGAAAATCGAGCCCTATTAGCCAGGTAATTAGTCCGATCAGGAGGCCGGTTGCAACGCTTACGATGGTTTTGATCCCGAGATAGCGACCGAGATTGTCGAGGAACAGGCGCGGGCGCTCGAATGTATCGGCACCGACACCGAAGGCTGCATTGATTTTGGTCGGAATGGTCGATGCCTCGAGCAGAATAAAAATCATTGTGAAAAAAATCAGAAACGCGTTGGTCAACACATCGCCCACGCCATTCAGAATCGTTGCGACGAGGCTCATTGCCCAGCCCGGATCAAGGCGTGCACCCAAAGTCTCGACAGAGATGTCTTCATCTGTGCGCTCGGCTATGAATGCGATGATTCTCTGTACAACGGCGTCCAGGCGCTCCTGATACGCCGGCAACGCGGCAGTAAATTCCGCTACCGACGTTCCAACGATCGCACCGACCACAGCGAGCAGCAGCATCATTGCCGTGACGATGATCAACGCGCCGGCGACCGCCGGTACGCCCCGTTTTTGCATCCAGAGCATGGGACGGACAGTAATGAGCGCGAGAAAGATTGCGAGCAGGAATGGAACCAGCAACACTTTGGCGGCCTGCATCCCGTAAATCAGGATGATGACAGCCGCCGCGCTGATGATGGCGTTCGTATTCTCGCGGACGATCGCGCTCATGCGCAGATCATCGCATATTGCCGTGCAAAATCCTCCAAAACATGCGCTTCTGCTATCCTGTCGAGCATGGCTGCAACCGAATCAGAGATGCTCCCGCTCGGCACCGAAGCACCAGGCTTCACGCTGCCCGATCCAGATGGCACGCTGTTTTCCCTGGATGACCGCGAAGACGCGGCCGTGTACCTTGTCATGTTCATCTCCAATCACTGCCCGTTCGTCAAACACGTGGCGGCCGAGCTTGCGAACATCGGGCGCGACTACGGTGCGCGTAATGTCGCGATCTACGCGATCAACAGCAATGACACGCGAACGCATCCAGCCGATAGCCCCGCCGAGATGAAAAAGGAAAGCGCAAACAGGGGATATTCGTTCCCCTATCTGTTCGATCAAGATCAGTCCATCGCCAAGGCTTATCGTGCTGCCTGCACGCCGGATATCTACGTTTTCGATGCTGACAGAAAACTCGTATACCGGGGCCAACTCGACAGTAGCCGTCCGTCAAACAGCATTGCCGTCAGCGGCGATGATCTGCGTGCGGCACTCGATGCCGTTCTGGACGGATCAGCCGTGCCTGAAGATCAGATTCCCAGCATCGGCTGCAACATCAAGTGGACGCCGGGCAACGAACCGGACTGGTTTCCCTAGACGTAATAGTCGTCATCTGATCGCAGGTCGAGCGTGTGCATCAGATCATGCGACAACTCCGCAGATGATCTCCGAGGGAAAGGTCAGCTGACTCATGTACTCTCGCCTCGTCTGCCGAAAACCACACTCCTCCAGTTGCGGCAGAAGCGATACGCCTCGACAACCGCCCAGCAAAGCCGGATTGATTCGGTAGATACGTTCCCAGAGACCGTTGTACCAGCGCTCTCCTTTCGTCATGTTGACCATTGCCAACCGTCCGCCGGGGCACAGCACCCTTTTGAACTCCGCGAGTACGGTGGGGAAATCCTGTTGCGGCAATAAATCGAACATGTAGTTATTAACAAGGACATCGAAACTGTCATCGGGAAATTGCAGGTCATAGGCATCGCCTACCTTGAGGCGGTAGTTGTTCGATCCTGATCTGGCTGCCTTTATTTCGGCGCGGACAAGCATCGCCTCGGTCAGGTCGATACCTTCGTTTCGGCCCGTTGGATTTGCCTGCAGGATTCTCTCGAACGCCAGACCCGTCCCTACCGCCACCTCCAGAACTTCCTCACCATCCTGGATGGCTGCCAATTCCAGACAGCGATCCCGGGCCTTGCTTTCCGTCAGCCAGGCCCACAGGTCATAGGACGGCGCAATCTTCCGGTAAATGTTTGCGACGCGGCCCTTTTCGATTTGTGCGTCCGGCATTCGTATCTCCCCGTTAGCGTCGGATCGTTTTCACCCTGACAGAATTCCGTCTGACTCTAAAGGATTTATGCCAGAACAGCTTCCTCCGGTACATCTTCGATTTTCGTGATCGTGAAGCCTGTATAGCCATAGATTACGGACACAAGCGGATTGATCAGATTGAAAAACACGAATGGCAGATACGCCAGCGTTGCAACCCCGAGAGTTGCTGCCATGTAGGCGCCACATGTATTCCAGGGAACCAGGGGCGAGGTCAATGTCCCCGAGTCTTCGATAACACGGGAAAGATTCTTCGCCTCGAGATTGCGTTTTTCGAACTCCGCCTTGTACATTTTGCCCGGTAGCACAATCGCGATGTACTGATCCGCTGCGACTATGTTGATGCCGATACAGCTGAGCACCACGGTTAGCACAAGCGATCCGGTCGATTTCGCTGCTTTGAGCGCAGACTTGATCAGTCTCATCAGCATGCCGCCATGTTCCAGCACTGCGCCGAATGCCATTGCGGTAACCACCAGCCAGATCGTTACCAGCATGCTGCTCATGCCGCCACGCGACAGCAGGTCATCGACAGCACTATTGCCCGTATCCGAAACGAAGCCGTTCGCAAGTGCCAGCCATACCCCCTTCGTCATCGCCATCCATCGAGGCAATTCAGGTGAGCTCGCAAACGCCAGCACCGTCTCGGCCTGAAGGACTATGGCCAGGATCCCTCCCAATAGTGCCCCGAACAGTATTGTCGGCATCGGCGGCACTTTCCTGTAGGCCATAAAAAACACGACGATGAGCGGCATCAGCGCCCAGGGTGTGATGTTGAATGCGGTATCCAGCGTCGTTTTCAGCTCAACAAGCGCTGCGCTATCGGCGTCGACTGAGGCACCAAAACCGATCGTCGCAAACATGATCAGTGCGATCACGAATGATGGAAACGTGGTCCACACCATATGCCGGATATGTGTGAACAGGTCAGTGCCGGCGACCGCCGGTGCGAGATTTGTCGTATCCGACAGCGGCGACATCTTGTCGCCAAAGTACGCGCCCGAGATGATTGCTCCGGCTGCAATCGCAGGCGATAACCCCAGTCCCATTGCAACACCGATGAGCGCAACACCCAATGTTCCCGCTACTGTCCAGGAACTTCCTGTCGTCAATGATGCGATAGCGCAAATGAGACTGGCTGCAGCGTAAAAGATCTGCGGATTCAGAAGTTCAAGCCCGTAGTAGATTAACGACGGCACCGTACCCGCCATCAGCCATGTACCAATAAGTGCACCGACCGAAAGCAGGATCATGATCGCGCCCATCGCCGTACCAATACCGTCAACAATCGCGTGCTGAATGTCTGTCCATTGATGCCCGTTCCTTATCGCAACGATCGCCGCAATCGCAGCCCCGATCGTCAGTACAATCTGATTCGGCCCCGAAGACGAGTCTGCACCGAATAATTTCACGGAAAGGCTCAGCATCAGGACCAGGGATACGACAGGGATTAGCGCATCAATGAGTGTCGGTGTTCTTGTTTTTGTCATTGCCGCCCGGGCCGTTAATCAGCCAATAATGTTAACTGACTTGCTCAGATAATCGCATGCATCAGACTCAGACCATACTTCGGCATACTTGGCCCGCATGTCAAACAGATTGGCCTCATGGGGCGCTTCGTGACGATCACCGCATGCATCTGCGACGACAATCGGAATGAAGCCGCTCGACATCGCATCGACACAACTGGCTCTTATACAGCCACTGGTCGTCAGCCCTGTAATGATCAGCGTATCGATTCCCTTCGATGTAAGCGTCGATGCAAGCGATGTGCCAAAAAACGCGCTCGGATATTGCTTTGAAACAATGAGCTCATCCTCACGCGGCTCTATGCCGGCTGTGAATTCCCCCAAAGGACTGCCAGTACAAAAGTGCTTCAACGGTAATGCTTTTTCATAGAATCGCCCGCCATCCAGGCCAGCCGCCTGGTACACGACATTCGTGTAGATAATCAGTATTCCCCGCTCTCTCGCGATCTCCAGAATTCGTAGCGCGCTTTGTAGTGCATCGTCAACGTCGGCAAAGAGCTCACAATCGGGCTCGAAGTAAGCCTGAACGAGATCGACAAGAATCAGGGCTGGTTTTGTGCCGGGGGTCAGCGAATGGCCATATGCCTTCGAATAATTTTTATCAAGGCTGGACGTCATTTTAGGCTGATGGTTTGGGACTATTGGATCCTATGATTCGGATTATTTCAGGTCCGCTTCCATCTTGTAGCTGAAGAGATCCGTATTGTATACACCTGCCAGGAAATCCACGAGTTCTCCGTCGTCATCGTAAGAATACCGCACTCTCTTCAGCAGCGGCTTTCCCGTTCCGATTGCCAGAGCTTTTGCAACCTCAGGTGTGGCTCTTTCGGCGCTGAGGTATTGCTCGAATCGCGCTATTTCGATTCCATATTCTACAAATAACTGGAATCGCGCATTCGACTCGAGCCTCTTCTTTGTCAAACTGCGGTCGAAGCCACGCGTCCATGTGTCGTAGTAGACGTACGGGAGTTCGTGAATAATACGTAACCGATGAAGATTGCACAGCTCTTCATCGCCATCACCAAATTTTTCCGCAATTTCCGTGGGCGGCGCAGTGAAGTCTATTTTCAGGACGGAAACTTTTGTGTTTATTTCATCCAGGCCCTGCATCAAATCAGTTAACGACGCATGAACCGGATCATGTTGCTTGTTGTAATCGACAACTGTTCCACGACCGGCGCGCCTAACTACCATCTTTTCGTTCGCGAGTTCTGCCAATGCGCGACGGGCCGTATTTCTGGAAACATCGAATATCGCCGCCAGTTCCTTTTCCGACGGCATTTTGGATCCCGATGGCAAAGCACCGCTGGCGATCGCATCCCGGAGCATTGTGTAGAGTTGGTAGTACAGCGGTGCGGGGGAAGTCGGATCGACAGTACGACGATTCAGTTTTCCCATCAAATCGTCGCGATCAAAAACCAGGTTCGATTCCAACATTTGCTCTCGCTTGCCGTCGCGCAGAATCTTCGTTAGAGTACTAATGTTCCAACATTAGAACAATTAATCACAACGATCAAGGCCGCTCCAACCCAGCACCGAAGGTACCTTCTGTGACCGCAGCAAGCGTAGAAATTGTTGAAGTAAGCCCGCGTGACGGCCTACAGAATGAAAGCCAGCCTGTTTCAACCGACGACAAACTTCGACTTATCAATCGTGCAGTAGATGCCGGCATCAGGCGTCTTGAAATCGCGAGCTTCGTAAATCCGAAGCGCGTTCCGCAAATGGCCGATGCGGAGGAAGTCATTGCCAAAGCCCCGAGATCCCGGCCCGTCACTTACATCGGCCTCGTAATGAATCGCCGCGGGGCCGAACGTGCGTTCGAGACTGAAATAGACCAGCTCGGTGCCATTACGCTGTGCTCGGATACTTTTGCGAAAAAAAATCAGGGGCAATCCGCTCGAGAGACCCTGGACGTCGCGTCTGAAATTGTTCGTCTCGCCCGATCAGAGGGCCGCACTGCTACAGCCATGATTTCGTCTGCATTCGGATGTCCATTCGAAGGTGAGATTGCCGAGGACGATGTGATCGAATTTGCAAAGCGTCTTGCTGAGGCGGAGCCGTGCGAAATTGCACTGGCAGATACGATAGGTGTAGGCGATCCCTGGCGCGTCGGCGCGCTTTTCGACAAGTTGCGTGATGCGGTGCCCGGCATGCCATTGCGTGGTCACTTTCATAATACGAGAAACACTGGCATCGCGAACGCTTATGCGGCTGTTCAGGCTGGCGTCTCGAGCATCGATGCAAGCATCGGCGGTCTGGGTGGATGTCCGTTTGCTCCCGCTGCGACAGGTAACATCGCAACAGAGGATCTCGTTTATATGCTCGATCGTGGCGGCATAGAATCAGGGGTTGATCTGTCGGCACTTATGGACGCATGCAATTGGATGAATGATGTTGTCGGCAGGCAACTGCCAGCGATGGTGAGTAGAGCCGGCGGTTTCCCATTAGCTTGAAAGAGGAAAAGAAAAATGACATATCGGTTAGGCGTAGATGTCGGTGGTACTTTCACCGATCTCTTGCTTTTTGACGATGTGACCGGTGCGACCAATCGCGCCAAGGTTCATAGCACTCCGGCGGACCCATCTCAGGCGGTCTTGTCCGGAACAACACATATATGTTCGGAAGCCGGTATCAAACCATCGGAAATCGAAAGTTTTCTGCACGGCACGACTGTTGCCACCAATGCGATCCTTCAGGGCAAGGGCGCACGTGTCGGCCTGATTGTGACCGAAGGTTATCGTCAGGTTTTGCAGGTTGCTCGGTCGTTCGTACCGGGCGGCCTTGCGGGGTGGATCATCTGGCCCAAGCCGACACCGCTCGCCGGCCTCGAAGATACCGTCGAGGTATCCGGCCGCATAACGGCACGCGGAGAAGAGTATCGGCCCGTTGACAAGGATCAGGTACGCAAGGCGATATCCGGCCTCAAGGATTCGGGAATAGAAGCCATCACGATCTGCCTCATGAATTCCTATGTGAATGGCGAGCAAGAAAATCAGGTGGCCGAGATCGCGCGGGAAATATTCCCCGATCTGACCATCTCCTTGAGTCACGAGATTCTGCCGGAAATGTATGAGTACGAGCGGACGCTGACGACCGTCGCCAACTCTTCAGTCCGTCCGGTCGTTGGCCAGTACATCGCCAATCTCGAGAAAGAACTTCGCGGCATGGACATGAACGGGCACATCCATATGCTGCGCTCGGATGGCGGGCTGATGACGGCGGCAAAGGCCCAGGACGCACCCGTTAATCTGCTGCTCTCGGGACCAGCAGGTGGCGTTACCGGTGCGCTCTGGGTTGCCAACAACGCAGGAATCAAGAATATATTGACCCTGGATGTCGGCGGAACGTCGACCGACGTCGCTCTAATCGAAAACGCGGAGCCACGACTGGTACGTAACACGGATGTTGGCCACCTGAAAGTCCGGGCCTCCTCTCTCGATGTAAAGACCGTCGGTGCTGGCGGAGGCTCGATCGCCCACGTTCCGGAACTGACCAAGGCACTCCGCGTCGGACCGGAAAGCGCAGGCGCAGATCCCGGCCCTGCCAGTTATGGCATGGGCGGAACGGGTGCGACGGTTACCGACGCAAATGTCGTACTCGGCTATCTGCCTGAATCATTGCTGGGCGGCGAGTTCAAGCTCGACAAGGAAGCCGCAAAGACGGCTGTTCAGGGAGTCGCCGACGCTATGGGCATAGGTCTCCACGAAGCTGCGGCAGGCATTATCGATATCGTCAACGAGAATATGTTTGGCGCGCTGCGAATGATATCCGTGCAGCAAGGATACGATCCGCGTGACTTCGCATTGATGGGCTTCGGCGGCGCCGGATCACTACACTCGAACGCGGTTGCCAAACTGATGGGCTCCTGGCCTGTCATCGTTCCGAATTCTCCCGGCGTTCTCTGTGCGCTCGGCGATGCCACTACCCGAATTCGTGCCGAAGCAGCGCGCAGCCACTCGAAGCGTGTATCCGAAACCAGTGCCGCGGAAGTCAGCAGCATACTCGCCGAAATGGAGAAAAAGGTTCTCGACGAGCTTTCTGAGGAGGGCGTGAGTCGGGACGAGGCCGACGTTCAGTACGAAATCGATGTTCGCTATCACGGCCAAGGCTACGAGATCCCGATGCCCTACGCTACTGCCGGTGGCGACGATGCCATAGACAAACTTTGCTCGGCTTTCGATGATGAGCACCGCCGCATGTTCACCTTCAACATGGAAGCCGAACACGAACTCGTCAATCTGCGAGTCGTTGCGCTGGGCCGCGAGCTGTCCTTGCCCGCATTAGACATTGACAAAGGCAACGGCGATCCGTCCGAAGCGAAAGTAGAAGACCATGAAGTCTGGATCGACGGTAAAGCCCGGCCAGCCGTGATTTATGAACGAAGCAAGTTAAGAGCCGGCGACCGCATCGAGGGACCCGCAATTGTCGTGGAGATGGACAGCACAGCACTTGTACTGCCCAAGCACGTCGCCGAAGTTGATGATTTCGGCAATATTCTGATCAACCCTGTGTAAGTGAGACAAGCTCATGCCAGCAAAATTAATTGAATCCAATCAGGAAGCGTTTAAGAAGACAGCGGTTGATCCGATTACGCTCGATATTATCGAGAACGCGCTCCGTAATGCCCGCGTGGAAATGGACGCGACCCTGTTTCGGACGGCGTTGTCGCCTGGTATTCGGGAACAGGGTGATGCGTTTCCCCTGATTGCCGAACGTAACGGCAAGATGGTCGTGGGCCAGTTCGGCTCCTTTATCGATGGCTTCCTTCGCGCTTACGAAGGCGAGATCGAGGAAGGTGACGTAATTTTGCTTTGTGACCCGTATAGCTGTGAAGGCGCGGTCAGTCACAACAATGATCAGCTCGTCATCATGCCCATCTACAGGCACGGCAGAATCATTACATGGGCTGCCATGTTCGGCCACATGACGGACATCGGTGGCAAGGTCCCGGGATCTCTGCCAACGAATGCTGCATCCGTATTCGAAGAAGGAATGCGACTTCCTCCCGTCAAACTCTACCGGAAAGGTGAATTTCAGGAAGACATACTCAAGATCGCAATGCATCAGAGCCGCATGCCTGAATGGTACAAGGCCGACCTGCACGCGATCGTTGCGTCCTGCCGAGTTGCCGGACTTCGCATTGACGAGATCTGCGACCGATTTGGCGAAGACGTTTTTGTCTCTGCGATGGATGAGCTTTTGATGCGCAACCACCGCGCGATGAAACATCTGATCAGCCAGGCCATCGGAGAGGAGCCGGTTTATTTCGAAGATTACGTCTGCGATGACGGCCTCGGCAATGGGCCCTTCAAGATCAAGTGCACGATGTGGCGCGAGGGTGACAAAGTCATTCTCGATTTTGAGGGCACCGACCCGCAATCGGAATCGTCGATCAACTTCTACCTGAACGAAAACATGTTCAAAATGTTTTTCGGCATCTACATGATCATGGTGTTCGATCCACAGATTCTCTTCAACGATGGCTTCTACGATCTCGTCGAGGTACGAATTCCGAAACGCTCCTTGCTGAAACCCGAGTTCCCTGCCGCGCTATCCTGCCGAACGCATGCCCTCGGCCGTATATTCGACGTGCTTGGCGCACTGCTTGGACAGAAAACACCTGAGTTCCTGAACGCTGCAGGATTTTCGTCCAGCCCGCACCTGATGTATTCGGGCTTCGATGAAAACAACGAGTGGTATCAGTTGTTCCAGATCGGCTTCGGCGGCATTCCAGGCAGGCCACTCGGCGACGGGATGGACGGACATTCCCTCTGGCCAGGTTTCACCAACGTGCCGAATGAATTTCTCGAAAATTACTTTCCGTTAATTATCGAGAAATATGAGTCCGCGCCCGATTCGGGTGGCGCCGGCTTACACCGCGGTGGCAACGGCATCCATATGACTTACCGCTTCATGCAGAAAGGCAAGGTTTCGATTCACGATGACCGCTGGTTCGTGCCGCCGTGGGGCGTCAACGGAGGAATTCCTGCCAAGCGTTCCTGGAAGCAATTGGAGCACGCGGATGGCACGAAGGTCGCGCTGGGGTCGAAGATGGACAATGTCGAGGTAAACGAGGGCGATCTTCTGCACTACGTCACCTGGGGCGGAGGCGGATGGGGCGATCCACTGCAACGCGACGCCGAACTCGTAGCCGCTGAAGTTCGCCAGGGGCTCGTTTCCACAGACGGTGCTAAAGACTATGGCGTTGTCCTCAAGAAAGACAATTCAGTCGATGCCGCGGCTACAGAGAAACTCCGCAAAAAAATGGCCAAGGAACGCGGCGAACCACAGCTTTTCGATTACGGACCGGATATAGATTCTCTTCGCAAGACCTGTCTGGAGGACACCGGCTTACCAGGACCAGAGCAGCCAGTCTGGTAATGCCAATGAGCGAACGCAGTGGCCCGTTAACCGATATCCGCGTCATAGAACTCGGACAGCTGATTGCTGGCCCGTTCTGCGGTCAGCTCCTGGCCGACATGGGCGCAGATGTCATCAAAGTCGAGCCGCCGGGAAAAGGCGACCCTATGCGTGTCTGGGGTCGTGGCGATTTTCCGTTGTGGTGGACGGTGTGCGCGAGAAACAAGCGCTGTGTTACCGCTAATCTCAGGGTCGAGGAAGGCCAGGAGATCATCAGGAAACTGGTCGCCCAGGCCGACATCCTGATCGAGAATTTCCGACCGGGGACCATGGAGAAATGGGGCCTCGGCTACGATGTCCTCTCGGAGATCAATCCCGGTCTGATCATGGTGAGGGTATCGGGTTATGGCCAGACGGGACCATACGCTTCCCGTGCAGGCTATGCGGCAATCGGAGAAGCGATGGGCGGCATGCGATATCTCGCCGGCTGGCCCGATAAACCGCCGAGCCGGGCCGGTATATCCATCGGCGACAGTCTCGCCGCGACATTTGCCTGCACAGGCGCTCTTTCCGCCCTACATCATCGGGAAAAAACCGGAGAAGGTCAGGTTGTCGATTCCGCCATTTACGAAGCCGTTCTCAATGTCATGGAATCGACAATTCCCGAGTACGTCGTTAGCGACTACACACGTGAACGCACGGGATCCGCATTACCGAACGTCGCACCATCGAACTTGTACGATTGCAAGGACGGCTCGTTTCTGATTGCTGCGAACCAGGACACGGTATTCAGACGATTGTGTGAAGCGATGGAACAGCCGGAGCTTGCCGACGACCCCAGGTTCGACAACCATACTGCGCGCGGCGAACGTCAGCAGGAACTCGATGGAATCATCGAACAGTGGACAAAAACAAAAACGATGAGCGAAGTCGATGAGCTCATGCAGAAACACGGCGTACCAGCCGGAAGAATCTATCGTGCGAGTGACATGCTCGATGACCCGCAGTTCATCGATCGAGAAGCGATCGTCGATGTCCCGCACGAGCGCTGGGACAACCTTAAAATGCAGAATATTTTCCCGAAACTTTCCGCAACACCCTGCAAAATAAGCTGGCCTGGGCCGGAAAAACTCGGACAACACAATTCAGAGGTCTATGGAGAACTTCTGAATATGAGTGATGAGGAACTGAGCGCCCTCGCAGAAAAAGGCGTGTTATAGAAAGAAGGGACGGACTCCATGGAGCCCGTCCCCAAATTAATAGCGCAATTTCGTCTAAAACCGATAGGTAAATTCTGCGCCGACCGAATCCCCGGGAGCCTGGTGAATGAATGAGCCACCAAACTCTACCGCTGGAATTATCTCTTCCAGATACCTCTCGTTGCCAATGTTTCTACCCCATAACGCCAGGTCCCAGTGTTCGCCTGAAAGTGTCACGCGCACGTCGATCGTATCGTAGGCGTCTCTCTTGGCTTTACTGAAGTTCGAGTTGAAGCCCGGCCCGAAGAAGACGTTCCAGATCGTCGGCGATTCCTGACCCTGCATCGTGTGGAACCACATTTCCCCTACATACTGCCAGTCGACCCTTACGCCCAGATTCAATGCGCCGCCCATTGGATAGTTCAGTTCTGCACCGAAATTTCGCGTCTCTTCCGGCGCTTGCGGCGCATCGTTGCCAACGCTGAGTGGCCGGTTCAGATTTTGTTTGATTTCACTGTCGAGAAGACCTACTCCTCCAAATATAGACAAGTTATCGGTCACCACTGCGTGAAAGTCCAGTTCAAACCCCTTCATTTCAACTTCTTCGATAGTCGTCACGACCCTCAACAGACCAAATGGCCCGGCAAAGAATTCGAAGAATTGATTGTCCTCAATACTGTTGTAGAAGAATGCAGTGTTGATGCGAACACGATTATCCGCCAGCAGGAACTTGGCTCCCAGCTCGAAACTATCGGTTACTTCCTTGTCATACTCATCCTTGATGATCAGCCCTGCATCGACTGCCGCACCGGGAAGCAGAGGGTTGCCTAAATCGTTGAACCAGAAGTTCAAGAGTGCTTCGCTGCCCAATGAGTTGAATCCGCCGCTGCGGAAGCCTACGCCATAGGTCCAATAGAGGTTCGTGGTGTCGTTCGGTCGCCAGCTCAAACTGACTTTTGGCTGTACTTGGCTGAAATCGCGGCTACGCGACGGAATGCCGCCCGGATTCGCAGCGAATGCCGGATTTATCGGACCCGGCTGAAATGTAATCGGATCAAGCGTATTAAGGTTCAATCCCGACGCCGTCACATTGGGCACCTGATTGTGCACCTCCCGGTCTTCCGTGTCGTACCGCAGCGCGACTGCGAGTTCGACTGTATCCGACATGTCGTATTCGACTTGGCCAAATGCGGCGAACACCTGAGTATCGAAAATGTCATGGAACATCAGGTCCGTAGGATTCGGGCCGGTTGGATCAACGTACGGTTGCCGAAGAAAACCCAGTCCTTGATCCGCGCCGTAAGTAACCACGACTTCGCGTTCGATATCGGCAACGTATACCCCGGCGATCCATCGCAATGCCTGATCCTCACTGGATGTAAGTCGAAGTTCGAAACTCAGGTCTTCCTGATTTCGTTCCTGATATTGGTAACCGTCGCAGGCGGTGGGCGTGTATGGTCCATATACGCCTTCGAAATCAAAAACGTTATTTGGCGGAAACAGACCGGGGCCCGGCGGAAATACGCCGAACGGCTGGAAGAACGGCCCTAACAGGTCAGTTCGGTCAGCACCACCCGGCACGAATACCGATGGCGCGTTGTTCAGCGCCGCCCTGCCTGCCAGACAGGCCGGCGTCAACTCATAACCATAAAACGTTGCGCTGGTACCGTCAGACAGAAGATACTCATCGAGATCGTTGTAGGCGACTGTTGCCGTCAGATCCATGTTGTTGAGTGCCCAATCTGCCTTGACAGAGAAATCGACCGTTTCTTGTTCGTTCTCACCGGGCACATTGAACGAATAGATGAATTTGTGATCGTTGACCTCGGCAAAGAATGCCGGCCCGTTGAAAGCTGCTAACTGAGGAATCGCGAACACGGCGTTGAAGTTAATCGCGCCGCCTTCAACTTCGCTTGCGCCGCCACGAAAATCCAAAGAAAAATTGTCACCGATATCGAAGATTAGCCGACCCTTCACCGATGTATCTTCCAAATAATCGACTTTGTGGCTTACGCCTTCGTATACGTTCTGATAATGGCCATCCGTTTCGCGATGACTTGCTGCAATTCTGCCACGTGCGGATCCACCCAATGGTCCGCCCAGAATGACGCTGTAGTTGTTAGAAGAATTATTGCCTGCTCCCACCCTTACTCTACCCTCGAATTCGTCGCCCGGTTCCTTTGTCGTGACCAGGATTGCTCCAGCCACTGCGTTGCGGCCATAAAGTGCGCCCTGTGGCCCTTTGAGCACTTCAATCTGTGCGACGTCCAGTAACTCCTCGTTGAAACTGTTTGGATTGGTGGTCAATACACCGTCGACCACATACGCAAATGTCGATTCGGCATCACGCGTCGACACGATGCCGCGAATGCTGACCTGCGTATCGCCGACGTTGGCCGAATCGACAATCGTTATATTCGGAATCTTGCTGATGAAATCAGCCGGCCGCTGAATGCCTGCGCTTTCGATCTGATCCTCAGTGAATGCGGTGACCGCGATAGGCACGTCCTGCAAGCTTTCTTGTCGTTTTCTCGCAGTGACGATGATTTCCTCGAGTTGCTGACCAAGCGCGGGCAGCGACGTGTACGCCGGGCTTAGCGCTATGGCTACCAGAAGAAACCATTGTGTGTAATTACGCCGGGATGAAATCATGATCTGCACCTCTCACTTTTTGCTGCGCTGCCTGGAACTGCAGCGATGCCAAACCCCCCGTTGGTCGCAGGTTCAAATGTCTCAATGTTGGTACATTAGAATAATACGACCTTATTCCTCCTGCTTCAATTATTTACAGGGACTAAGTCTGGATTGAGACTAATTACTCTAAGGACTCTCATTTTCTTCGGTTAGCTGAATCGCAGCACCAA
>Ga0255052_10001351_pt1 | contig 18516 bp, 13 predicted proteins | sample JV7_2_21_MG_FD_188632 | JGI IMG/M metagenome (GOLD analysis project Ga0255052, IMG submission 188632) | Seawater microbial communities from Jervis Inlet, British Columbia, Canada - JV7_2_21 | ecosystem: Environmental > Aquatic > Marine > Inlet | place: Canada: British Columbia | collected... | reverse complement strand
ATTTCCCGGCACGCTTTCAGCTCGTTGCCGCCATGAACCCCTGTCCCTGCGGCTACCTTGGCGATTCCCTCGGTGATTGCGGCTGCAGCGCGGATCGTGTGCGCAACTATCGCAGCAAGATCTCCGGACCACTGCTCGACCGGATAGATATTCACATGCCGGTTCAGCGGCCACCGAAAGAGAGTCTGCGGCCCGGCGCCGCGTCGGGCGAGTCCAGTAAGCTTGTTGCTGCACGGGTGAGAGATGCCCGCAATATTCAGCTCAAACGAGCCGGGCTGTGCAATGCTCAACTGGAAGGCGATGCGGTATTTGAATTCTGCGGGCTGACACCGAAGGGCTGGGAGTTACTCGAAAGGGCAATGGACAGCTTTGGCCTGTCTGCCCGGGCCCACCAGAAAGTACTTAAGCTCGCCCGCACTATCGCTGACCTGGCGAACGAACAAAGAATCGCCCCGCGGCATGTCGGTGAGGCGATTGGTCTTCGGCAGCTCGACCGGAATACCGCGAACTGAACGGTATGAAAAGAGCCAGCCCGAATATTTTCCCACCAGAATGGCAGAGTTATTTTCGTGCCTCGGCCACCATGTAATCGACCGCGTCGTTTATTTCCTGATCAGAAAGATCGACGCGTGCGCCCTTCGGCGGCATGAACCCTGCCGAACCCTGATAGCCGGCTATCGCACGCTCGCGCAGGACCGAAATTCCCTGCGCAATTCGGGGCGCCCATGCGGCAGCATCGCTGATCATTGGTGCGCCGCCGATGCCGCTACCGTGGCAGGCAATACAGGCCTCGTTATATACCTGCGGGCCGGTCAAAAGCGTTGCCACCGGTGCAACGGGCGCAGCCGACGCGATTACCGGCTCCGATGCCCCATGCTCTTCGCCGGGCAGATAGACCTGGCTCAATGGACTGATGCGATCTTCAACAGCTACCCGATGGTCTTCGGTATCGGCGGCAAACATGCGCAGACTGAGGTCGGGCATGGCGATCGTCAGCAGCACGATCGCCACCGCGACGGCAGCAAGTGCGCCGACCACCAGTGAAAACATGTCAAAAGAATTCTGGTCCCGCTTCAAGATCATGCTCCGAGTTGTTGTGTTGCTTTACCGTACCGGCCGATACCGGGCGAACGGCCTCGGATTATATAGCAAGAGAACATCGCGAGTGCCGGATTAGCGCTCCCGCCGGCTGGCAACCAGTCATCGGTGGGCCTTATCGGCAACATCAGCAGCGAAACCGCCAGCAACCAAGGTGAAGGTCCGATTGCAACCTCGGTCGGATGTACTTCGCAAGCGGTCGCGCGTGGCTGTAACCACACAATAACCCCGCCTGAAAAAACAACATGCAGGCGGTCCAGACTGCCGGGCTGCCGCCGAACCACGGCAGAATATAGCGCGCTACGATCGGTTGAACCTGGAACAGCAAAAATGCGTTGACGAATATAGCGATAGCAAATGCAATCATATAGTTCCTTGTGCATGTATTTACTGCAGGCTTATTTGAAGTTCCGATCGAAGATCAGCAAAAGTTTTCAGCAGATAATACGCTGATTGCAACTGAATCTGTTTAGCGGACAATCCTTGCTCGCCCTTTTGCAACCGCCCGATCAACGTCAATTGCCGCCGCTACAGCGTGAACTCGGCTGGGTTCGAAATTGGATGAGACGGCAGTGGGTCTGACCCTCTAATTTCGGAGGCCGCGACCAATTCTGATATATTACCGGGCATCCGTTCTCGAGCCGTGTTCTGTTTTGCATCTCATTAGGCCGATCCTGTTGTTGCTGGCGCTCATGTCGCTGGTCCCCGGACCAGCCCGGGCCGACGCCGTCCTGTTCATCTTCCCGACGGCCGTCATGTTCGAAGACAATCAGCGCAGCGCCGAGGTCACGCTGACGAATCGCGGCGACCAGACGGGTACTTTCGAGATGAGTTGGTCCGATATGAAGATGAGGCCTGAAGGCGGGCTCACACAATATGAAGGACAAGCGCCGTGGTCGCTGCAGCCCCATGTGCGCTACTCGCCGCGTCGCGTGACGCTCGCGCCGGCGGAATCCCAGATCGTCAAGTTCGGCTTGCGGCGCGGCCAGGACGTCCCCGAAGGCGAATATTACTCGCATTTCAGAGTGCTGACGCTTAACAGCGAAGACCCGTCGGCCGGTAACGCGGACGCCGATGAGCCGGCTGCGGGGTCGGGTGTCATGATCAATGCGCGCCCGGCCATTGCGATTCCGATTATCTGGCGCAACAGCCAGGCAACGTCGAGCGCGTCGATCGAATCCGTGCATATCGACCAGAGCGCAAACAAGCTCACTGTCGCCGTGCGTCGCGATGGGCAACTGTCTGTACGCGGTTACCTGCATGTGTTCGAAACGGCGCCTGACGGCACCCGCCGGTTCTTGGCCGAAACCGCACCACTCGTGATTTACCCCAGCCTCGAAGTGCGGACGACGACCATCGAGTTAAACGACGACGTCAACGCTGGTAGCCTGCCGCGCGGGACCGAGGTCTGGTATTCATCGGACGTGGAAATAACCGCTCAATCGATCGTGTTCGCGACCTACCCGATCGTGCCCTGAACATGAGCGTGCGGACGCCGTGCGAGTCCGGGCACATTCGGACGATATTGTTTGGGAGCGTGTTGCTGGCCGCGCTCGATGTCGCGTTCGCGGCTTTCACTATGACGGAGATCGTTTCACCCGGCCTTGGCATGGTTCTCAGCGGTGCCAGCGGCCGCAATTTCATACTCAATACGGACGAGTCGGTAACGGGCGCCGATGCCATTGATTACATTTCTGGTGCCGTGTCCGGGCAACTGAGCCTGCTGAAGACGCGGGGACCGGCGGACGTCGATATCGTCGCGGAAAATATTTTGCCGTCGGGTGGCCTGACCGTCAACGCGGTCCCATGCAGGTTTGACACCGACCCACAAACCACCTGCGATGGGGCGGGAATCAATGTACGTGTACATAGAGACCAAACACTCTACGTCGGCATCGATTTCACAACGAGCCAGGTCCATAACAGCGGCGATACGGCCAGCGTCACCTACGACATCAACGTGATATTTCCTTAATAGTGATCCTGTCGACCACGACATAGCCGTCCTGCGCATCGAGTGAGAACTGTTTCACGAGATTTCTGTCACCTTCGTTTGTGGAGATCCGGACTTGGTAATCGCCGCCCGGAATGCCGGTGAAATTGTAGTAGCCGTCGAACTGGGATCGTGACCTCGCAATCTCCCGGCCCTGCGCGTTGTGTAGCGAAACGACGACGCCTCTGGCGGCAACCGCATTATCGGCCGATCCGACGAAGACGTGCCCCTCGACATCGCCGGTCATGACCACGGCTACGTCGACACTGATATCGCTGCCAGCATGAGTGTGCAACTCGTACGCCTTTGCACGCGGTACGAGGAACGGGTCATCAAACTTGAAATGCCGTGTTTCGATCTGCACGCGATGCGAACCCGGCAACGCCGTCAGCGACAGCACACCGGGAGACATCTGCACGGTCTCGCGTTCCCTGTAGCTTGCCCAAGGAACGGGGGGCTCAAGGGGGTCGCGGATACCGTTGTTGTTATGGTCGATGAACAGGTTCATTTTCGCGCGGCCCGTGTTCGCGAGACCGCGATTCTCCGTGACGAATCCCTGGCTGCTCCTGTCATAGCCGAACGCGATGTTAAACCCGGCGCCAACCGACCAGGCGTCGTCGAGATTGGAACTCACGCTCAGCGTCAGGTTGTAATCGCGGATCCTGATCGACAGCAGGTTCCTGAAAAACAGGACCTGGTCGTTCCATAGGTTCTTCGTGATCGTGAAGTTGTTGTTTAGGCGATCGCTGACATCCCAGTTCATCGACGCCGAGATTTGCTGGAGCGGCCGGTTGCCCGTGAGCTGGTAGGTGAGCTGGCCACGCAAGGTCATGCCCCTGACCCGGCTCGCGAGCCTGAGTTGCCCTGTCGTCGTGCGGAAACCGGTCGCCACGATGTGTTCGAGATCGTTGCTAAGGTATACAGGCCCGAGTCGCATACCCAGCCGATTGAAAACACGAAAGTCGGATGAACCTTCGGCCAGGTCGCGGTGCCGGAACCGCAGCATGTAAGCGATTGGCTTATCGCGGCCGAGTAGTCCGAACACCGAAAGTTCGTTGAGCGCATCGAGGTCGTCGCGGTGGACTGTGGCCGGGCTATCGTAATCATTGAAGGCCCGGTGCGCGATGCTGACAGTGTGCCCGTTCCGTCCCGTCAGGTATTCGAGACTCCAGGCTTCGCCGAAATCCAGCTGCTGCACGGCTTCGCTGATTAGCACTCCGGGCCCGAGCTTCATGCGCCCGAACAGGCTTACGTACTGGGAGTCGGTAAACGTTCCGTCTCTCGCGCTTGTGGCGAGCCCCGCCCGTGTGTAGGCCGCCCCCAGCTGTAGATCCGCGGTCAGGGCCCGTGCATAGCGGAAGTCGGTCGCGTAGTTTGCCGCGAGCCCGTGGACGTTGACGGGCACGCCGTCTAACAGGTGCTGGTCGAAATCGATGTGGCTGATGCTGAAATCGTAGTCGTCCTTGTCCAGGTCCATACCGCCGCCCCAGAACGTCTGGCGATCCTCCTGCGTCTGGCCCTGTGGACCGAACAACTTCGCGACGAAAATATTTTCGCCGAACGGGGTTTCCTGGCCCGGGAAAAAGTATCGTCCGTCGGGCCCGGCCGTAGCGAACTCGATCAGCGCGCCGTTGCGATAGAGTTCGACCGCCCAGCCCGGCGGCGCGTCGCCTGCAATTGTCACCTGGCTCAGATTACCGGTCTGGCCTTCAGGATACCGTTCGATGCGAAAACCGCGGCCCGTGCCGGAATTAATGACGAGATTCGGGCTGGCCTGGTAGATGTCGCCGAGCATGTAGCGATGCACACCGGCGAACAGCGGCGTGTCCGGCGTCGCCGCAGCCCGCTCGATCGTCAGGCGGTTTGTGGAGTTGCCCTCGCCGTGCCGAGCGTGTGTGGTGGAGCCTGTATAGAGGAGCGAGTGCTTCAGAAGGTCCATGCCCATAAGGAGCGATGCCGTACCGGAACTGGCACGACCGCCCTCGTGTTTCTGTGTGAGAAAGTGCGTCGACAGATTAAATAACGGCGTCGTTGCCCAGTTGTATTGATCAGGCACGATGATGTCGGCATCAATGCGTTGCCCCGGGCGATGGCGGAATTTAGCGAGCGTGCGTTCTTGCCAGAGTTGGAACGGCAGCGGCTCGCTGGAGTCGATGCTTAGCGTCTGCAGTCGTGGATTGACATCGAGTTGGAGATTGAACCAGTGTTCGAGGACCGCGACGGACACATAGGTATCACCGTACTCGTCGTCCATCCACTCGTGATCTTCGACAAGGTCGCCGTCGCGGCCCGCCAATTGGACGACGCCTGAGTCCATGCTCCATGAGAAGTGCCGTTCCTCGGAGCGGGCCCAGCCCGACCAGAGCTGGCCCTTGCGTTCGATCGGGAATTCGACGGCCTCAAGGAACAGCGCGAAGTCGATCAGATAGGTTTCGCCGGACGTGTAGGCCGGCACACTTTCGGCCAGAAGGAAATCGTCAGCCTCGAAGTCCAGCAAGAAAAGTTCCGGGCTTTCCTGCGCAACGCTTAGCAGCGGCGCGAGAAGTACCAAGATTGCTGCGATCAGTGATCGTACGGGCCCTGATCTTTCCCGCAAGCGCTGCCCCATATCACTGTCCTGGATTTAGTTCTGTGCGCCGCTCTCACGTTATTTTTGTTTGGGCCACAGTTTGAGTTGCGTCGTCGTTCTGCCTAATCGTATGTAATGGTGAGGTCGAAGCTGCCGTTGTCCGGGGCTTCCGTGGCGCCGCCGGCACCGGTCAGGGTCACGCCGACCCGAACCACGATAGCAGGCCCCGCAGTGGAAGTTTCCGATATGCCCGCGCCGCAGTCGCCAATCGTGCCCCCGTCGTAGTCACAGGTCCACGTACCAAGCGAGTAGTACGTGCCGGAGAGAGGAGATGTCACTTGGATAGTGATGGCTTTGTTTGCCGCCGCTCGGGTGGTAAACGTGGCCGCGGTTTGCGAGCCGCCGAGGATCCTACCGGCAGCGTCGGTTAAGCCACCGCCGGGTGCGATGACGATCGTTTCGTTCAATATCATGTTCGTATCGACCAACCCGAACTCTAAGTTCGTGGTTTCAGTGATCGTGATAGGAGCGACGAACTCCACGCCGACCACTACCGGTTCCGGGTTCGCCGCATAAGCGACGGGTGAGAACATCAGGCCGATCAGGCTGGAGCCCAGGATGGCCAGGACACGTTTCGTCCAATTATAGGTATTCACACTATTCACCCTTTAACTAAAAACTATGAGTTCATTTGATCGTCCAGCGCGAAGTTTATGTCAGCAGCTGGTGTGGGTTCTGCGATCCATTGCGCAAACAGCTACATAGTCCGGGGGCTTGAGTCGGTTTTGTGAAGTCGTTCACAAAATTCGACATAACGCCTGAAAAACGGGGTCAGACCTAGCAATCGTCCGTCAGGACGGACTCCTACAGGGGTTTCTATTAGCAACCGTAGCGGCCCGTCCTGACGGACGATTACAACGGCAAGAGAAGGCGTGTTGGAGCCCGTCCTGACGGGCGATGCCTGTCCGGAAAAAGTGGGTCAGAGCCCTTTATTTATTGATAAATAATGGTGACGTCGAGGCTGCCGTCGGCCGCGCCGGCCACGGCGGTGCCACCGCCGGTCAGGGTCGCGCCGACGAGCAGGGTGCCGCTGGCGACGGATGTCTCCGAATAACCCGCGCCGTCGCAAGCTGCGTCGCTTCCGCCGTTGTAGTTGCAGCGGAAATCCGTCAGGGAATAGCCGGGTCCCGGGACGACTGCGTCGAGGTAGATCGTGATGGCCTGCCCCGGGGTCGCCGTGACGGTGAGGCTGGCTGCGGCCTGCGGGCCGCCCTCGACGCGGTCGGCCGGGTCGGTCACGGTGCTGTCCGGCGCGACGGTCACGCTCTCGGAATCGGCCAGGTTCTGATCGAGAGACCCGAATTGCAGGGCACTGACCTGGCTGATCGCGACGGGATTGACGAAGGTCACCCGGACCGGGACGGTCACGCCGCTAGCGGCCGCAAGACCGGCCGATAACAACAGCGCCATGACGGCGCCGCTTGCGCACAGAATCCGGCTATTACCGGATTGTCGAAGCTTGTTCACAAGACCCTCTTTTTTTTGTTTTGACTTGTGAAAGACAGCGCCATTATAGCGCGATGAGCGATTGCGGTGTCCGGTCTCTTGCGAAGGATTGGAAAATCTGTCTTCCGAGGTGTCGCGAACGTTCGTTATGTAAGGACGCGGTGATTATAAATGGTGCCCGGGAAAGCGAATTTTTTTTTGCCTTCGGGACTAATTTTTATTATTTCAATCAGTTAGCAGAGCATGCTCGTACTACACTATACATACCGCGGGAACTGGCCTAGACTGGTGGGCCTTATAAAAAAAACTGAAAAGAGCCTTTAACTTCCTGTTTATAAAAGGCCGTTCAAGGTGAAAGTAATGAGTCATCAGCAGTTAGCCCCGACAGGGTCTGCCTTGTGGGTTGAGAAAGAACCCACAACGCCGTTTATTGCCGACAGCCATCATGTGCCGCTTGACCACTTGGGCAGGGCGTTCGCAGAAGGTCGGCCCCTGGCAATACTGATCGGCGAAGGGAAATCCGGCGCGAGCTACCTCATCCGCCGCTTTCTCGCCAATATTGAGAACGATGCCGCTGTCGCACGAATCACTGAGCCCTGTTCAGATGCCATTGCCGGTATGCGCGAAATCATTCAAGCCATCGGCTTCGAACCGAAGGATATGGGCCTCGCTGATCTGCAGAACGTCTTCACGATGTTTCTGTCCACGCAGAAAACGCACCACCGCCGCACGGTCATCTGCATCGAAGAAACACAGGATAACGGCTGGTGGATGCTGGACGCGGTACGCCGTCTCGTCGAGTTGGAGATGGAAGGCAAATTCGGCCTGATGGTGGTCCTGTCAGGACGGCCAGGCCTAAATGAACTGCTCAATGAACCTCCCCTGGATGCGATATGCGCTCATGCCGGACAGCGAATTGCCCTTGCGCCATTCTCACTGGACGAGACGAGGGAATATATTCGGTGGCGAGTCGAGTCGGCAGGTACTGCAGACGTTGGCAAAGCGTTCGAGTTTCATGCGATCACTCTCATACACGAGCTCTGTGCGGGCGTACCCGATGCCATTAGCACGCTTTGTTGTAAGTGCCGCGAGTTGGCCGACAAAAAGGGCATGGCGACGGTGACGACGGACCTGGTGAAGAGGGCGGGCAAGGCTCTTCGGATGGTACCCATGATGCAGCTATCGGACGATGAAACTGTATCAGTGGAAGTCTACAACGTGGGCCCCCAGAGCGGGCGGCTCATCGCTCGCGCGAACGGCGATGTTATCCAGGAGGTAAGTCTCAACCGGGAACGTATTCTGATTGGGCGTGACGAACTATGTGATATCCGCATAAACAGCGATCTGGCGAGCCGGCATCATGCATTAGTCATCAATTCGCCATCCGGTGTCACTCTTGTAGATCTCGGGAGCACAAACGGTACCTCCGTGGACGGTCGCCACATCAAACAGTGCGAGCTTAAGGATAGTGACGTGATAGCCATTGGCGACTGCAAGATCGAATACGTCGCGGGTGATAATCCATTAGCCTGATCGTGCGACATTAAACGACCGATCGTAAAAGGGGGTCGAACCGCTAAGGCCCCTTAGCGGTTCGACCCCTTATTTAGTTGTATAGACGATCATTGGATTTTAAGCTTTCGAATTATCAGTAAGCGCCCGTAGCTCAGCTGGATAGAGTACTGCCCTCCGAAGGCAGGGGTCACAGGTTCGAATCCTGTCGGGCGCGCCATTTTCTTCGTTTGAAGGCGCGTAACTAGTTGTTTGTTGGTAAATGACTGGAGACGTCCGCGGACATGCTTTCCAAACGAATCACAACTGAGCTCAACTTACTCCGGCAAAATTCCGGCAATGCCTAGTATTGATAAACCGGGGAACAACTAATTGCGGCACCTGTCTCCCGAATCCGGATGCTGGAAACTAACAGTTTGTTTTAGAATACTAATCGAGAGGAGTCCGCGGACGTAATGGCAGTACCGTGCATCAGTATGCAGGAATGACTCCCGTAAAAGTCCCACAGTCTTGGTCTAGGTTGAAGCATTACCGTCCGAATACAGGGGTCGCAGGTTCAAATCCTGCCCCCGCTACCAAGAAAACCGAAAGCCCGGCCTATCGCCGGGTTTTTTGTGCCCGGCTGTCCCTCAGCGGCCCGCTGTCTGTCCAAGCAGACGCGGCGGCCATTTGATCTACTTCGTATATTCTTGCTAGGTTACGCGGACCTTCCCGATACCAAAATAACAACAGTGAGGGCAACAATGCTTCGTAAGAATATTTGCACCACGATTGCAGTAGCAGCGATTATGGCCACAGCATGCACGCCGTCGGAATCCCCGAATGCACCGGCAACTTCGGCAGCCTCAATTTCGGTCGATCCTGCTGTGCCCATCGGTTCATATATGCCTACCGACCCACCTGCGCCGGACCAAGCTCCGCCCGGTACCTGGCACGGTGAAAAGGAAGGGGTCGAGTTCTTTCCGTCGGGCGAGAATCTTGCCTATGACAAACCCGCACCAACAATTCATCCAAGACTTACGGAGCACTCTCAGAATATGGTGCCCGGTGTCTACCAGGTAGCCGAAAACGTATATCTTGCCTACGGATATGCGCTGACAAGTCCTGCCATGATCGTGGGCGACGATGGCGTCATCATTGTCGATCCGACGGAAGACGTGGTGACGAGCAGGGTCGCGCTTGCGGAGCTCAGGAAGTTTAGCGATAAGCCTGTAAAGGCCGTGGTCTACTCTCACTGGCACCTGGATCATTATGCTGGTGTGGCTGCATTCACGACGGCTGAGGAAGTGGCGTCAGGTGAGGTCAAGATCATTGCCCATCGGGACTTCCTGGATAACATGATTAAAAACTCAACGGGGGGCACGGGCCCGATTATCGGCGCCCGTGTCGTCTATTCCCTCGGTACGCTACTGGAGTCAGGTCCCGAAGGAACCATTAACGGTGGACTCGGGCCGCAGTTCGTTGTGGAGGAACTGTCGCTCTTCGCTCCCAACGTCATTGTTGACGACGTGTTGGAAACGACCATCGCCGGCGTCCGTATGGAGATCAAATGGTTGCCAAGCGAAGCGCCTGACGAGATCGCAGTTTGGCTACCGGATATGGAAGTGCTGCACACGGTCGAGATCCTGCAGGGCGAATCCTTCCCAAATCTGCACACCGTCCGTGGTACGCGCTACCGCGATCTTGAGCTGTGGTTCAAGGGCGTCGATGCACTTCGGGAGTACCCGGCCAAATACACCGTTGCGTCGCATGGTCGGCCGATATCGGGATACGAGGCGGTCGCGGAGACATTGACGGCGTATCGAGACGCGATCCAGTTTGTCTACGATCAGTCGCTCCGCTACATCAACAAGGGCTACTTGCCCGATGAGCTGGTTGAAGCGGTGAAGCTTCCGGCCCATCTCGCCGAGCATCCATGGTTGGGCGACTACTATGGCGGTGTCGCGCACTCTGTGCGACAGGTCTATAACGGTGAGCTTGGCTGGTTTGAGGGAGATCCGACATTTCTGGCACCGACCAAAACAATCAGGGCCTCGCAGCTCACTGTCAATATGATGGGAGGGCGTGACGCCGTGTATTCGGCGGCAGTTGATGCGGCCGAACAGGGGGATCAGCAATGGGCAGCGGAATTGCTCACGCATCTTGTCCGTATTAATCACGACGACTGGGATGCTCGCAATTTAAAAGCCGAGGCGCTTCGCCAGATCGGTTATGCCCATACGAATAACAACTGGCGCAATTGGTACCTGACATCGGCCGCGGAGCTCGATGGCACCATTGATTACAGCAGGCAACTCGATCTTGCGGCGCCCGATATGGTACGAGCTTTCCCGACGGCGAAACTGGTTGAGAGTTTTCGCTATCGCCTCGAGGCTGAGAACACGCTCGATGTGCACATGACGATGGGATTCAGTTTTCCAGACGTCGGCGAAGCCTTCGGTCTTGAGATTCGCAGGGGTGTCGCACAATTCTATGAGCACATGCCCGAAAATGCAGACGTCGTCCTCGAAATGGATCGCGCTGCGCTCACAGGCCTTATCACCGGCGAGCTGGATTTGGGTGGGATCGACGGTGCACAGCTTGACTCGCCACAAGCGGCACTCGGTGCCCTGTTCGAATCGGGTGCCGCCCGTCTGACAACGGGGACGCCTGAAGACTTCGCAAAATTCTTCACTTACTTCGAAGCGCCGAGTGACGAGCCGATCCCAATTACTTTGAAGTAGTCGGAGGAGCCGGGCCAATCAAGGGAGAGCCTTTGCAAAAACCGGGCGATCACAGCAGTGTATGACCCGTAGCCACAGGTTAAAACTATTTTAGTCGTATCAATTGAGTGACTGTCGGAACAGTGCAAATCACGCCCCCGCTACCAAGAAAACCGAAAACCCGGCCTAGTGCCGGGTTTTTTTGTGACCGCTATTCGCCGAATTAATGTAGATTAGACGTGGTCCAAAACTCGAAAAACGAATAGCGACACCAATCCCGAAAATGGCGCAATTTGGGCGCCCAAAAAAGACAGAGGTCAAAACAATGATTTTGAATAAGAGCGGCATGTTTCTGGCGTTAGCGGCAATCACGACCTTGGCATGTTCACCGACCAATTCACAATCGGATTTCGGACACTTTCATCAGAAGGGCAAGCCGCCGTCGGTGTACACCGATGCTGTATTCGATGACGCACGCGCATCGCTGCCTTTCTCAGACACCAGGGACTTCGAAGAAGCAAACAAAGGTTTTATTGCCGCACCCGATTCTATGCAGATCCAGGCAAAGGCAGGACACGTTGCATGGGACTTGGGAAGTTACTCGTTCCTGGATTCCGACGAGGGGTTCGATAGCATCCACCCATCGTTACAACGTCAGTCGAAACTGAATCAGATTAGCTTCGGCCTCTATGAGGTCGTTCCAGGGATTTACCAGGTTCGCGGTTTTGATCTTTCCAATGTCACTTTCGTTGAAGGTGAAACAGGTTGGATTGTTTTTGACCCGGCCATGTCTCAGGAACCAGCGACAGCGGCTCTCGCACTCATTAATGAGCACCTCGGGGAGCGCCCGGTGTCGGCGGTTATTTACTCTCACTCTCACATTGATCATTTCGGTGGCGTGCGAGGTTTGGTGGACGACGACTTACTGGCTGCCGGTAAAGTGGACATCATCGCGCCTAAGGACTTCATGATGTATTCGGTCTCGGAAAACGTCTACGCCGGAAACGCGATGACCCGACGAAGCTTCTTCCAATATGGCGCGCTACTCCCAGTTAGTCCTTACGGACATGCGGGTATGGGTCTCGGACAGAACATCTCAAAGGGCGAGCCAAGTCTGATAGCTCCAACTATCAGCGTCGATGAAGATATTGAGGAATTCATGGTTGACGGCGTCAGGATGATTTTCCAAAACACGCCGGACGCCGAGGCTCCGTCCGAAATGAATACCTATCTCCCGGACTTGAAGGCGCTTTGGACAGCAGAAAATGTGACCGGAACCATACACAATATCTATACATTGCGCGGCGCCATGGTTCGCGATGCACTCCAATGGTCCAAGTACATTAGTCAGGCTCTCTACCTGTTTGGTCAGGAAGCCGAAGTGATGTTCGCATCTCATCATTGGCCCCGATGGGGCAATGCCCGCATCCAGGAGGTGTTGCGTGACCAGCGCGACGCTTACGGGCACCTGAACAACCAGGTGCTTCACCTGGCAAACAAGGGCGTCACGATCAATGAGATTCACAATGTTTATGAGGTGCCGGCAAGCCTGGAGAACGCGTGGCACGTGCGCGGTTACCATGGCGCCGTCAAAAATAACACCCGCGCCGTCATTAACCGGTATCTGGGTTTCTCGGACCTCAACCCGACGAACCTGATGCCGCTCTCACCGGGTGACTCGGCACCCCTGTATGTTGAGATGATGGGAGGCGCCGACAAAATCATGGCCAAAGGCAAAGAACTCTATGATGAGGGTAAGTACCTCGAAGCCACCGAGATTTTGAATAAGGTGCTTTACGCCGAGCCACAAAATCAGGACAACAAAGACCTGCTCGCAGATGTATTCGAACAGATCGGCTACCAGCAGGAGACGCCGGGTTTTAGAAACAGCTTCCTCGCAGCAGCCTATGAGTTGCGCTCCGGTTTTCCGGAGGGCGCACCTCCAAAAGCATCAGGCCCCGACGTGATTCGTGCGATGTCTACAGAGCTGTTTCTAGACTTTGTCGGCATTCGCATGGACAGTCGATTGGCTGAAGATATGGAATTCACGATGAACCTGATAACGCCAGACAACGGGGAGAAATTCGTCGTTGAACTCAGTAATGCGACGCTGACAAATGTCGAGGGTTACCTGGCAGACGATCCAGACCTTACACTCACGATTGACCGAGTCGATCTGGAACAAGTAATGATGGGAGCAAAATCACTACAGGCTCAAATCGAGGACGGCACTGCAGAAGTTGAGGGCAATGCAGACATTCTGGCACAGCTGGCAGCGACGCTTGCCCACTTTGATCTGGCGTTTGAGATTCTACCGGGTACCGTTGAATCGGTTGTTTCGGAAGATCTGAACGAGTTCGAGGTAGGCGCAGTACCGGTTACACATGAGTAAGTCATATATATACTGACGCCGAGGTGGACCAACTACGACGCCGCGTTCTTCGGAACGGAGCTCCCCGACAATGTACCGGCACTCTCCAGGACCGGGCCTATACTGCGCCGATCTGGTACACGCCGTAATCGAGGTGAAATAAATGATTGCTCGAAGGATTGGTCGCATCTTAGCGATGTGCATTGCCTTGATGTTCTTAGCGGTGGGAACTGAAGCTCAGCAGACTGTATACAAATGGGTGGATGAGGATGGTGTGGTGCATTTCGGTCAATCACCACCGGCAGGAGTAGAGGCGGAGAGAATAACCACAGCCGCAGCTCCGCAGGCGGTTCCGCAACAAGCTCCGGCATCAGCAGCTCCGGTCTCCGAACCTGCTGACGCCCCACGACCGGAAGAACCGCCAGCTGCCCCCGAGCCGGTTGCCGCCACGACTTCGATTGCAGACATGACATTGGCGGAGCTGGACCAGCGTTGTGAAGCCGCCAGGGAAGCAAAGATTGCTCCACTGCGAGTAGCGGAAATCGAACGTTGCAAAGCAGAACCGCGGAACGATCCGGCGTTTTGTGAGCGTCACAATGCCGATTTCGGCGAGGGTGGTCGAAACGTTAACGGCACTATGCGACCCAGAATGTTCGATGACCTTCCGGCGTGTGTCGAGGCGCAGCAGGAGCGAAATCGACGTCCGAGATAGCAATACTCAAGCGAAGCCGCAGTGTTTTTGTGTGCTTCGGAAAGCGGTTTTGATCTGTATTTCCGCCGGTTTTGGATGGCCCGAAACTACGTAATTCGGACGCGCCTGAAGACCGTAGGAACAGTGCAAATCACGCCCCCGCTACCAAATAACAAAGGGCCCGATTTATGGCGGCCTTTTTCATTTGCGGTAGCGTCCACCGGAGAATTGCGGGACTGCTGACCCCAGGCAGTACTCGAAACATCAATGATCTTTACGATTAACTACTTGGCTCAATATGACGGGATCTTGCCGGAGAATTGCCGATATTCTCTTGCCACGAATTTGCCTAACACGTACCAACACTAACCAGCACTAACAGACACTTAGAGAACTACGGACGCCCTCTGAGGTAACGGATTTAAAGGGCTGTGACGCTACCCCATAGCCCTCCGAAGGCAGGGGTCACAGATTCGAATCCTGTCGGGCGCGCCAGAAAAACCAAAGGCCCCATTACGGGGCCTTTTTGTGTCCCCGTTTTTGTTCTCCGCCGGCCTCTGGGAGGCCACCCCGTCGTGCGGTACGATCAGTCCGACAGCGCTTCCTGCACGGCGCGATAACTCTGGGTAATCGCAGAATTGGTATTTGACGCGGCACCCGCATCCGAATTTGCAATCGAGATACGACCGAAGGGTTGTCGCCCAATGACCCAGGGTTTGTCCGCATCCGAATCGTACTCGGGTTCCCACAACAAATCCGGACTGTAGGAGTAACCGTGCGCCCAGCGATTAACGGTTATCGCTGTGATGTCGTTGTCGGCATCGAATCCCACGCCCGACAATGCCTGGTCGAGCTGGTTACGAACGTGATGTTCGAAGGTTGAGAACGGAGTCTCGAGCATTTTGCGTCGGCCGGCTCGCCACTGTTCCGGGCCCTGGATGTCGTCGAAGTAAGGGACATGGCACATGTGCAATGTCATTGGCTGGTTGGGGTCCGCGCCAAAATGGTACTCACCAATCGAGACCGGGTAGTCGAGCTCCACCTGCTTATAAAAATCGTTCGTAAAATAAACGAAACGAGTACCCAGATCGGCAAAGGCGCGCCAGTTCGGCACCATCACCTTCGTATAGGTCAGCGGCACCTTGACGTTGTAAGCGAGACCATCCCTTTGGGCCTCTGGCAGGTCCGGGCAGATATAGGGGATGGCGCTGTTGTAGCAGGCCATGATGCATTTCTTCGCACGCACTGTGTGTGCGTCTCCCGAGTGTACGTAGGTCACGTGAACGGCTTTCGAGTCAGCACTATGGGAAACATTTACAGCCGTGCTGTTCAGGCGAATACGCAGCGGCGATCCCTTCTGGTCAAGCTTGCTGTAGTCCAGGCGTGCCGTAACGCTGTCTTCCATGGTTGAGCCGGGCAAGGCATCCGGAATGAGATTTCTTACCAGGAGCCTTGCAACCGAAGCATTGCCATCCGGGAAATGAAATATGTACGGCTCATTGCCGCGCCCACCTTCCCGTCGCACCGTATGCTCCAGTCCGGGCATGCCACCGCCGTCTGTGTAGCCGAGAATGTAAATGGCCGGGACCTCATCCATGCCGACGCACCAGTAGCTCATACCCCACCGCTGGTACATTTCGAGCACCTGCTCGTCGACTTGAACGTAGTCTCTGAGGTAGCTGCGGTAACTGATCTTGCTGAGCAACGCGATCTTCTCGTCGCGACTCATGCCCGGCAAGTAATCGCGCTTGTCGGTGAACGCGCGCACGAGGTCGGCTTTCGCTGTTTCGCTTAGCGGCGTTTCTGCCACGAATTCCTGCCACGGCCTGCTGCCATAACCTGTGACGAGTTTACGTTCGCCGTAGGTTTCCTCGTCAAAGGCAATCGCGTAGGAGAGATCCATCTTGTCGTAAAGGTCCTGGTCGAAATACTCGTAGAACTGCTGCAGATCGATGCCGATATTCTTAAGCAAGGCCCTGGATTCGTCGGTGTAGCCCGATGGCGTATCAATCGTCTCGGTACCGCCATAGGCGATCTGGGTCCGCCCATCGACCGTGAACTCGTTACGTTTGGCGTGGCCGCCGAAGTCATCGTGGTTATCGAGAATCAGGATGCGCGCCGACGGATTCTCGCTGCGATAAAAATGCGCAGCGGAGAGCCCGCTGATACCGCCGCCCACGACAACAAGGTCGTAGTCTTGCTCGACCGCGCCCGATGGCCACGCGGTGCCGGCAACACGTGCGTGCATGGTCTCCCAGGATCCGCTATGGCTACCGCGAAGGCCGGTCTTCGCAGGCGGATAATAGTCGGGGCCAAGCTCGAACTTCGACGTGTTCGTACCAAAGACTTCGGTCCACGGCGTAAGAAGCGAGGCGCCGATCGCGACCTGGGTGCCGTTCAGAAAGTCCCTGCGAGTGATCTTGCGTGTCATTTGCCTACCCAATCGCACAGTCCTTGCTAACGGTTATTCCCATCTTAGCAAAGCGGCGTAGCTCGGCTAAAGACCATGTAATTGATTCCGTGGGCATTCATGGTTGTTACTGAGCCAGGCTTATTTCTCGCATACCGGCATCCTCAAAGCCCGCAACCTCTTTGCCAAGGGGCCAGACTATCAATGTGCGGACACCACCCTTGGAAATGGACCTGTGCACAACGAGATCAGGTGCCCGAACAACGCCAACCATTCCTGGTGTGAGAATATTTGACTCACCGTTAACGATGTGATCGAGCTCACCCTCGAGCACATAAATGATTTCCAGCTCGTGCGAATGCGAATCGCCATGATATTCCGGGGGAAAATACACTTCTGCTATTTCGGCACCTTTGCTGCCGAGATTGGACTCTTCGATCAACACCTTGATCCATGCCGGTTCAGTATCGGTGTCCCATTCGAACTGGCGCGTCCCAACCGACACGATCTCGTACCTTTCATACGCGGCCCGATCGTATTCCGGCTTTTCAGTACACGCGGTCATCAGCAGGACGAGAATAGTAATTACAGCGATCTGTGTAGGTACTGTTTTCATAGTTCTCACCCGTTGAGCCAATCGGGAGTTAAATGGTAACGCCTAGCAGGGAGGGATAACACCGAACCGGGACAAGGGACCCCTGGCAGTCACAGGTGTCGGCTACAAGTCAAAAGGACTGCCCAATTTTCGCCCGACACCAGTATGCTTAAACGTGCTCTAACGTGCGTTTGGGGCTGTGGGCGCCCCTCCGAATTACTTTATTTTCAGCACATTAGAGTGATTACATTGCCCTCCGAAGGCAGGGGTCACAGGTTCGAATCCTGTCGGGCGCGCGCCAAAACCAAAATGGGGCCATCGGCCCCTTTTGGTTTTGTTGTCGTCCTCGGGAACGAACCTTGTTCGACAAAACGCGTTAGCGTTTTGGGCGGAGGAGCGAAGCGACGACGGGTCGTAGACCCCAGAATCGCTTAGGAGCGATTCTGGCCAATCCTGTCGGGCGCGCCATTTAATCAATGGCTTATCTAAATATTGGAAATGTTGTACGGCCTCGGTACGGCAAAGTTGTTCTTTTTTGCTGTCATTTTCGTCCTGAATTTGCGCAGCATTTCGGCGAGCTCATCAGCCATAAATAAGCCAGCTCAGCTTTCTGGCTATCAATCTTCCCCTCAATTAACGCCTGCTCAATCAGATCGACCAATTAAGGATCAGGCGACCTGGTCTGCTCAAGTATTTCGGATAGATCACAGCGACGGCATGACATTCTGTAAGCGTGACCAGATTGTGGATTGCTTGCATGGTCAGAAAATGGTCGGTTCTTAAAGAAATGGGTCCCATCTAGAGGGGTGCCAGGGGGCAAAATCGTTCCCGTGAATAACGTCATCAGGGTGCTTGTCACGCTGCTACAAAAAAGGGGGGGAATGTCCGCTTTTCCCGACAGCGGACGTTCAAATGATTAGAAATACTAAATTCTGACAGGCCGCTTTCGGCTGCGATTTCAACCGGTCGATGCAACACCTAGACTCTCACTATAGAGAGGGAGGTGTTGAAAATGAAGCAGCGACGGAGAATTTACTACACAGAAACTGATAAAGCGTTGATGTGGGAT
>Ga0255052_10001350_pt1 | contig 18533 bp, 14 predicted proteins | sample JV7_2_21_MG_FD_188632 | JGI IMG/M metagenome (GOLD analysis project Ga0255052, IMG submission 188632) | Seawater microbial communities from Jervis Inlet, British Columbia, Canada - JV7_2_21 | ecosystem: Environmental > Aquatic > Marine > Inlet | place: Canada: British Columbia | collected... | reverse complement strand
AATAAACCATTATGGCCCGGCATCAATGTATGAATGCCAACTTATGAGGCCGAATATACGTATGCAGTCGTGCCATGATTGCCAGATCAGCTTGCTAGCAAATGAGGAGGAGTCCATATACGGACGTTGAAGTCACGGAATACGAAGAAGAGTATTTGGGTCAATTCGCGGTGCGCCAGTCTTCACCTGCAGCTTTCCATCGAGCTTTTCTCCGGTTGATGCATCAAAAACTCCAATTTGGTACTTGTCCCGGCATTCGGAGAAGTCCGCTGAACTCTCTTTGCAGAGTATGGTTTTCACAAAACACACGCCATCTTCATTCGTATATGCGGCGACCAAATCTCCATCATCGCTAGCAAAAATCTTGCCACCGACACTGGGATACCCGATTTCACCGACAATTGTTCGCGGAACAAATGCGCTTCGGTAGTAGCTAAAACCCAGATTGGAAAATATCTGGATTTTGGTCCATCCCGCAACCGATTCTTTGAATTGCTCATAGCTCATGACCGGATCTCTCGATAAATGCCAATTATCGAAGTACTCCAGATACATGCCATATAGGTGATTTGCTTCTTCCTCTCCATCAATTGGTCGATATGGCGCCGTTTGACCTATTGCGATTAGCTCGGTAACCCAATCGCTTGTTCCATCGACCGATGGATCGTCCGGCAGTCTCCCAAACTTTGCGAGGTCAGCATCTCCAAAAGTCAGTCGCTCATTGATAAATCCAAATCCTTCCGGGGCGACGACACAACCTGCAAGTACAGCCATTGTCAGGCCAGCAGCTGCTGTCTTATAGATTATCTTCGACACGGCATCAATCCACGGAACTCGAAAGTTGGGCACAAGCACTCAGGCACTACACAAATTATATGCCTGCACATGAACCTAGGCCAAAATTCGCTCCGACACAATTGAGTACTCGGAGATACTGATCGCCTCGATTTGCAACGGCCGCTTCTGGCCGTAAGCAGTCGCTGGCCTAGTACCTGAACGAGCGGCCGCTATCGATGAAAGCAGCCATCCGGCGTTTCCGCGGAAACATTATTTCCATACTGGTATAAAATCCCTCCGCGGAGGGGTCTTGTGAAAAACACTTCAAGTAGACGCTGTAAGTCTATGAAGATTGCTTCTTCGGCTTCGCCTCCTCGCAATGACGGCTATTGGCCGAATCCAGCCCCTCAGTGCTGCGCTGGATTCTCGATTCGAACGGACGCTATCGGGGAAAGCAGTCGCTCTTCGTTTGCCCCTAGGGCACGTGGTCCGCGGAAACTCCCTGAGTGTTTCTACAACAAGAAATGAGAGTCATAGCAGTTCGAGCAGCCGCTCCCCGACCAAATCGCGGCGCCAGCCGCTAAGCACTTTCGACGCGCGATCGCCGCCCATGATTACGGCGGAGAGATCACGTTTCGATGCCACGGTCTCTGCGGCGAGCCCCAGGTCTGCGGCGCACTCGGCGACCTGCTTCTGTACTGATTTTAGTATCGCTTTCTGCTGCTCGTCCGGTGTCGCGGGCGGTCGGTAGTTATTGTCATCTTCGCCGGTCGCGGATACAGCGCCAAGGATCAAAGCCCCCGAGCGCCGAATCAGTCCGGCAGGCATGCCCTCGATTCTACCGAGCGCCTCGATGCTGTCCGGCATGTTGGCCGCGACCTCAAGCAACGCGCTGTCTTTGGCAATCCACTGGCGAGGCCGGTTTGCCCGCAAAGCTTCAGTTTCGCGCCAGGCGGCGAGTCGCGTGGCCACCGCACGCCGCTTGCCGCGGAGGTTGCGTGCGCCTTTCATGCGCTCGATTGCGAGCTTTGGATTGATGTCGTATAGCGCCGGGTTGAGCAGCAGCGCCGAATCCTCCTCGGCCCAGGCAAGCCGACCCTTCTTGTCGAGTTGCTCGGCAAGGGCCTCATAGGCGGGCAACAGGTATTCGACATCTTCGGCCGCGTAGTCAAGAAAGGCATTGGACAACGGCCGCTTCGACCAGTTGGCCCGGGTATGTGTCTTTTCGATCTCGACGTCGAAAAGCTCCTTGATCAGCGAGGCGTAGCCCATCTGTGGCGCGTGCCCGAGCAGTCCTGCCGCTATCTGCGTGTCAAAAAGACTGCCAGGTATCTCGCCGGATGTCTGGTACACAACCTCGATGTCCTGGCGGCCGGAATGGACAACCCAGGTGTCGCGCATCAGTGCAGGCCAGAAATCACCCATGCTGTGATCGGTCAGCGGGTCGACACAATAGATGGTCTCGCCCGTCGCAATCTGCACGAGGCATAGCTCTGCGAAGAAGGTCTTCTCGCGCATGAACTCGGTGTCGACTCCGACGAAGTCGTGTTTACCAAGGTCTGCGGTTATTGAGGCCGGTTGCTCAACTAGCGTGAATTCGGGCATAGCCGCAGGTTAACATGCGATGATTGCGCTTCCGAACCAGGGATGATTCCAGTACGTGCTGCCACTCGTCAGAACGCTCTTCGAAATTGTGCTGCTACGTAAAGGGCCGGACAGCATTCCGCGGTCTGCGGTCCTGTTCAGTATGATTCTTGGGCTCTGGTTACTCTCGGCGCTGGTTGTGTTGGCACTCATCGAACAATTCGACGAGAGCGACTTTCTCCTAAGCCTGTTTGCCGGCCTGGTTGGGGTTCTTTGTTACGCGGCGGTCGTTGTTATCAGCGGCCACTCGTCTCGTGTTTTGCAGACGATCTCGGCGGTTTTGGGCTGCGGTGCGCTGATTTCGCTGGCGTTCGTTGCCGAGTTTGTGTTGTTCACACCTTTTCTCGGCCAGTCGATAACCGGCATTGTCGCGCAGTTAATTTTGCTGTGGGCCGTGCCCGTCGAAGGACATATCATTGCCCGCGCTATTGATCGGCACTGGTACGTTGGTATTCTGATCGCCATTAGCGTTTTCGTGCTTCAATTCGTCATTTACAACGTCATGTCTTCTTCTCCCTGAGTCACCGCATGCACATACACATACTGGGAATTTGCGGAACATTCATGGGCGGCGTCGCGGCGCTCGCTCGCGCCGCTGGATTTAAGGTGACCGGATGCGACGACGCCGCGTACCCGCCGATGAGTACCCAACTCAGGGAACTCGGCATAGAGATTCACGAGGGATTCGACGCTGCCCAACTCGACCCGGAGCCCGACTGTATCGTTGTCGGCAATGTCATGAGTCGTGGCAACGAAGCGGTCGAGGCCATGCTCAATCTTGGCATCCCGCATACATCGGGACCACGGTGGCTTGCCGATAACGTCCTGCGCAATCGTCACGTGCTGGCCATTGCGGGAACGCACGGCAAAACGACGGGCGCCAGCATGCTCGCATGGATCCTGCAGGATGCAGGTCTTGCGCCGGGCTTCCTGATCGGCGGCATACCGACCAACTTCGGCGTTTCTGCGAGCTTCGGTGACTCGAAATATTTTGTTGTCGAGGCAGATGAGTACGACACGGCATTTTTCGATAAGCGCGCGAAATTCGTGCACTACGGACCACGAACACTGGTGCTCAACAACCTCGAATTCGATCACGCCGATATCTACAAGGACGTTGACGCGATTTTGTGGCAGTTCCATCAACTCTTGCGCACCGTGCCAGCTAGTGGTCGCATTATTAGCAACTATGCCGACGAGAACCTGGCCAGACTCATTGAGCAAGGCTGCTGGACGCCGGTCGAGACTTTCGGAACCGCAAAAAAGGCCGACTGGACAGCTACATTCAACGACGCCGCCGAACGCCGTATTGCCGTGACAGATCCGGAAGGCAACTCGGGGGAGGTCCGCTGGAAGCTCGGTGGCCGCCACAACCTGGAGAACGTCCTGGCCGCGATCGCGGCAGCCCGTTCGGCTGGTGTCACGCTCGAGCAATCTCTCGCGGCGATGTCACGATTTGAGGGCGTGAAGCGGCGCATGGAGCGCACGGCAACTGTCGCCGATATAGCGATATACGACGATTTCGCGCATCACCCGACCGCGATCCGCAGGTCAATCGCTGCAATGAAACGACGCTACCCCGCACAACGCATCGTCATCGCAATCGAGCCACGTTCAAATACGATGAAACTCGGAGTGCATAACGATGCACTGGCAGCCTCGCTGAGCGAGGCAGACCTTGTCTGGATGTTCCGTCCTACCGGAATGGACGCCAATTTTGAAGCATCACTCGGGCCGCTCGGTGACCGACTGCGATTGTTCGACGACTACGACAAGCTGGTGTCTGACATGTCCAGCAAGGTCTTGTCGGGTGACCAGGTCATTTTCATGAGCAATGGCGGCTTCGGTTCTGCACGGCAGACACTCACGGCTGTACTGCAGCGGACACGCTGCGGCTGAATTCCGCACGACGTCTATACTCATAAATACAGGGCGTCATCAGGAAAGATCGTGCAGGTTCCGCTGTTTCCATTGAATACCGTGTTGTTTCCGGGCGGGCCGTTGCCGCTGCGGATCTTCGAGCCCCGCTACCTGACTATGGTCAGCAACTGCGTACAGGGCGACTCGCCATTCGGCGTATTATTGATTCGGGATGGTCACGAGGCGGGATCGGCCACCACCTACGAGGTTGGCACGCTGGCGCGAATTACCGACTGGTACCAGGGTAGCGACGGACTGCTCGGTGTCACTGCCGTTGGCCTCCAGCGGTTTCGCGTTGTCTCGAGTTTTCGCGAAGCTAACGGACTCAACATCGGCAATATTGAAGTCCTGCCGGATGAGCCGACGATGCAGATCCCGGACGAGTACCAGTCGATGCCGAACATACTTGCCGGCGTGCTCGACGATCTCGGACGACTGTACGAATCGCTCGAGTGGCGCATGGATGATGCGTCCTGGGTGACGAGCCGCTTTGTCGAAATTCTGCCGATCGACCTTGAGCAAAAACAGCAATGCCTCGAGAGTAGTGATCCGGTCGATCGCCTGCGTATCGTGCAGGAACTGCTCGACGCGGCACGATTGCCCGGCAGTAGTATGTAGGAGCGGCGCTTGCACCCGAGGGCACGTAGTCGCCGCGACAAAACTGTCGCGCTGCAAGCAGCGCTCTTACAATGACGCGAATATCTTACGGGCTGCCGAGATCGTTTGTTCGATCTCGGCGTCACCGTGCGCGGCCGACACGAAGCCCGCCTCGAAGGCTGACGGTGCCAGATACACGCCTTCGGCGAGCATGCCGTGGAAAAACGTCTTGAATCGTCCAACGTCTGCGGCGGCAACCTGTGCAAAAGAGCGTACAGGGCCGCCTTCTGTAAATATGAAGCCGAACATGCCACCAGCGTGCTCGGTTGCGAGTTGCACCCCGGTATCGTTTGCTGCCTGGGCGACACCCTCGACGAGCTGCGTCGTGCGTTCCGCCAAGGCCTCATAAAATCCCGGCTGGTCAATCAGTTCGAGTGTTGCGAGACCGGCTGCCATAGCAACCGGGTTGCCCGAAAGAGTACCGGCCTGGTAGACGGGCCCGTCGGGCGCAATGCTTGCCATGATGTCGGCGCGACCACCGAATGCCGCGGCCGGCATGCCGCCACCAACAATCTTGCCAAGGGTCGTCAGGTCAGGCTCGATACCAAACAGAGACTGCGCACCACCCTTGGCCACGCGGAACCCGGTCATGACCTCGTCGAGAATCAACACGGCACCAGCCGCGGTGCATTGTTCGCGTAGTGCTTCAAGAAATCCCGGTTCGGGCCGCACCATGTTCATGTTTCCGGCTATGGGTTCGACGATGACGCAGGCTATGTCATCGCCGACTTCAGCAAAGGCGGCACGAACAGAGTCCGCGTCATTGTATTGCAGCGTGATCGTGTGTTCGGCAAGTCCCGCCGGGACGCCCGGTGAACTCGGAACGCCCAGCGTCAGTGCGCCTGAGCCGGCCTTGATGAGGAGCGAATCCGAATGTCCGTGATAACAACCTTCGAACTTGATGATCTTGTCGCGTCCTGTATGGCCACGTGCGAGGCGGATTGCGCTCATCGTGGCTTCGGTGCCGGAACTGACCATGCGCAGGCGCTCCATGGACGGCACCATGTCGCGAATCTTCTCGGCAATGCGGGTTTCCAGAACGGAGGGAGCCCCAAAACTGAGTCCGTTCTTTGCCGTTTCGATGACAGCGTCGAGTACGGCCGGATGCCCGTGGCCGAGGATCATTGGCCCCCATGAGCCGACATAGTCGATGTAGCGATCGCCATCTTCACTTTCAAGCCAGGCGCCCGAGGCCTTTTTGAAAAAGACGGGTTCGCCGCCTACCCCGGCGAAAGCTCGAACGGGTGAATTCACGCCACCGGCGATGACGTTTCTGGCATCGGAAAAATAACTCATGCGGGGTTCTCTTATGTTGTCAGCCAAACAAGTTCGTGTTGATAATTGCCGTCACTTCGCAAGCTGATGCGACGGTATGCCGGGGGATTTTCGTCAACCGCGAAGGTGTCGCTTCCCTGGGCAAATTGCCGGCACGTCGAGGGCGTGCCGAGAATTCTGACGCCCTGATGATCGGCGTCGTAAGGCTGATGCACGTGGCCGAAGATGGCAAGCCGTACTTTCCCTGATACTTTGATGCGCTCGAGAAACTCGTCGCCATTGTCGAGTCCCACCGTGTCGAGCCATTTGCTGCCCATTGCTACGGGCGGATGGTGCAGGCAGACTATGACGTTGCTCGCGCTCGACGCAGCGATTTCGCTATCGAGCCGAGCGAGCTCGTCGGCCTCCAGGTGTCCGCCCGCGTGCCCGCTGATGCAACTATCAACGCCTACGATGAGCCAGCCACCGGCTTCGACGGATTCGCAGTAATGAAATGGCGGCGCGTCCAGCGCTTCGCGCATCAGGGCGCGAACGTCGTGGTTACCGGGTACGCAGTAAACCGGCGTGCCGAGCGATCCAAGAAGTTCGCAGAAACGGTCGTACGCGCTGCGGCTGTCGTCATGAATCAGGTCACCGGTAACGATGATGAGGTCGGCGCGCCAGTCGCTGTCAACATAGTGATCAAGAACGGCACACAGCGACGAATGTGTCACAGTGCCGCGCAGATCTCCCGCGGTGTCGGCAAACAGATGAGGATCGGTAAGGTGCAGAATCCTCAGTGAATCAGCTGCGCTATCGATAGGGCCAAGCCTCGCGCTTTGTCAGTACCTGTAGTGCTCCGGCTTGTACGGACCTTCCTTGGCAACACCAATGTACTTGGCCTGCTCGTCGGAAAGTTCCGTCAGCTTCACACCGATACGGTCAAGATGCAGTCGTGCGACCTTCTCGTCAAGGTGCTTGGGCAATACATAGACCTCATTGTCGTAGTTGTCCCCGTTCGTCCACAGTTCAATCTGGGCGAGCACCTGGTTGGTGAAGGAATTCGACATGACAAAACTCGGGTGACCTGTGGCGCAACCAAGGTTCACCAACCGGCCTTCAGCCAGCAGGATGATGCGTTTGCCATCCGGGAAAATTATGTGGTCAACCTGTGGCTTGATGTTCTCCCACTCGAACTGCTGCAGATGGGCAACGTCGATTTCGTTGTCGAAATGGCCGATGTTGCAGACGATGGCCTGGTCCTTCATGCGCTCCAATTGCGAGCCCGTTACGACATGGTAATTGCCGGTCGCGGTGACGATGATGTCCGCCTGGTCACAAACGTCATCGAAGCGGACTACCCGGTAGCCTTCCATCGCGGCCTGTAACGCGTTAATCGGATCGATCTCTGTAATCCAGACCGTAGCACCGAGGCCACGCAATGATTGTGCGCAGCCTTTGCCAACGTCACCATAGCCACACACGATCGCAATCTTGCCGGCGATCATGACATCCGTCGCGCGTTTAATGCCGTCGACCAGCGATTCCCGGCAACCGTAAAGATTGTCGAACTTGGATTTGGTCACCGAATCGTTGACGTTGAAGGCAGGGCAGGCCAGGGAGCCATCAGCCATCATGTCGTAGAGGCGTTTCACGCCGGTCGTGGTCTCTTCCGACAAGCCCTTCACATCTTTCATGAGCTCCGGAAACTTGTCGTGCATGACGAGCGTCAGGTCGCCGCCGTCATCGAGGATCATATTGGGCGTCCAGCCTTCCGGCCCGTTGATGGTCTGCTCGACGCACCACCAGTACTCCTCTTCGGATTCACCTTTCCAGGCGAATACAGGAACTCCCGATGCAGCAATAGCGGCCGCGGCGTGGTCCTGCGTGGAGAAGATATTGCACGAAGACCAGCGAATGTCCGCACCCAGTTCTTTGAGGGTCTCAATCAGAACGGCGGTCTGAATCGTCATGTGCAGGCAGCCAGTAAGGCGCACGCCAGTAAGCGGCTTCTCGGCGCCGAATTCCTCGCGCAGCGCCATCAGGCCAGGCATTTCGGTCTCGGCGATTGCGATTTCCTTGCGACCGAACTCCGCCAGCGAGATGTCGGCGACTTTGTAATCGTTTTGCTGAATGGCAACGGGTTCGCTGCTCATAGGTGTTCTCCTGGTTTAATTCGGTTCAGGCTGCGACAGAGCCGGCCAGTGCTTCGGCCTTGTCAGTCTTTTCCCAGCTTACGTCGAGGTCCTCGCGGCCAAAGTGGCCGTAAGCCGCAGTTTGCTGATAAATAGGCCGCAGCAGGTCGAGCATCTGCATGATTCCATACGGTGTCAGGTCAAAGTTCTCGCGAATCAGGTCAGTCATCTGGCCATTGGATATCTTGCCCGTGCCAAATGTCTCGACGCTGATCGATGTCGGCTCAGCGACGCCAATGGCGTAAGAAACCTGGATTTCGCAGCGGTCGGCAAGACCGGCGGCGACAATGTTCTTCGCAACGTAGCGGCAGGCGTACGCGGCTGAGCGGTCGACTTTCGACGGGTCCTTGCCCGAGAATGCGCCACCGCCGTGGCGTGCTGACCCACCGTAGGTGTCAACAATAATCTTGCGGCCGGTCAGGCCGCAGTCGCCCATCGGACCGCCGATCTCGAAGCGTCCGGTCGGATTGATGTGGTATTTGGTGCCCTTGCTGACCCATTCCGCGGGCAGCACGGGTTTGATGATCTCCTCCATGACGCCTTCTTCAAGGTGAGACATTTTGACGTCGGCATGGTGTTGCGTCGACAGCACGACAGCGTCGATGGCAGTCGGCTTGCCGTCTTCATAGATGAAGGTCACCTGGCTCTTGGCGTCGGGCCGCAGGAACGGCAACTTGCCGGATTTCCGAACCTCGGCCTGCATCTGGACGAGTCGATGCGAAAAAGTGATCGGCGCTGGCATCAGGACCTTGGTCTCATTGGTTGCGTAACCGAACATCAGTCCCTGGTCACCGGCACCCTGTTTTTCGGCGGCTTCGCGATCCACGCCCTGGGCAATATCGGGCGATTGTTTGCCAATGGCGTTCAGAACGGCACATGAATGGCCGTCATAGCCCATGCTGGAATCCGTGTAGCCGATGCCGACGATCGTGCCGCGCACAATTTCTTCGAGATCAACCCATGCGGATGTGGTGACCTCGCCGGCGACAATCGCCATGCCGGTTTTCACCATGGTCTCTACGGCGACCCGCGCGCTCTTGTCCTGTTCGAGCATGGCGTCGAGCACGGCGTCGGAAATCTGGTCGGCAACCTTGTCTGGATGCCCCTCGGAAACCGATTCCGAGGTGAACAAGAATGTGTCACTCATGTTTTTTTCTGTTGTGGCCGGAGAAGCCGCGCATTGTACCTTGCGGCCATCCTGTGAAACAGCGAAAATGCGACGCCCGCGGGGACTTATTTCCGCCCATTCACCATAAGAATCAATTCTAATGTCACAAGAAGCAACGAGAGCCGGCCAGCCCGACCGGCGTAAACTCGCGAATGCTGTCCGGGCGCTTTCCATGGATGCAGTACAGGCCGCCAACTCGGGCCACCCCGGTGCCCCGATGGGCATGGCCGACATCGCTGAAGTCCTTTGGAACGACTACCTGAAGCACAACCCGGGTAACGCGCACTGGGTGGATCGCGACCGCTTCGTATTGTCGAACGGCCACGGCTCGATGTTGCTTTATAGCCTGCTGCACCTGACAGGCTATGACCTGACTATCGACGAGATCCGCAATTTCCGGCAGTTCGGCTACCGGACGGCCGGCCACCCCGAATACGATCCTGACCTGTCGATCGAAACGACGACTGGTCCGTTGGGGCAGGGCGTCACAAACGCTGTTGGCATGGCGCTGACCGAGAAAATGCTGGCTGCCGAGTTCAACCAGCCGGGGCTGGATATTGTCGATCACAAGACCTGGGTGTTCCTCGGTGATGGCTGCCTGATGGAAGGCATTTCGCACGAGGCATGCTCGCTGGCCGGAACGCTCAAGCTCGGCAAGCTGGTCGCCCTTTACGATGACAACAATATTTCGATCGATGGCGAAGTGGGTGGCTGGTTCACCGATGACACGGTCAAACGCTTCGAGTCTTATGGCTGGCAGGTCATTGCCGACGTCGATGGTCATGACAGCACTGCGATCGCCGCAGCAATCGAGCAAGCCGCCGCCGAGACAGAGCGGCCGTCACTGATCTGTTGCAAGACGATCATCGGGTTCGGCTCGCCGAACAAGCAGGGCACGGCATCGACACATGGCGCGCCGCTCGGCGACGAGGAAATTACTGCAACTCGCAAGGCACTTGGCTGGGACGCTGCGCCGTTTGATATTCCGGCCGATGTTGCCGATGCCTGGAACGGCAAGTCCCGTGGTGCGGCCGCAGAGCAGGAGTGGCAAAAAGTGTTCGACGAGTACGCGTCGAAGCACCCCGATCTCGCCGCTGAATACCTGCGTCGCACTAATCGCGAATTGCCAGCGGGCTGGAGCGAATTTGCGGACAAGGCCATCGCCGATATTGACGCCGCCGCTGAGAACATGGCGACCCGCAAGGCTTCACTGCTTGCTTTGAATGCCTTTGCGCCGATGCTGCCCGAGCTCGCCGGCGGGTCGGCTGACCTGACCGGATCCAACCTGACCAGGCACAGCGGTTCGACCGTTGTCACCGGCGACGATGCAGCGGGCAACTACATCTACTTCGGCGTACGCGAATTCGGCATGACCGCGCTCTGCAACGGAATGTCGCTGCATGGTGGGCTCATTCCATATTCGGGGACATTTCTGACGTTCTCTGACTATGCGCGCAATGCCCTGCGCATGGCCGCGTTGATGAAAACGCAGAATATTCTCGTCTACACGCATGACTCAATCGGTCTGGGTGAAGACGGTCCGACGCATCAGCCCGTAGAGCACACCGCATCGTTGCGCATCATGCCCAACATGCGTGTCTGGCGTACTTGCGACACAGTGGAGACGGCAGTTGCATGGCGCAATGCCATCGAGCGCCGAGATGGTCCGACGAGTCTCGTGCTGACACGCCAGGGATTGCCGCACCAGGATCGCGACAAGGGCCAACTGGCAGCGATTGCGCGTGGTGGATACGTCCTGAAAGACTCAGGCGGTGAGCCCCAGATCATCCTGATCGCGACGGGCTCTGAAGTAGCACTGGCAACGTCGGCCGCTGACGTACTGGCTGCCGATGGTGTGGCGGTACGCGTTGTATCGATGCCATGCACGGATCTTTTCGATGCGCAGGGTGCCGACTATCGAGAGCAGGTATTGCCGGCTGCGGTAACGGCGCGCGTCGCTATCGAGGCGGGTGTAACCGAAGGATGGTGGCGCTACGTCGGGGCACAGGGCCGGGTTATCGGTCTCGATCGTTTTGGCGAGTCAGCCCCTGCGAACGAACTTTTCGAACATTTCGGCTTCTCGACTGACAACGTCGTCGCAGTTGCCCGTGAACTTATTTAATTCAGGAGAAAATCATGGCTATCAAAGTAGGAATCAACGGCTACGGCCGCATCGGCCGCAACGTGCTTCGTGCAATTCACGAATTGGGTCGGGCCAGCGAGTTTGACGTCGTTGCAATCAACGATCTGGGCGACGCGAAAACAAACGCACACCTGACGCGCCGCGACACGGCGCATGGACCGTTTCCTGGTACGGTCGAAGTCGATGGCGATGACATCATCGTAAACGGCGACCGCATCAAGGTCTTTGCTGAACGTGATCCGGCGAAGCTGCCCTGGGGCGACCTCGGCGTCGACGTCGTGTTCGAGTGCACAGGTCTGTTCCGGACAATGGAGACCGCAGGCAAACATATCGCAGGCGGCGCCAAGAAGGTTATCCTCTCCGCACCGGGCGGTGCGGGCATTGAGAAGACAATTGTTTACGGTGTTAATCACGACATTCTGACGGCAGATGACCAGGTCATTTCAAACGCGTCTTGCACAACAAATTGCCTCGCGCCACTGGTTCAACCATTGCACGAGAAAATTGGTGTCAAACACGGATTGATGACCACGATTCACGCCTACACCAATGATCAGGTGCTGACGGACGTGTACCACTCGGATCTGCGTCGTGCCCGTTCGGCTACGATGTCGCAGATTCCGACGAAGACGGGTGCTGCCGCCGCAGTTGGCCTGGTGCTGCCGGAACTTAATGGCAAGCTCGATGGCTTCTCGATGCGCGTACCGACAATCAACGTCTCCGCGGTCGATCTCAATTTCGTCGCCGAGCGCGATACGAGCATCGATGAGATCAACGCGATCATGAAAGAAGCGGCAGAAGGTGAATTGAAGGGTGTGCTCGCCTATAACGACGAGCCACTGGTATCGATCGACTTCAATCACGATCCGCATTCATCGACCTACGATGCCGGCCTGACGCGCGTCATGGAAGGCAATCTCGTCAAGGTCATCTCGTGGTACGACAACGAGTGGGGCTTCTCGTGTCGGATGCTTGATACAGCGAAGGCCCTGGTTAACGCCAAGTAAGACAGAAAAAAGCAGAGAGTCTTTATGTCTGTCATCAAAATGGGTGACCTCAGCTTGTCGGGCAGGCGGGTCCTGATTCGCGAAGACCTGAATGTGCCGGTCGCCGATGGTGCTGTCACGAGTGACGCCCGTATTCGTGCGGCAGTGCCGACGATCCAGGCGGCGCTCGACGCAGGCGCGGCTGTCATGCTTGTGTCGCACCTGGGTCGCCCGACCGAAGGACAGCGCGAGGACAAGTTCTCGCTACGGCCTGTAGCCAGCCATCTTGCCGGATTGCTCGGCATTGATGTGCCGTTGGTTGATGATTGGATCGAAGGTGTGGAGGTTGAGCCTGGCAAGGTTGTGCTGCTGGAAAATGTACGTTTTCTCGCGGGTGAAAAGAAATGCGATGAGGCGCTGGCGCGCAAGATGGCTGCGCTCTGCGACGTATTCGTCATGGATGCATTTGGAACTGCACATCGCGCCCAGGCCAGCACCTACGGTGTTGCCGAGTATGCGCCGGTCGCTTGTGCCGGCCCGTTGCTGGCCGCCGAGCTTGAAGCGCTGGGCAAAGCTCTTGAGGAGCCTGCACGTCCGTTCGTCGCGATCGTCGGAGGCTCCAAGGTATCGACCAAGCTGACCGTTCTGGGTGCATTGGCTGGCATCGTCGATACGCTCATTGTCGGTGGCGGCATCGCGAATACGTTTATTGCTGCTGATGGGCACAACGTCGGCAAGTCCCTGCACGAAGCAGACATGCTGGACACGGCTCGTAGCCTTAAGGACGCGGGCGCAGGGCGCGCGTCCATTCCGGTGCCGACAGATGTCGTCGTTGCGACGGATTTTTCAGCCGATGCAACCCCGACCACCAAGACTGTCGACGCAGTAGCCGACGACGAGTTGATTCTCGACATCGGCCCCGAAACTGCCAGCCAGTTCGCGGAGATACTCGCAACGGCTGGCACGATTATCTGGAACGGACCGGTTGGTGTGTTCGAATTCGATGCTTTCGGTGACGGAACGCAGACGCTGGCTGAGGCGATCGCCGCGAGCGACGCATATTCGGTTGCCGGTGGTGGCGATACGCTGGCTGCTATCGACAAGTATGGTGTACGTGACGGGATTTCCTATATCTCGACCGGTGGTGGCGCGTTTCTCGAATTTGTCGAGGGCAAGAAGCTGCCCGCCGTCGCCATGCTCGAACAACGCGCCAATTCCTAGGTCGGGAAGGGACCCGTGATGGCGAGGGTCATTCCCGGATACTGAATGTTGAGGAACAGCGTTGTGCCGTCCGGTGAGAAGCATACTCCGGCCAGTTCGGAATTCGTGTGCGCATTGTCGGCGAGCTGATACTGCGACCCATCAAGCCGGATGCCGACAAGGCCGCAATGGCTGGATGTGTCCTCGCATACGATCAGGTCACCCCACGGTGCAAACGTAATATTGTCCGCATTGCGCAGTATCGATTCGTGCGTCGCTTCAGCAATCAGCGTCAGTTGCCCCGGCATGTCTTCTTCCTGCGGTTGCCCTTCGCGCGGGCTGGGACGAAAGGCGAAGACTTGCCCGAGTCGTGCTGCACCGCCAATCGTGCACGTAAAGACCATATCGCCGTTGGCGTTGCACAAACCCTCGCCACGGGCAAACGTGGCTGCACCCTGGGTGGTTCCTCGCAGCCGCAGATCGTTTTCTTCGTTGTCAACATAGTCGAGGTCAATCCATCTCGTCTGTAACGACTCGCCCGGGACAATCTGTGCTTCGCTGGACCAATTGTGCGTCATGACCGCAGGTTGCTCATCGATCATCAGTGCCTGCAGTTTTCCACCCTCGTGGAGCTCGCCGGGCACATTCGGAATGTAGCGGTAAAAAAGCGAGTGGTGGCGATCCTCGGTCATGTAGACGATGCCGGTCGGCTCGTGTACCGCACAGGCTTCGTGCTTGAACCGGCCCATTGCCCGGATGGGAATCGGCTCGACCAGCCCTTTCGCATTGGCGGGGACCTCGAATACGTAGCCGTGTTTCTTGTCACGCTGCACGACACGTCCCGCGCTCAGACCTCGGCCAGGTGACTCGAAACATTCCTCGCAGGAAAGCCAGGAACCCCAGGGTGTCGGTCCGCCGGCGCAGTTCAGCTCCGTACCGGCCAGGCTCAGATGCTGTCGCTCGGCTATTCGCGTTTCCGGATTATAAATTGTCGTCGTCGTGCCGCCCGCGCCCGGCGTCTTGCCACGGCCCTGGTCGTACACCCTGTCGGTCACGGCTTCAGGCGGCGCGTTGAATCCGTCCGCAAATGCACTGTGAACAAAATAAGCGGGTGTCAGCTCGTGGTTACAGACCAGGACTATCCGCCCGTCCTCACCCGGAAATGCGGCCATGCCATCGTGCGCATGAGGAACGATGAGGCCATCGTCCATGCGTTCGCCAGCCCTGGACACGATGGTGTAGCTGTAGCCATCCGGCAGATCGAGAATCCGCTCGGGATCGGGGCGTAACGGTCCGATCTTCGTATCGGCAGCTCTGACGGACAAAGTCAGGGCGGGAGCTGAAACGGCAATCGAGAGGTTCTGGAGAAAGCGGCGTCGGTCCATGAGGCGATCGGAAAACGAGTCCATTGGCGAACAGCATAACGGGTTCGGCCAACAACGTGAAGACACTGTCATAGACACATTCCAACCAATTCATTCCGCTTGTGCAATAATCGCCGCCATGCAAAAACGGACCAAGATAGTTGCGACGCTCGGACCGGCGTCTGACGACACGAATACGCTGCGCAAGATGATCGAAGCCGGTCTCGACGTGGCACGACTGAACTTCTCCCATGGCAATGAGGCCGACCACAGGGCACGCGCCGAAGCGCTGCGGTCTGCCGCCGCAAAATGCAAACGCGACATCGGATTGATGGGCGACCTGCAGGGGCCGAAAATCCGCATCAAACGATTCGAGCGCGGCAGTGTCGTGCTCAATGATGGTGGCAAGTTCTTCCTCGATAGCACGCTTGGGCTCGAGGATGGCACGCAGGAGGGCGTCGGCGTTGCTCTCGACACGTTACACACAGACCTGTCAGGCGGCGATATTTTGCTCCTGAACGATGGCCTGATTACTTTGGAAGTCGACCGTGTGGACGGTACGCGGATCCACACAACCGTAGTTAACGGCGGCATTCTATCTGACCACAAGGGCATCAATAGAAAAGGCGGGGGCCTCTCTGCTTCGGCGTTGACCGATATCGATCGTGCCAACATCAAACTCGCGGCCGAACTCAAAATGGACTTCCTCGCTGTGTCATTCGTACGCAGCGGTGATGACGTGGAAGAGGCGCGCCGCCTGTTTCGCGAAGCCGGTGGTAAGGGCGTAATCGTCGCAAAGGTCGAACGCACAGAAGCGGTTGAACATATCGATTCGATCATCGAAGCAGCCGATGTGGTTATGGTCGCCCGTGGCGACCTCGGCGTGGAGATGGGTTACGCGGAACTGACCGGCATCCAGAAGAAGCTGATCCAGATGACGCGGTCGAAGAACAAGATCGTGATCACAGCGACACAAATGATGGAATCGATGATCCAGAATCCGATTCCGACGCGGGCCGAAGTATCCGACGTCGCAAACGCGGTGATCGATGGAACAGATGCGGTGATGTTGTCTGGCGAAACCGCAGTCGGCGCGTACCCGGTGGATGCCATTAAGGCGATGAGCAGTGTCTGTATCGGTGCCGAAAAGTATCCGGTGCAGGCAGGTTACATGGGGCATCGCTCTGACGATAAATTCGAGCTCGTCGATGAGGCCATCGCGATGGCTGTCATGTACACGGCAAACCATATGGACGTCAAAGCAATTATTGCCCTGACTGAATCGGGTTCAACATCGCGCTGGATGTCGCGTGTGCGGTCAGATATTCCTATCTATGCTCTGACGCCGTATCCCGCGACGAGTCGACGCGTTATTCTCTACCGTGGCGTTTACCCGGTGCATTTCGAAATCCACGAAACGGAGCGGGATCGTCTTTATGCCAATATTTTTGAGACCCTGTTGTCTGAGGGTTTAGTCGAAGTCGATGACCTTGTGATATTTACCAAGGGCGACCTGAAGGGCATCTCCGGCAGCACCAACGCGATGAAGATTCTGGAAGTAAAAGCGCAGGGATAGTCTATGAAGAAGTGGTTACTGCGTGCTGCAGGCTTGGGCGTGTCGGCAGTTCTGATCGTTGTGGTGCTCGCCTGGATTACGTTGCGAGGCAGCCTGCCAACGCTCGATGGCGAGTTTCGGGTGCAGGGCCTTGCGGCTATGGCGACCATCGAACGCGATGCCGATGGCATTGCGACGATCACCGCAAGCACACGCGCAGATGTCGCCTACGCAACCGGATTCGCACACGGCCAGGACCGGTATTTCCAGATGGATCTCATTCGCCGTCGTTCGGCCGGCGAATTGTCGGAGCTATTCGGCGGCATGGCGCTCGACGCCGACAAACGTTATCGCTTGCATCGATTCCGGGCTCTTGCCAAAGAAAATATTGCGGTCATGCCGCTGCAGGAAGTTGACCTGCTGGAGCGTTACACGGCCGGAGTAAACGACGCATTCGATAGCCTCAGCGCGAATCCGTTCGAGTACTACCTGCTCGGCGTTGATCCCGAACCCTGGAAACCAGAAGACTCGATTCTCGTCGCCTTTACGATGTTTCTGAATCTGAACGACGAGCGCGCTGACAGAGACTTGCAGCGCGGCCTGGCACACGGCGCACTGCCGCCCGAGATGTATGCCTTCATGTATCCGCAGGGAACCTCCTGGGATGCGCCATTGATGGGTGATGCTCGTGAGACAGGCCCAATACCATCCGCGGACATCATGTCTGTTCGCGATGTGACCGATGAACCCACGCCGACCAAAGAAATCGGCAAGCCCGATATCAACGGCAGCAATAACTGGGCCGTCGGCGGCGCGCTGACGACATCAGGACGCGCACTCGTGTCGAACGATATGCACCTTGGCCTGTCGGTGCCGGGCATCTGGTACCAGGCACGACTGGTTGTGAATGGTGACGAGCCACGCGATGTGACCGGTGTCATCTTGCCCGGCTCGCCGTTCATTATTGGTGGCAGCAACACGAAGGTCGCGTGGGGCAATACGAACAGTTACGGCGACTGGACGGATGCTGTTATTTTGCGGCCCGGAGCCTTGGAGGGAACGTACCGCACCGAGAGCGGCGACCTGCCGTTCGTCGAACACGTGGAACGCATCGACGTCAAAGACGCCGATCCGGTCGACTTCGTCATCCGCGAAACGATCTGGGGACCGGTGCATGATCGTGTCGACTATCCTGACGGTGAAATTGCCGTGAGCTGGACGGCCCATCACGTGGCGGCGCTCAACCTCAACCTCACCGCGCTGGAAACCGCTGAGTCTGTTGCCGATGCCCTCGATATCGCGAACACATTGGGCATGCCACCGCAAAATTTCGTGGCAGGCGACATTGAGGGAAATATCGGCTGGACGATTGCCGGCAGAATTCCGGTCAGATCAGGCTATAACCCGTTGCTACCTGCAGATTGGAGTACCGGTGGCGGCTGGGTCGGCTGGCTTGAGCCAGAGCAGTATCCGCGCATCATCAACCCGGATTCAGGTCGCATCTGGACCGCCAATGCACGAGTCGCCGATGGCGATGCCCTGGCATTGATCGGCGACAGTGGCTACGACCTGGGCGCGCGCGCCGGCCAGATCCGCGATGACCTGTTTGCGAAGGACCACTTTGAGGCGGGCGACATGCTCGCAATACAGATTGATGACCGTGCGCTGTT
>Ga0255052_10001349_pt1 | contig 18538 bp, 14 predicted proteins | sample JV7_2_21_MG_FD_188632 | JGI IMG/M metagenome (GOLD analysis project Ga0255052, IMG submission 188632) | Seawater microbial communities from Jervis Inlet, British Columbia, Canada - JV7_2_21 | ecosystem: Environmental > Aquatic > Marine > Inlet | place: Canada: British Columbia | collected... | reverse complement strand
AGGCTGGAACATGATTATGCGCAGGTTCCAGCCCTGGCCGGCCGTTCCAGCGACCGGCGCAACCTGGAAATGGCCGGTTTACAACAAAAAAACTGCAAGGGCGTCATTGCCACCACAAACGATGCCCATGTCAATCTGACCATCGCGATCACCGTCAAATTGCTGCGGCCGGAATTGACCGTGGTAGCACGCAGTGAAAACCAGCGTGTCAGCGACAACATGGCTTCGTTCGGAACCGACTCCATCGTTGATCCCTACCGGATATTTTCAGAGCGTCTTGCGCTGGCACTGGGCTCACCGGTCAAGTACCTGGTACAGGATTGGTTGATCAGCGTGCCCGGCAGTGAACTGCGTGAAGTTCTCAAACCCCCGACCGGCAGATGGATTATTTGTGGCGTCGGTCGTTTCGGTGCCCGCATGGTTGATCAACTGGAGAAATGCGACTTGCCCGTGACCGTTGTTGATGTGCACCCCGGTCGGCTACCGCCATACAAAAATGCAGTGCTCGGGCGGGGTACGGAAGCACACACACTTGAAGAAGCCGGGGTCGATACAGCCGTCGGAATTATCGCGGCCACAGGCGATGATATCGATAACCTGTCCATCCTGATGACCGCGCGCCAGCTGAATCCGCGGCTGTTCATCATTGCCCGCCAGGAACGACGCCAGCACAATGAATTGTTTGATTCCTCCGGGGCCGACCTGGTTGCGCGCCGCAGCCTGATCGTAGCGCGCCGGATCCTGTCCGTTGTCACAACGCCATTGCTGCATTCCTTTATGGACCACCTGATCCGGAGCAACGATGAGTTTGCCGAGCGCATCGCGGCGAGGCTGCAGGGCGTGCTGCAAAACAGAGCGCCCAATATCTGGGTCATTGAGTTGCAAGACGAGATCGCCGACAGCCTGCGATTTGCCCTGCAAAAAACCAGCCGTGTCCAACTGGAACATATCACCCGAAGTAGCCGCAGCGAAGACAAGGAACCGCTCCCCTGTGTCTGCCTGACACTGGAACGCGGCGCCCAAAGATTGTTTCTGCCCGGCCCCGAAACCGACCTGCAGATCAACGACCGCCTGCTTTTCGCCGGACGCGCCCACGCCCAGCGGCAAATGCTGTGGACCCTGCTGGACAGCCATTCGCTGATCGGAAATATCACCGGCAAACAATTACCGCGGGGTGCTTTGTGGCGGTGGCTATCCGAGCGATGAAAACGCGGTTAGGAGGTGGACATCAATGTCGACCCTACGTGTTGCGGCAAGGGTGGACATTCATGTCCACCGTTAAATTTACTCCCCGGTACTTGATGGTGGACATCAATGTCCACCCTACGTGAGTTCAAAGTCATCGGCATCGTGTTGAAATGGCAATTCGTTGCGGATTGAGATGACTTTTTCCAGGTTTATCCGGGCCATCGCACTGCCCTCTCCACTACCCAGATCGAGTACGGTTTCGCCCAACGGGTCATAGACTGCGCTGGCGCCGGCATATTCCAGACCCCGTGGATCCTTGCCGCTGCGGTTGACGCCGATGACGTAACACTGGTTTTCGATTGCGCGGGCCCTCAGCAGGGCCGTCCACGCGGGTGTTCTCGGCTCCGGCCAATTGGCCACGAACAACAGCAAATCGTAGTCGTTGCGGTTACGGCACCAGGTGGGGAACCGCAGGTCGTAGCAAACCTGCGGACAAACACGCCAGCCACGGTAATCAAACACTTTCCGTGCTGCGCCGGCCGTATAGCGTTTGTCTTCACCAGCAAAACTGAACAGGTGGCGTTTGTCATAGAATTGCACCGTGCCATCGGGCTGTACCCACAAAAACCGGTTGGCGGTACCGGTCCCGGTATTGATCGCCACGCTGCCGCAAAACACACAGTCCAGTTCACTCGCCAGGGTTTTCATCCAGGCGACAGTTGCGCCCTCCATGGTCTCGCGATTGCTGCGGGAGTCGCCCAAAAAACCACTGCTAAACGTCTCGGGGAACACCACCAGGTCACAAACCTTGCCCTGGCCCCGAACCATGGCCTCCAGGTGACGCCGGTTGGCATCTGCATCCGCCCAGAACAGGCGGGTCTGGACAAGCAGGCATTGCAGGTTTTTCAATTTAGCCGGCACTACAACGGAAACCAGTGGCTTCATAGCCGTACGAGGACCTCTTTGTCCAGCCTGAATTCCTGGTGGTTTGGACCAGGTCCCTGACGGTCAATGACGACATAGTCGGATTCCTGCTCCAGGCTCAACTGGTAATGGTGCCAGACGCCGGCGCGAATATTCACACCCTGTTGGCCATTGGTCAGAAACACCCGGATGGTATCGGCTGCGGGGACACCGTCGACTGCGGCCACGATGACCGGAAACGGCCTGCCATGCAAAGGGTAAAAAGCCTGGCTACCGAGCGGGTGGCGTTCCAGCAGGCGAATTCTGAACGGCAGGTCGATCGGCTTGCTGCGGTAAACACTGAATTGCGTTCGCCCCCCGGCGGCCGCGGTCAGCTTTGCCAGGTCGGGGAATTTCTGTGTATTTCCGTGATTAATCCACTCTGGCGCCATTGCATTGATATCCAATACCTCTCCAAAGGGTCCGAAAACTGCAGCGGTCAGTGGTTCCGGCCGGATAATCATACTGCTCAGGATTCAGCCCGGCCCACGGGCACGCCAAGCAGGCGCAGACGCGCGACACCGCCATCGGGATAGATGTCCAGACGCACATGGCTTAGCTCACCCACTTGCTTTAACTGGCGCTCAAAAATGTGTAACTGGTCAGGACCCAGTGCAACCCTTGGCAATATTTCCGCCCAGTTTGCAGAATCCGTTACGATATCGTCTTCCGGGCCGGCCACCGCTCCTTTCAAACTGCAATGTGCCGGGTAGTTGCCCCTGAAGAATGCTGTATCCAGTTCGATCCTGGCAATGCATGCCCGGCGGCCAAGTTCCAGGATCACCCAGTCATTTCCCGGCTTTCGCCTTCTGCGCGTTTCCCAGCCGTCGCCCATATTGGCGACCGGTCTGCTGGACAGCAGATTGTCCATATGGCCGAAGTGCATGTTGTTGCAGGCCAATGCCCGTCCGCCCGCTTCCAACGAAACCAGATCCACCCAGTGTTCCCGGTTGACCGGGTTTTCACGTTGCTCCGGCTCCCCGAAAACCCTGAGACGTGCAATCCCGCCATCCGGATAGATATTCAGACGTACATGGGTCCAGCGGCGTTTATCGCTGACACTGAAAAAGTGCCGCTTGTCACCTTCCAGATCCGACCTGGGCAGCAGTTGGATCCACGCGGTCGTAGCATCCGGTTCCAGACCGGCCTGACAGGCATCGAGCGACGCTGAGGGCGGGAAATTACCGGTAAAGTGGCGGGTATCGATCTCGATACGCCGGATCACCCCGGCGCAGATCCGGATGACGCAATAATCGTGCCCCGGCGTACGCTTACGGCGACTCTCCCAGCCATCCATCCATTTACCATGGTCATCATAGCGGTCCGCCATGAACACCGGTTCGCTGGCTGATAACATCCGCTTGGCAGGCGCAAAAAAATCATCACTGACAGTGCAAATGGCCCCGCCCAGTTCGGGCGAGGCGAGATTGACCAGTTTTTCAGTGAGTTCTGTTCGCCCGTCCAGGTCTTTAATCACTGAGGACATCTTCGATTCTGAACTGTGCGATACGGCAAACCTGGCGAATTGCAGTCTGGTATTCCATAACGGCATCATTTTGCAGACGCATACGGAAAATATTCAGAATTTTGCTGCGGCTGCGTCCTTTTACGGCAATGACGCACGGATAGCCAAATTTCTCCCGATAAGCCGTGTTCAAACGCGCAAATTCCGCAAATTCAACTTCGGAACACTGATCGAGACCCGCACCCACCTGCTCGCTGGCGGAATCGGCCGTCAGCTGTGTCAGGTCAGCCTGTGCACAGGCCAGTTCAGGATGCGCCCGCAATACCGCCAGTTGACGGTCGCGGGTCGATGACATGAATACCTTTTCAAAATGGCCGGCCAGCGACACGGCATCCAGATCATGCACCGTCAGACCTTCATCGACAACTGCATCGAACACGGCATTGGCGACCCATGGCGAGTGTTCATAAGCCGAACCCAGTTTTTCGCAAAAAGTTGATTTGTCCATGATGTCTACATCCGTATCAGCCTGGCGCGTCCGGCGGATGATGTTCCTGCCAGTGACGTGCGATATCGATCCGGCGGCACCACCAGATATCGTCATGTGACCTGGCGTATCGAAGAAACGACTCCAGTGCTGCAAAACGACCCGGACGACCCGACAGGCGACAGTGTAAACCTATGGACATCATCCGGGGTGATTCTGCGCCCTCTTTATACAGTACATCAAAACTGTCTTTAAGGTATTGCAGGAACTGTGACCCGTTGTTGAAACCCTGGGCCGTGGCAAAACGCATGTCGTTCGTATCCAGCGTGTACGGAATCACCAGGTGCGGGTGTGTGTACTGGTGGTTCCAGAAAGGCAACTCATCGCTGTAATCGTCAGAGTCATAGACAAAACCACCCTCCTCCACGACCAGTGACCGCGTGTTGGGACTGGTACGGCCGGTGTACCAACCCAGGGGCCGTTCACCGGTGGCCGCAACGATGGCCGTCACCGACTTGCGCATGTGTTCGCGTTCGGTGTCCCGGTCCACGTACTGGTAATCGATCCAACGGTAACCGTGGCTGCATATCTCGTGGCCGGCGGCATACAGGGCACGCACGGGTTCAGGGTTGCGTTCCACCGCCATGCCGACCGCGAATACCGTGACGGGCACCTGGTAATGGTCAAACAATGTCTTGAGACGCCAGACACCGACCCGGGAGCCGTATTCATAGAGGGACTCCATGCTCATATGCCGTACCCCGGTACGGGGATGTGCGTTGATGATCTCCGACAGGAACGCCTCGGATTCCGCGTCGCCGTGGAGTACGCAGTTTTCCCCGCCTTCCTCGTAATTGAGTACGATCTGCAGGGCTAACCGGGCTCCGCCGGGCCAGCGGGGGTGCGGGGGATCGGCACCATAACCACGCAAGTCTCTTGGGTAGGCTTGTGTCATTGCTTGTTCATTACCTTGCACTGCAATTCAATGGAATCCCGCGGGCTGTCTAATTGGTATAATCCGGTTCAACGGTAACAAGCATAACCCAGGAGGGAAAAACCGCAATGGGCCGTCTGACCACACATGTACTAGATACCGCCAATGGTTGCCCGGGTGCGGGGATCCGAATCGAACTGTTCCGGCCTGGCGTGGGCGGCGGGCATAACCGCATTGCTGTGGCCAGCACCAGGACAAATGCCGACGGCCGTTGTGATTCACCCTTGTTACAGGGAACAGATTTCGAAGCGGGTGAATATGAACTGGTTTTCCATGCCGGGGAATACTTCAGCTCGTGGGGACAGCACGACGCCGAACCCAGGTTTCTGAACCGTGTGGCGATCCGCTTCGGCGTCAATGACCCCGGCCAGAACTACCACGTACCGCTGTTGCTCTCCCCTTTTAGCTACACGACCTACCGTGGCAGCTGAACCCCGCATGCACGCTACGGTTCGATTCCTGCTGGCGGGAAAGACAGAAGAGGTGCACAACTGCGATCCTACCCGGACAGTGCTCGAGTTCCTGCGTGAAGACAAGCAGCTCAAGGGGACCAAGGAAGGATGCGCGGAAGGTGACTGCGGAGCCTGTACTGTCGTTATTGGGGAATTGCAAGATGGCGGTATCCGTTACCGCGCCGTCAATTCCTGTATCCAGTTCCTGGCCACCCTCGACGGCAAGCAGCTGCTGACGGTCGAGGACCTCAGCCGGGCCGGTCGACACCAGCGTGGGCCTGAATTGCACACGGTCCAGCAGGCCATGGTCGAGGCGCATGGGTCACAGTGCGGTTTCTGCACACCGGGTTTTGTCATGTCCCTGTTCGCCATGTTTCACGACGACCCGGAGCACGCCAAAACGCGTACCGATATCGATCTCGGGCTGGCAGGAAACCTGTGCCGTTGCACCGGTTATGCACCCATCGTACGAGCAGCCGAGCAGGCATTGAGTGCACGCCGTAAAGACCGTTTTATGCAGGATCAAAAACAGCTTGTAACCCGATTGCGGTCCATCCAGGACGAAAAATCCCTGGCCACTGGTCAGGGTGACCGCAAATTTTTTGCGCCATCTTCGTTGCCGGAATTATGTGAACTACTACAGCGCCATCCGGACGCCGTCATGCTCGCCGGGGGTACCGACATAGGGCTGTGGGTCACCAAGCAGATGCGCACGTTCGACACCGTGATCTACCTGTCAGCGGTAAGTGAGTTGCAGCAACTCGAAGACAACGGCCAGCATGTGCTGATCGGCGCTGCGGTGTCCTACAGCGATGCCGTGCGGGCGATCTCACGCCACTACCCGGCCTTCGGACCACTGATCGAACGCCTCGGCTCTGTCCAGGTCCGCAACGCCGGCACCGTAGGTGGCAATATAGCCAACGGCTCGCCGATCGGCGATATGCCGCCGGGGTTGATTGCCGCCGGTGCCAGGCTCGCCCTGCACAGTCTGGCGGGCAGGCGCGTTATCGAACTTGAGGATTTTTTCATCAGCTATGGAGAACAGGACCTGCGTCCGGGCGAATGCGTCGAGCAGGTTATTTTGCCGGTACCGGACCCGGACCGGCTGTTCGCCACCTATAAGGTTTCCAAGCGCTTTGAGCAGGATATTTCAGCGGTCTGTGGTGCCTTTTCCTTACATCTCGAGAATGGGACCATCCGTGATGCCCGGGTCTGCTTCGGCGGCATGGCGGAAATCCCAAAACGCGCCCGGGTCTGTGAAAAGACCTTGAACGGCAGTCCCTGGAACCAGCGGACCATCGACGGTGCCATGCGGGCGCTGGCCGAGGATTTCGCCCCGATTACGGATATGCGCGCCAGTGCGGAATACCGCATGCGGGTAGCCCAAAACCTGTTGCAGCGATTCTACCTCGAACATTCCGCCCAGGCCTATCCTGTCAGGTTGAGCAGACGTTTTGAGGCGGACCGGGTCGATGCCTGTGAATGATTCAAACAGCACCGCTGACGTCAAACAGAAAATCCGCAGTGTCCATGCAAGCGTTGCCCATGACAGCGCCCGCAAGCATGTATCCGGCAGCGCCCTGTACGTGGATGATTTGCCCGAACCCGCCAACCTGCTGCACTGCTATATTGGCACCAGCCCATACGCCCATGCACGCATCACCGGCATGGATCTGTCCGCGGTCAGACAGCACCCCGGCGTGACCAGGGTCATGACCGCCGGTGATATCCCGGGGACCAACGACATCAGCCCGGTACACCTTGACGACGAACCGGTACTGGCCGACAAACTGGTGCAATATGCAGGACAACCGCTGTTTGCGGTGCTGGCAAAATCCCGCACGGCAGCCAGGCGGGCAGCACGCCTGGCGAAACTTGAGTACGAAGAATTGCCGGCCATACTCGAGATCGAAACGGCACTGGCCGAACAGTCCTTTGTACTCGAACCCCAGGTCATGAAGCGGGGTGACTCACAAGCGGCACTGGCAGCCGCGCCAAACCGGTTACAGGGCGACATACGCATCGGCGGGCAGGACCATTTTTACCTCGAGGGACAGGTTTCCATGGCGCTGCCACTCGAAGACGGCGACATCCTCGTTCTGACATCATCCCAGCATCCTTCCGAAGTCCAGCAGATGGTCGCCCGCAACCTCGGCAAACCGGATAATGCGGTCACCGTCGAGGTACGCCGTATGGGCGGGGCTTTTGGCGGCAAAGAGACACAGGCGGCACAATGGGCAATCATCGCGTCGCTGATGGCAGACGCCAGCGGCCGGCCCGTCAAGCTGCGTCTGGACCGGGATGACGATATGACCAGCACCGGCAAGCGGCACAATTTCCTGATCCGTTACGACGTGGGATTCGATGATCAGGGCCGCATCCTCGGTATCGAGTTCATCCAGGCCGCGCGTTGCGGGATGTCGGCCGACCTGTCGGGACCGATCTGCGACCGCGCCATGTTCCATAGCGATAACGCCTATTACCTGGGTGATGTGACCATTAGCTCGTACCGCTGCAAGACCCACACGGTATCCAACACCGCGTTCCGGGGGTTTGGAGGCCCGCAGGGTATGCTGGGTGTCGAACGGGTCATCGACGCGATTGCCGGCCAACTGGGCATGGATCCGCTGGCGGTTCGCATGACCAACCTGTACGGCGGCAGTGGGAGCGGCAAGCGAAACATCACGCCATACCACATGCGGGTCAGGGACAATGTACTGCATGAACTGATCGCAGAACTGGAGGATTCATCCGCTTACCGGCTAAGGCGGCGGCAGATCGCCGCTTTTAACCGCGCAAACCCGGTCATACGCAGAGGCATTGCCTTGACACCCGCCAAGTTCGGCATTTCATTCACCACCACCTTTCTGAACCAGGCCGGGGCGCTGGTGCATGTTTACAGGGACGGCAGTGTCCATCTCAACCACGGCGGCACCGAGATGGGCCAGGGGTTGATGATAAAGATCGCACAGGTGGTGGCCGAAGAGTTCCAGATTGATCTTGATCGCATCAAGATCACGGCGACCAACACCGGCAAGGTCCCGAACACGACCGCCACCGCAGCCTCCGCCGGTACCGATATGAACGGCATGGCCGCCCGCACAGCCACCCGGAAAATCAAACGGCGGCTGGTCAAGTTTGCCAGTAAGAAATTTTCCGTGGCCCGGGACGAGATCCGGTTTATCGATAACCACGTGCTGGCCGGTACGCAGCAAATAGGTTTCGCCGCACTTGCTGAACAGGCATGGCTTGGGCGTATATCCCTGTCCGCGACAGGTTTCTATCGAACGCCAAAAATTTACTATGATCCCCAAACATCCACCGGACGGCCGTTCCTGTATTTCGCCTACGGCGCCGCGGTCTCCGAAGTTGAAGTGGACTGCCTGACGGGCGAGCACCGTATCACGCGGGTCGATATCCTGTACGACGCCGGAAAATCGTTGAACCCGGCCATCGACATCGGCCAGATAGAAGGCGGGTTTGTACAGGGTGCCGGTTGGTTGACCAGCGAACAGCTGTGGTGGGATAAACGGGGCCACCTTCGCACCCATGCACCATCTACCTACAAGATACCCACCTGTGGTGATATGCCCGAATCATTCAACGTAAAAATCTGGGACAAAGGCAGAAACAGCGAAAAAACCATCCATCGCTCCAAGGCCGTTGGTGAACCACCTCTGATGCTGGCGATCTCCGTACACAGCGCTATCAACCACGCCATCGCCACCAAGATGGACGGCAAGGGCCTGCCGGCACTTGATGCCCCGGCCACACCCGAGGCCGTGCTTGGCTGTCTGTATCGGGATCAGGAAATATAAGCATGGAAGCCCATCTGCATATGTGGCTGAGCCTGCTGCTGCGCTGGTCCCACTTCATCGTCGGTATCGCCTGGATAGGCGCCTCGTTTTATTTCAACTGGCTGGAAAACTACCTGCAACGCGAGCACCGGCCCGCAGGGATCGCGGGCGATCTGTGGGCCGTCCACGGTGGAGGTTTTTATTACCTGAAAAAGTTTGCCGAGGCCCCTGGCGAACTTCCACCCACGCTGCACTGGTTCAAATGGGAAGCCTACGCCACCTGGATCAGTGGTATGGCGCTGCTGATCACGGTGTTCTACTGGAACGCACAGACATACATGCTGAACCCTGACGTGAGCGGCATAACACCGCTGGTGGCGATATCCATCGGCGTCCTGTCTTTGTTGGCCAGCTGGATTTTCTATGACCTGCTGTGCCGTTCAGCCCTGTCCCGCCGGGAGTGGCTATCCGGTCTGCTGATACTGGCCTGGTTTACGCTGCTTGCCTGGATCCTGGATAGCTGGCTCAGCGGTCGTGCCGCGTACATCCACGTGGGCGCAGCGATCGGTACGATCATGGTAGCCAATGTGTTCCGGGTCATCATCCCGGCACAAAAGGACATGGTCACTGCCGTGACCCAAGACCGCCAGGCGAATGCCGGCCACGGACGTAAAGCGCTGCAACGCTCACGGCACAACAATTACTTTACCCTGCCGGTGTTATTTATCATGGTCAGTAGCCATTACCCAGCGACTTATGGCCACCCGTACAACTGGCTGGTGTTGCTGGTTCTTTCGCTGGCTGCCGTTGCAATCAGGCATTACTTCAATATCCGGCATTTGCCCGGGTCCGGGGCCTGGCCGCTGATCCTCGCAGCGGTATTGCTGGCCAGCCTGGTCATTGCCACCGCTCCCCTGCCCCGGTCTGTTAGCCGCCCGGGGACTTCGGCAACGGCCACTGGAACCAGCCAGGCCTACGCCATCATCCGGCAACGTTGCGTCACCTGCCACGCGCTAACACCGGATTTCGAGGGGTTCGCTGAAGCGCCTTTGGGTGTCGAACTCGACGGCGAGCAAAAACTTTTGCGCTACGCCGACCGGGTCTACCAGACGGTGGTGATCGCCCACACCATGCCACTGGGTAACCTCACCCGTATGACCGCCGCCGAGCGGCAACTCATTGCCGACTGGTATGGCGGTTTAGACTAGGGCCTGTTAACACTATGCGAATGCCCTAAGCTTTCGGGTGCAGGGATCGTTTCTTGTGCGAGGAAAACCAGCAGCTTGGGTAATAACGTACAACTTTGGGTAAATTTCCGAGAGGATCCGGAAAAACAGGATGAAAATACTCGACAAAGAAGAAGTGGACTCAAATAGAGATAGCTTTTATTCTACTTCTACACGGCGAATTTGGTGGATGAATAACCATGATCTGGATTGGTGCGGCTTGCTCAGCGAAAACGAAGGATCGGTAAAGCGATAATGGGGTTTCCGAAGAAAACACTCGACGACTGGCAAGCGCTCGCAGGCAAGGAGTGCAGGGACAGACCGCTGGAGGAGTTGACTTGGGACACCCCCGAGGGTATCGCGGTCAAGCCTTTGTATACCGCCAAAGACCTCGAGGGGCTGAATCATTTGGATTCACTGCCCGGCACGGCGCCTTTTGTCCGTGGACCCAGGGCGACCATGTATGCAGGCCGCCCGTGGACCGTTCGCCAGTACGCGGGTTTTTCCACCGCCGAGGAATCCAACGCCTTCTATCGCAAGAACCTGGAGGCGGGACAGACTGGTCTGTCGGTGGCCTTCGATCTCGCCACCCATCGTGGCTACGACTCGGACCATCCGCGCGTGGTGGGGGATGTGGGCATGGCGGGCGTGGCCATCGACAGCATCGCGGACATGAAAATCCTGTTCGACGGTATCCCGCTGGACAGGATGTCGGTCTCGATGACCATGAATGGCGCAGTATTGCCGGTCATGGCAATGTATATCATCGCCGCCGAAGAGCAGGGTGTGCCCCCGGAGAAACTGGCCGGGACCCTGCAGAACGATATCCTGAAGGAGTTCATGGTTCGCAACACCTACATCTATCCGCCCGCGCCATCCATGCGGATCGTGTCCGATATCATCGCTTACGCCTCCGCCAACATGCCCAGGTTCAATTCCATTTCCATTTCCGGCTACCACATGCAGGAGGCTGGTGCCACCTGTGCTCAGGAATTGGCGTATACCATCGCCGACGGCATCGAGTACGTGCGCGCCGCGATCGCCAGTGGTCTCGATGTGGACGCCTTTGCTCCACGGCTGTCGTTCTTTTTCGGCATCGGCATGAACTTCTTTATGGAAGTGGCCAAGCTGCGGTCCGCGCGTTTGCTCTGGTCCGTACTCATGGCGGAGAAATTCGCCCCGAAAGACGACCGTTCGCTGATGCTGCGCACCCACTGTCAGACGTCCGGCGTCAGCCTTACCGCCAAGGACCCGTACAACAACATCGTGCGCACCACCATCGAAGCCATGGCGGCCGCACTGGGGGGCACTCAGTCGCTGCACACCAATTCCTTCGATGAAGCGCTGGCCCTGCCCAGCGAGTTTTCAGCACACATCGCACGCAACACGCAACTGGTGTTGCAGGAGGAGACCGGCATCACCCGGGTCGTGGATCCACTGGCGGGTTCCTACTATGTGGAAAGCCTGACCAATGAATTGTTTACCGAGGCGCGCAAGCTCATCGACGAGGTGGAGGAAATGGGCGGCATGACCAAAGCGGTGGAGTCCGGCATGCCCAAGATGCGAATCGAGGAAGCCTCGGCGCAGCGCCAGGCGCGTACCGACCGCGGCGAAGAAATCATGGTCGGGGTCAATAAATATCAGCTGGCCGAAGAACCACCCGTCGATGTTCTGGATATCGACAACACGGCCGTGCGCGAGGCCCAGGTTCGGCGCATCAAGGAAGTACGTGAGAGTCGAGTCGAGGCGACCTGCAGCAAGGCCCTGGATGCTCTGACCCAGGCAGCCAAAGAAGGGACCGGCAATCTGCTGGCGCTGGCCATCGACGCCGCGCGCGCACGGGCCACGATCGGTGAGATTTCCGATGCGCTGGAGAAGGTCTACAGCCGTCACCGGGCCGTGATCCACTCCATCGCAGGTGTATACGGGTCTGCATATGAAGGCGACGGGGCATATGCTTCCATCCAGCAGGAAGTGGAAAAGTTTGCCCGGGCCGAGGGCCGCCGGCCGCGGATGCTGGTGTGCAAGCTCGGCCAGGATGGACATGATCGCGGCGCCAAGGTGATCGCCACTGCTTTCGCTGATATCGGTTTCGACGTTGATATCGGCCCCCTGTTTCAAACCCCGGAGGAGGCGGTGCGCGAAGCGATCGAGAACGATGTTCATGTGATAGGAATCTCCTCCCAGGCCGCGGGACACAAGACGCTGGTTCCGCAGGTCATCGAAGGACTGAAACAGAAGCGGGCGGAAGAAATCATCGTCATCTGTGGTGGCGTCATTCCGCCCAAGGATTACGACGAAATGCTGGCTTTGGGTGTTTCGGCCATTTACGGGCCGGGCACCAATATCCTGCTTGCCGCCCATGAGGTGCTCGGGATTATCCGGGAGCGACGGCACGCCCGGTAAAGCGTTTGTGTAAAGTTTGAATTTGGTGAATGTCGCAGGGATCTGCTGCGCGAAAGGGTATTAAGTATGCAAGAGATTATCGAACAACTGGAAGAGAAACGTAAAGCTGCCGCCCTTGGGGGTGGCCAGCGCCGGATCGACATCCAGCACAGCCGCGGTAAACTCACCGCACGCGAACGTGTCGAATTACTCCTGGACGAGGGCAGTTTCGAGGAGTGGGACACTTTTGTCGAGCACCGCTGCACCGATTTCGGTATGGCGGACAAGAAGATCCCTGGTGACGGCGTGGTCACTGGCTACGGCACCGTCAACGGCCGGCTTGTGTTTATCTTCAGCCAGGATTTTACCGTCTTTGGCGGCTCGCTCTCCGAGGCGCATGCCGAGAAGATCTGCAAGATCATGGATCAAGCCATGAAGGTGGGTGCGCCCATCATCGGCCTCAACGACTCGGGCGGTGCCCGCATCCAGGAGGGCGTGGCCTCCCTGGGCGGTTATGCCGAGGTGTTCCAGCGCAATGTGATGGCCTCCGGCGTGGTGCCGCAGATCTCCGTCATCATGGGTCCCTGCGCTGGCGGCGCCGTCTACTCGCCGGCCATAACCGACTTCATTTTTATGGTGAAAGACAGCTCTTACATGTTTGTCACCGGTCCCGATGTGGTCAAAACCGTGACCCACGAAGAGGTGACAGCAGAAGAGCTGGGTGGCGCTCTGGCCCATTCCACCGTCTCCGGCGTCTGCGATCGCTCCTGCGAGAATGATGTGGAAACGCTGTTGATGGTGCGGCGGTTCATCAATTATTTGCCGGCCAACAATCGCGAGAAACCCCCGTTCCGGCCCACACCCGATCGCGCCGACCGCGTGGAGATGTCGCTCGACACCCTGATTCCTAACAACCCAAACCTGCCTTACGATATCAAGGAGTTGATCTACAAGGTGTCGGATGACAACGAGTTCTGGGAACTGCAACCAGAGCATGCGCAGAACATCGTCATTGGTTTCGCCCGCATGGACGGTCATACTGTGGGCATCGTGGCCAATCAGCCCATGGTGCTGGCGGGATGCCTGGACATCAAATCATCCATCAAGGCAGGGCGTTTCATCCGCTTTTGCGATGCATTCAACATTCCCATTCTCACTTTTGTCGACGTACCGGGCTTCATGCCGGGAACGGCGCAGGAGTTCGGCGGCATCATCAAGCACGGCGCCAAGCTGTTATTTGCCTATGCCGAAGCCACGGTTCCCAAGATCACCGTCATCACCCGTAAGGCCTATGGCGGCGCCTATGACGTGATGAGTTCCAAGCATCTGCGCGGTGACGTCAACCTGGCATGGCCCAGCGCGGAAATAGCAGTAATGGGGCCCAAGGGCGCAGTGGAGATCATCTTCCGCAGCGACATTGGTGATGATGAGAAGATTGCCCAGCGCACCGAGGAGTACCGGCAGAAATTCGCCAATCCATTCATCGCCGGCAACCGCGGTTATATCGATGATGTCATTACACCCCATGCCACCCGCCAGCGCATCTGTCGCTCACTTGCCATGTTACGGGACAAACAGCTCGGCAACCCTTGGCGCAAGCATGACAATATTCCACTGTAAAAGACAACACGCCAGAGGACTTGCCTGTGTTTGACAAAATCCTGATTGCAAACCGTGGTGAGATTGCGTGCCGCGTAATCAAGTCAGCGCAAAAAATGGGTATCAAAACCGTGGCCGTCTATTCCGAGGCAGATCGCGATGCCTTGCATGTGCAAATGGCCGATGAGGCTGTCCACATCGGGCCGCCACCTTCGGCGCAAAGCTACCTGCTGATGGACAAGATTCTCCAGGCCTGCCTGGACACCGGCGCCCAGGCGGTACATCCAGGCTACGGATTTCTCGCCGAGAACTCCGAATTTTGCGAGTCCCTGGCGGCGGCGGGTATCACCTTTATCGGCCCGAAGGCCCTCGCCATCAAGGCCATGGGGGACAAGATCACCTCCAAGAAGCTGGCAGCCGAGGCAGGGGTAAACACCATCCCCGGCTTTACCAGTGTGCTGCGCGATAGTGCACATGCAGTGGAGATCGCCAATGAGCTCGGCTACCCGGTGATGCTCAAGGCCACCGCCGGTGGTGGCGGCAAGGGCATGCGTGTCGCACGCAACGATGAAGAGTGCCGGGACGGCTTCGAGCGGGCCGCCAACGAAGCGCGCTCCAGCTTCGGTGACGACCGCATTTTCGTGGAGAAATTCATCGAGGAGCCCCGTCACATCGAGATCCAGGTCATTGCAGACAGCCACGGCAACGTGGTCCACCTGAATGAGCGTGAGTGTTCTCTGCAGCGCCGTCACCAAAAGGTGATAGAAGAAGCGCCGTCGCCGTTTCTTGACGAACTGACCCGCAAGGAGATGGGCGAACATGCTGTGGCCCTGGCCAGGGCGGTGGATTACCAGTCCGCCGGCACCGTGGAGTTCATCGTCGACAGCCAACGTAATTTCTACTTCCTCGAGATGAACACCCGCCTGCAAGTGGAGCACCCGGTCACCGAGCTGATCACCGGTTTTGATCTGGTGGAACTGATGATCCATGTGGCCTGCGGCGATGAGCTGCCTATCACCCAGTCGGACGTGGGCATCAACGGCTGGGCCATTGAATCCCGTGTCTATGCCGAGGATCCGTTCCGCAATTTTCTGCCTTCCATCGGCCGCCTGGTGTACTACCGCCCGCCTGGGGATGACGACCATGTGCGTGTTGACACCGGCGTCTTCGAAGGCGGCGAAGTCTCCATGTATTACGACCCAATGATCGCCAAGCTCATCACCTACGGCGCCAACCGTGAGGAGGCTATTGCTCACATGCGCTCGGCGCTGGATCGCTTCATGATCCGGGGTGTCTCCAACAACCTCAGCTTCCTGTCGGCGCTGATGGTGCATCCACGTTTCGTGGAAGGGGACATGAACACCAATATGATCGGTGAAGAGTATCCAGACGGCTTCCACCCGGCGGACGTCCCCCACGACGATCCCAGCCTCATCGTCTCCGTGGCGGCCTCGATCCTCCGCGGCTACCGTGATCGCGCCGCCCGGATCGATGGCCAGATGAGCGGGTATGAACGCCGCGTGCCCAACGACTGGGTGGTGGTGATGAACGATGAGCACCATCCGGTTTCCGTTGTCTCTGCACAAGGCGGTCACGATGTGAAGTACAAGGACAAAACCTATGCCGTCCGCAGCCATTGGGAGTTTGGGCAGAATCTCTTCAGCGGCACCATCAATGGCAAGGAGATCTTCGTTCAGGTAGAGCGGAATGATCAGACCTACCGCCTGTCTCACAGCAGTTCCCAGTCCGATGTGATGATACTCACTCCGCGGGTGGCCGAACTCCTGAGACACATGCCGGTGAAGGCCCCGGCGGATATGTCCAGATACCTGCTTTCGCCCATGCCGGGTCTGTTGGTATCGCTGGCGGTCAAGGAAGGCGATCAAGTCAATGCGGGCGAAGAGTTGGCTGTGCTCGAGGCCATGAAGATGGAGAACACCCTGCGCGCCGAGCGTGATTGTGTGGTGGCCAGGATCAACTACGAGCCCGGCGCCAGCCTGGCCGTGGATGACAGGATCATGGAGCTAGAGTAAAGGCGATGGTGTTGCAAAACCGCGAGCTTGAATTGACGCAGGAGACCGCCGCGCTGGCTGATGGAGTGCTCGAGGGGGACCGGCGCGCACTGGCACAGGCCATCACCCTGATCGAGTCCACCCGCCGCGATCATCGCGCCGCCGCCAGCGTCCTGCTCCAGCGGTTGATGCCACACGCGGTTCAGTCCATCCGGCTGGGTATCTCGGGTGCGCCAGGAGTGGGCAAATCGACCTTTATCGAGGCGCTGGGCAATCACGTGATCGACACGGGTCACCGGGTGGCGGTGCTCACCGTGGATCCCTCGTCAGCGATCAGGGGAGGCTCCATTCTGGGCGACAAGACCCGAATGGAGTCACTGTCCCGCCGCCGCGAGGCTTATATCCGGCCATCGCCTTCCGGCAATACCCTGGGTGGTGTAACCCGGCGCAGCCGCGAAGCCCTGACCCTGTGTGAGGCAGCCGGATTCGACGTGATCATCGTGGAGACGGTCGGTGTCGGGCAATCCGAGACCAAAGTGGCGGAAATGACCGATATGTTCGTGTTGCTGCTCTTGCCGGGTGCTGGCGATGAACTCCAGGGCATAAAACGCGGCATCATGGAACTGGCCGACCTGGTCCTCATCAACAAGGCCGATGATGACCTGCAGGCCCTCGCAGAGCGGTCCGCGGCGGATTATCGCAATGCGCTAAGGCTGCTCCACTCCCGTTCGACGGATTGGAAGGTCGAGGTCCGAACCTGTTCTGCCCGGGACGATGTAGGTGTCGCCAGGGCCTGGGAGATCGCATTGCAACACCGCGATGTCCTCGAGGCCAGTGGCGAGTTCACGGCACGCCGCGCGGCGCAAGCCCGGTCATGGATGTGGTCGGAAGTGGAGGACAATCTGCTTACGGCGCTGCAAAGCGATCCGGAGGTGCGCAAGCAAATCCCAACCCTGGAAGCCGCCGCCAGCGAGGGGCGAGTCCCGCCGACCATCGCTGCAAGGCAGTTGCTGGAGATCTTTCTCAAACGTCATAAAAAGTGGGGCTAACCCGAACATTTCACCAGGGCGGACGAAAAAATGATAATTTTTTACCTAGTCAGACGAATATGAGTGTTTTGGATTGTTTCTGGCGGTTACAGTTTGTCCTATCCGGTTTCGCCAGCTACAGCGCACAACCGGATCCTTGATGAAATGTTCGGGCTAAAGAACCAGGCCAGGAGGTGGAAATGAGCGACCGGCCTTTCAAAGTGCTCGGTATTCAACAGATCGCGGTGAGCGGTCTGGAAAAGAAGCGTTTGCGCACATTGTGGGTGGATACGCTCGGTCTCAAGCTGAGTGGTAGTTACCAGAGTGCATTAGAAAATGTCGACGAAGACATCGCGGTCGCCGGCTCCGGACCCTTCAAAGTGGAAGTCGACCTGATGCAGCCGCTCGATCCCGACAAGAAACCCAGCGTGCAGAAACCGCCTCTCAATCACGTGGGCTTGTGGATCGACGATCTGCCGGCGGCGGTGGCGTGGCTACAGGCTCAAGGTGTGCGTTTTGCACCCGGTGGTATCCGCAGGGGCGCATCCGGCTTTGACATCTGTTTTATCCACCCCAAAGCAAACGAAGAGTTTCCCATCGCAGGCGAAGGCGTGTTGATCGAACTGGTTCAGGCGCCGCCGGAAGTACGTGAGGCCTTTGCGCGATTAGTATAAGTCAGGGCACCTCTCCTCTCTTGCTTTCATGGGTGATGCTGGCTATTCTACGCAACCTCGAATACTCCAGGTGCCAGAACTGTGCTTGCTTGCGAACAACACATTTTGTATGTCTTCCCCGGGCAGGGCTCACAATACAGGGGTATGGGTAGCGACCTCTATCACGAGTATGCTACCGCCAAAAAAGTCTATGAGCAGGCCAGCGACGTCCTTGGTTACGATGTTGCGGAGCTTTCCTTTAATGACCCGGAAGAGCAGCTCAATAAGA
>Ga0255052_10001348_pt1 | contig 18546 bp, 15 predicted proteins | sample JV7_2_21_MG_FD_188632 | JGI IMG/M metagenome (GOLD analysis project Ga0255052, IMG submission 188632) | Seawater microbial communities from Jervis Inlet, British Columbia, Canada - JV7_2_21 | ecosystem: Environmental > Aquatic > Marine > Inlet | place: Canada: British Columbia | collected... | reverse complement strand
TCTCCGAGGAATTGCTCAACGTGCTCGCGCAGATTCCCGATCTCAAAGTGGCCGGCCGCACATCCTCGTTCGCATTCAGGGACAAGGATCGCGACCTGCGGGAGATCGGCGAGCTTCTCGAGGTAGCGCATATTCTCGAGGGCTCGGTACGCACCTCAGGCAACCGGATACGGGTCACGGCGCAACTCGTCAAGGTGGACGACGGCTTTCACCTGTTCTCCCGCAACTACGATCGTGAGATGACCGATGTATTCGAAGTACAGGACGACATCGCCCGGGAAATTGTCACGGCGCTGCGCTCCACGATACTTGGCGAGCAGGACATGCAGACCATCGAAACGGCGAAGCAAACGTCGCTCGAAGCCTACGATAAGTATCTGCAAGCACGACAGTGGATTCACACGCGGGACCGGGGCCTCATGGAGCGGGCCTCTGAGTTGCTGGACGAGTCACTGGCCATCGACCCCGACTACGCGCCGGCATTGGCGCAAAAAGCCCTTGCTCTCCTGTTGCTTTCCAATTCGGACGGCTCCTATGGCGATATTCCGTTGGAACTCGCACTAAGCATGAGTCGCCCGCTGCTCGATCGTGCACTCGAACTCGAACCGGAACTGGCAGAAACACACGCCATACTGGGCTTGTGGCACAGCAACAACAGCGCTGATCGCAGCGATGAGGCGATTGCCAGCCTGCGCAGAGCCCTGGCAATCAGCCCCAATATGCCGAATGCGAACAACTGGCTGGCGAACGAGCTTGAGGGCGCCGACAGTTACATCGAGATCAGGCGCCTTTACGAATCCGTGGTGGAGCACGACCCACTGTATCGACCGGCTTTCAATAACCTGACCTTTAACTATGTGCAGACACGGAGTACGGATCGGGCCGACGCGTTGATCCGGCGGGTCGAGCGTATTAGTGGTGGCTCACCGAATGTCCTGTTTGCACGCGGCGCGCTGAACATCGCTAACGCCGAATTAGCCGCGGGAACGGAATTGCTGGCCAGGGCTTACGAGTTCAACCGGAGTGCCAGCGTCACGCAACTCTGGTACGGCTTCGCGCTCACGTCACTCGGCGAATATGACACCGCAAGTGAAGTCGCCAGAGACACTAACAAGTTATTGCCATTGGAACTCGCCGGCCGCAGTGACGCCGCGCAGGAAGTTTTCGACTCGCTACAGTTGCTGTTCTTCGATGAGGGCAATTTGCGCGGCATTGGCGACTGGATGCTTATGCAGGGCCGGCCCGAGGATCTCATCACGCTTCTGGAAGACCAGGCCAGCGATGACGATGACTGGATTGCGGCACAGCCACGCCCGGCCGAGTTGTGGGGAGCCGGTCATCTGACCAATCTGGCCTATGCTTTGCAGGCGACAGACCGAGGCAAAGAGGCGGAACGCGTGCTGGCCGACATAAAAGAGCTACTCGATGCCCAAGTACGAAATGGCGCTGATAACCTTTTCTTTCATTACAATGCGGCCGAGTATGCCGCACTGATCGGCGATGTCGATGTGATGCTCGCAAACCTGCGCAAGGCAATCGACGCCGGCATCATCGACGTCGGCGGCTTCTACACAGCCCCGTTCAACCGCTACCGCGGCGATCCCCGCTTCATTGAACTCGAGCAAGAGTCCATCCGCCTGGCCAATGCAGAACGCCGCAAGCTGGGCATGCTGGCGATCTAAATCAGAGATATTAATTCTGACACCTTTTTCCCACGGTCGGGCAGCCAACGGTTCGCGAGTTGACAAATAGTCATCCGCCGTTCTCAATTTTTCTCTAAGCGTTTTTTGATACGTTCAAATTGGTCCAGATACTCGTTTGATTGAAATCTCTTGATTTCCTCGTCTAGGATCTCGACTAATAATGGGTGAAGGGACGACTTGTTTTCTTCGTACCATGCACGTCCAAAATCACTTCCAAAATAAATGTCAGCGACATCGCGAACGACTACTTCGTAAGATTCCTGCGGAGGCTCAAATATTCCTAGGTCCCAATGGAGCCTGTAATTGCCGAGGTGATCTGCGAACGTCCACATAAATCCGTTCAACTGGAGCATCTCGGAAGTGGTGAGTTCCGTTGGCTGAGTGAGCGACTTTGCCCACGTTTCAGAAAAGGCGGGGTCTTGCCACGAAATGTCGATATCGACCCACCTGTCCTGAAAGCTGGACGCCATTTCTGCGCGCGCCGTAACGGTCGCTTGATTCAATTCAAGAGCTACTAGAAGTAATCCGACCAGAATGCCGAGATTTGCTCCTAGTGACAGCCATCGGTCGAATTTCTCGCGCATCATAGGTCCTCCCCTGGCTTGACCAACACTTGACCACCTAGCGTCTGAAAACAGCGTATCACCCTGACGATGGGTAATCGACGAAACGGATGGAAGCGAAAGGCTACTCGTGACTCGACTATGCCGCTGACTGACGAGATCGCGGGCTGGGACCTGTGGGGCCACCGCAAGGTCCGACTGGGCAGCTGGAATTCCGGGGACAGTTTACTTATCTATATTTAGTCATCAGTGTGGAAATGAATTAAGTAAACAGTCGCGGGATTTCAGCCGAGTTTCTGCACGCGAACAGCGAGCTCATCGGTGACGCGGATCAGCGCTTCGAGAAGTGCATCGTCAATATCCAATCCGCCTTCGTATTCCGCCATGTTGCGTTTTCTGTGTGCATCGTCGAGGACCCGCCATTGTTCGCCCGGTAAATTGAGTGTGTGCTGAGTGCATTGAAAAACCAGGTACCGGTGTTCGGCGCGATAACCGGCAGCCCTGAGTGCGGTCAGTGCCAAGGCATGTGCCGCGTTGTAGGCAAGGTCGAAGCGAGACTCCTTGCTCAATGTCTTGTTCTTGCAATCGGCGAGCCGTGCTCTGCCGGATCGAGCCAGTCCGGCAATCTCCTCCCTGTAAGCCGCTTCTTCTTTGAGTTGTCCGATTCTGACGAGATCATCGAGCTGCTCATGCAGCATCGATCGATCCCTTCAGGACAATTGTCGGACCTTCGAGTATGCGCATGAGGAATGCGTTTTTTCTTTTTCTGCGCTTTGCGAGCTCTTTAGATGTGTAGAGACACGGGTTGATGCGCCGGTCGAGCCGTTTCTCGACGGGTGCGATTACAGCGTAGATCTCCTCCAGCGTGAGGTCGTCGGAAACAATAAAAAGATCGATATCGCTGAATGAGGTATCTGTACGTTTCGCAACCGATCCATAGATCATCGCAAGCCTGATATTGCCGGGTAACGCGTCGACAGCTGCACGAAGCGGTTCTTCGAGCCCGATTGTTTTCAGGACGATGCTGCATAGCTCTTCAAATAGCGGCGAACTGCGGTTTGCCTGGTAGTGTTTCTGATTGCCGGCGCGAGTCACCGTGACAAGGCCGCTTTTCGAGAGGCGACTCAGTTCACGTTGTACGGCACCGCTACCGGAGTTCGCCAGTGACATGATCTGGGTGACGAAAAAACTTCGATCCGGCTGGCCGAAAAGGAGCCCAAGTACACGTTGCTGAGTCAATGTGAACAAGGCGTCGGCCAGGGACGAGTGATTGTCTGACGTGTGTTCGTCCAGCGTCCTGGAAGCCGCGCTCGCTTTCATTGTTGCTCCCTATATACCCAAATTGGGTATTATAATACCCAATTTGGGTATATCAAGCCCTTCTCCGGGCACCGTTCACTGAATTCCCTTGCTGAAAATCATTTTCCGGAGCCAGATTGCTCATTGCTCGTGCTGAAAACAGCCGGATGCTGCAGATTTGGTTGTTCAGGTCTGCGTCTAGTGGCGTGAGCGGTCGTCGCAATAGCGATGAAGTGATCCGTTCCGTGGACTGTGCCCGCGAGCGAATGATTTAGGTGAACTGTCCCCGGAATTTCCATCCCTTTTTTCAATTAATGGGGTCGAAGCGCATTTCCGGGGATCATTTCGGTAGAAAATCGGTTCGACCCCTTACCGGCACGGCTGTAACGGCGCCGCCGAGGGGATCAAATGGAAACCGGATTGGTCTCAATGGAATTGGCGGCGATCGGAGTGGGAGCGTGATGGATTTATCGGGTATCCGCGCACGGGTAGTCCACCGGCTATATGCATCGCTTGCAATTACGATTTTAGTGACGATTGCACTAACAACTACCATTACGACAACGCCACACGCGAGCGCGGCAGAAGAGCCGCCGGTACTCGAGTCGAACACGGATAATCAGCTCGGATTGACATTCTCTCCGGATGGCCAAACCGCATTCTGGGTCGCCTGGGATGGCAAATGGGGCAGTAGCGCCAAATCCAGGCAAGTTATTTATATGTCACGCCAACATGACGGCGTCTGGACCGATCCTCTGCCAGCACCATTCTCGGCAGAGTATTCCGATAGCGATCCATTCGTATCGCCTGACGGGAAGTGGCTCTACTTCGTGTCGGACCGGCCTGCCGATGCAAACGACAAAGAACCCGATGCAGACATCTGGCGTTTCAGCTTAGATAAACAGCATCGATTGGAGCACCTGTCCGTAAACTCGAATGCAAGGGAGTACTCTCCGATAGTGACGGCGTCCGGTGCGCTCTATTTCGCCTCGGATCGCGACGGTGCCGCAGGACGAGGTGATCTGTATCGGGCAGCTCCAATAACAAAAGGATTCCAGACACCCGAAGCGCTTGGACCGGCATTGAACAGTCCGACCGGAGAATGGAATTTGTGGGTTTCCGCGGATGAAACCGAGGTAGTCTTCGAGGCCTCCTCCCGGCCGACCAATCTCTCCGTTCCCGGCGATCTCTACTACAGCTGGCTCACACGTTCAGGCTGGACTGCCGCAATGCCAGTCCAACAACTTAATTCCACCGGCAGCGATCTGATGCCGCGACTGCACCCGGATAGCCAGACCCTGTATTACACAACCGCACCCATCGGCGGCCACGCAAGCATCAAGAGCACAGCGTGGGGACCACTACGAACCGAACTGCGCGACACCTATGCACCAATGTTGCTGGTTGCAAACAGATCGTCTCACGAGGTCACGTTTGTCGACTTGTCACTTGGTGAGGTCGTGGCCCGCCTCCCCACAGGCGAAGGCCCGCACTTGTTGTCGAATGTCAGCAAGAACAAAGTACTGGCAACCGGCTTCGGCGAGTTCCCAAGACCGCACACGGAACCGGTAACCAGCCGCCCACCTTTCGTCGAATCACTAAATTCACGATTGACACTGATCGACACCACTAATCGAACCGCACTTCTGGATACGGTAATAAAAGAATGCACAAAGCCGCACGCCAGTTGGATCATTGCAGAGCACGCATACGTTACCTGCGAGCCAGAGGAGCGCGTACTTGTATTGAACCTGAAAGACGGCAGCCCGATCACCCACTTCGACACGAAGCAGGAAGGCTCGCACGTTCTCAGTTTCGATCAAGAATCTCGAACGCTTGCGAGTTCCAACACCGACTCCGGATCCATCACCTTGATCGACATCGATAGCGGCGAGAGCAGGATCGTGAAGCTCGCGGCCGGCAGCGAAGGCGCAATATCAGTTGCCGGTCATTTCTGGGTTGGCAACGCATTTGACGGATCGGTATCGGTTGTCGACGCACATACAGGCTCAGTTGCCGCGCATATCGATTCCGTATGCGGATTTCCGATTTCATTCAGTCAGGATCACCAACAACAACTCTGGGTTGCCTGTTTCGGCTCTGCCGAACTGGTGTCTCTCGGCCGGGATGATTTTTCAATAACGCGCCGCATCAGCCTCCACGACCAACCCCTCAATCTGCTCATGCACCCGACACGCGAACTGGCCTACGTCTCACTACCCAGAAAAAACGCCGTCGCTGAGGTCGACATACTCTCGGGCATGGAAATACGCCGCATCACAGTTGGCATCGAGCCGGACGGCCTGCGCTGGGCAACGCCAGATCGTTGATGTGAGTCAAAAGCGGATTCGGTGGCCAGGGCCGTCCAAATCCGAGCCGCCACTTCCGCTCCAACGCGGACTATACGCGGGCTATACGCATTCGCACCCGCGCCAGGTGGTCAGCCGAAGCGATGCAGCCCGAGGTCCACCGCCCGCGCCTTCGCCTGGTCGAACTCACCACGGGTGCTGCGGCGATCGAACGGCGGGTTCTCGTCCGCGCGGTAACATGGCCGGTACTGGTCCATGACGTTCACGTAAGTATCGGGCGAGATTTCGTCTGCGAGGAAGGCGAGCACCTCGTCGGTGCCCGAAACATTCTCCGGCAGCACCAGGTGGCGCACGAGCAGACCCCGTTCGGCAATGCCATTCTCGTCCATCGCGAGGTCACCGACCTGGCGGTGCATCTCCTTGACCGCGGCGCGATTGATTTCGACGTAGTTCCTGACGTGCGAGAAATGATGCGCCTTCGTCGAGTCTCCGTATTTCATGTCCGGCATGTAGATGTCGATGATGCCGTCGAGCAATTGCAGCGCATCCAGGCTATCGTAGCCGCCCGTGTTGTAGACGAGCGGCAGCTCGAGCCCCCGCTCCGCCGCGATGGCAACCGCGGCGATAATCTGCGCGACGACATGGCTCGGCGAGACGAAGTTGATGTTGTGACAGCCCTTGGCCTGCAGCTCCAGCATCATCCGGGCCAGCTCCTCCAGCCCGACGTCGTGGCCGAGGCCCTTCTGGCTGATGTCCCAGTTTTGGCAGTACACGCAGCGGAGGTTGCACCAGCTGAAAAAGATTGTGCCGGATCCGTTCCAGCCCCGCAGCGGATTCTCTTCCCCGTGGTGCGGATCGTGGTTATGCACGACGGCCCGTTCACCCGTGCGGCAGACCGCACCCCTGATCGTTTCCATGCGGTTCACATGGCAGTAACGCGCGCAAAGGTCGCAGTCTTCCAGGTGCCTCCAAGCTTCGGACGCCCGTCCTTCCAGCTCACCGGACTCGAGCAGCTTGAGGTACGCAGCCTTCACAAATAACTATCATACGCTCATGAAGGACGATCGATGTGTGCGCTTCCTGCAGTGGGCCTTGCCGCAGATGCATATGCGCTGGCCAGGCTTTCGCAAGGTGCGCAGGCAAGTCTGCAAGCGCATCGACCGCCGGATAAAATCGCTCGGCCTGACGCACATCGATGAATACCAGCACTTCCTGGAGACACATGCCGACGAGTGGGCGACGCTCGATTCGCTGTGCCACATTACGATCTCGCGATTCAGTCGTGACAAAGGCGTATTCGCAACGCTCGCCGATGCGGTGTTACCGGAGCTGATTCGAAACATCAGCGCAAGTGACGGCGACACCTTGCGCGCCTGGTCAGTCGGTTGCGCTTCGGGCGAAGAGCCCTATACCCTCGCCGTCCTGTGGCAAACAGAACTCCAGCCACGTTTTCCGGGCATGAAGCTCGACGTCACGGCCACGGACGCCGATACGCAGATGCTCAAGCGCGCGCGAGAGGCACGATACGCATTCGGCAGCCTGAAAGAATTGCCTGCAGACCTGCGCGATCGTGTGTTCACCCGACAAGACGACACTTACTTACTGGATGCCGACTACAGGCGCGATGTCACGTTCGTCCAGCAGGACGTGCGCGAGGCGCAGCCGGATGGCCGATTCGACCTCGTGCTTTGCCGCAACCTCGTATTCACGTATTTCGATGACAGGCTTCAGTCCGAGCTTCTCAGTCGCATCATCGACAGCATGACTGACGGCGCAGCACTGGTCATCGGCATCCACGAAAACCTGCCCGAAAGCACCGACCGGCTGGAGTCCTGGTTCGACAAGCAGCGCATCTACAGGAAGACAAATTCGAGACATGGGCAGCGACTGAGTCCGGATAGTCCGCCTGCCTGATCGTGACGGCCGCGGTGCTAGTTTCCAAACATCACCCACAGCAGCAAGTGGCCCGGCAACTGCAGCACCAGTGGCACCGCGGTCATCAGCACCAGCATGTGTTGTACCGGCGTGAGGTTTGCGCCCGCGGCAAACGGAAACCGGTATACATGATTGATGTTCTCTTCCGGTTTTGTCAGCCAGCGCGTCAGCGGCAGTACGATCCATGCAATGAGCACTACCCACGGATATACCCCAGGATCGTAACCGAGTCGCCAGGGTCCCCAGATGATTACCGCCAGTAACGGTACGTGGAACAGCGACACCGCGCGTAGCCAAGGCGGGCTCGGTTCATCGAACATGTAGTCGGCGAGGCCGATCACGCGCGGCAGGTGCAGCAGGCGGCCGAAGAAGCTCACACTCCATAAGGTCTCTGGAACAAGCACCATGCACGCCGTCAGACTGACGATGAAGCTACTCTCCAGCCACAGGCCCGCCACGAGCGCGAGGAACGCGAAGTCGGAAAACCAGAGAAAATTGGCCGGGCCGCGATGCCGCCAGTAGAACAGGACGATAACGAGAACCATCGCGGTCCACGCGACTTTGAGCCATAACGGCACGAGGGTACTTGCCAGCAGTTCGTCGCCCATCGGTTCCCGCTTGTGTTGCCGCGCCGACCAGCAGCCCCGATACCTGCGACCGCTAGCCGGTCGTTTGCGTCACGGACGCGGTCCGGTATCGGGCTGCGTTCGTAGATGATAGTTGAAAGGATGCCCGAACATCCGCGCATTGCTTCGCAGGTAATACATGCCCTCGACGATATGGGCATAGCGAATCGGGCCAAGGTCGATGGGCTCGAGTCCCATGCCGGCCACGAGTGCCGCGACCGTTTGTTTCGCTCGTGAATCGTTGCCGACCAGCGGTACGCTGACAGGTCCGCCCGCCGTTGATGGCTCGCTCATGGTCTCGGCGGACATCGTGTTGAATGCTTTGACGACGAATGCGCCAGGCGCCCATTGCTGCAGGAGTTCGGCGTTCGACGTCTCTCGCGGATACCATCTGAGACCGTCCTCACCCACAGCTCGCGGATTGGTCGGGTCAATAATGATCTTCCCGGACAGATCCCCGAGATTGTTCACGACCTCTTCGATGACGTCCCATGGCACGGCGAGCACTACGATGTCAGCATCGGCTGCCGCTTCCGCCTGACCCATCGCCGCGGCGTTCTCGCCGGTGCGCACGACCAGTTGGCGTACTTTATCGCGGTTCGGATTGCGGGAACCGTAGATGACTTCGTGGCCGAGCGCCACAAATTCCGGACCAAGCGCGTTCGCGACCTCGTCTGTACCGATGATAGCAATCGTCTCCGCCGACGCCGTCGGGCTTTGGAGCATGCTGGTAGCGGCGAAACAAATGATTGTTGCAGCGGAGATTCGAAGCAATAGACGCATTTTCTAGCACCTCTTTTTAAAAGTATCGTTCTGAGTGGCTACGGACGCGTTTCTAGCTATATAGCTGTCAAGGCATATACCATTGCCGTACCCCGGGCTCTAGCGGGCGCTGTCTTGCTCCCGCAGGATGCGGCGCAAGATCTTGCCCGACGGATTCTTGGGGATCGCATCGGTAATCACTACATAACCAAGCTGCTTGTATTCCACCACCTGCCCCGCCACCCATTTCTTGAGTGCCTCAGGATCAAGTTCGCCGCGAGGGACGACGTAAGCCACCGGCACCTCGCCGGAACGATCATCTTTTCGGCCGATGACACCGACGTCGGCGACGTCGGGATGCGTCTGTAAGAGCGCCTCGAGTTCGGCCGGCGGCACCTGGAAAGCCTTGACCTTGATGAGTTCCTTCAGTCGGTCGGTCAGAAACACGAAGCCATCGGCATCGAAGTGACCGATATCGCCCGTTCGAACCCAGCAGTCGTCAGTGATCGTGGCCGCAGTGTCCTCGGCGTTGTTCAGGTAGCCCTTGAACGCCTGAGGGCCCCGGAACCAGATCTCCCCGGCGGTGCCGGGCGCTGCGTCCCCTCCTGTCTCCGGATCGACGACCCGCGCCTCGGTCCCGGGAAGGAGCACGCCGCTGCTCCCGGCACGACACCGCTCGGCCGTGGACACACTGATCACCCCGCTCGACTCGGTCATGCCGTAGCCCTGCATGGCCAGGCAGTCGAGTCTTTTGGCGACTTTCCGTTCCATGGCCGCGCTCAGGCTCGCCGCGCCGCAGCCGATCTTCCCGACCGAACCGAGATCGAACTCGTCGACCAGGGGGTGATCCGCCAGGAATTGCATGATCGGAGGCACCACCATGAGATTCGTCACCCGGTAATCCTGAATCGCCTTCAGAAACGGCTCGGGCTCGAAGTTGGGGATCGTGACGAGCTTCGCGCCAGCGGCAAGCCCGGCGAGCGTTATCACCGTGAATCCGAAGATGTGGAACATGGGCAGGAACGCCAGGATGACCTCATTTTCGTTGTCGAACGCGGCATTGAACTGCGTCGTATTGGCGACAATGCTGCGGTGGGTAAGGATTACGCCCTTTGCCAGACCGGTCGTGCCCGAGGAATACGGCAACGCAGCAAGGTCGTCAGCACGAATCTCGACCGCCGGCTCGGGATCGGTATTGGCCATAACCGATGCGAAGGAAACAGCGCCCTCCGCGTCGTCGCCGAGGAGGATGATCGTTTCACAACCGGCATTCGCTGCTGCCTCGCGAACCGTGTCCAGGAAGGGTGGTACGGTGAAAACGAAGCGCGCACCCGAGTCCCGCAACTGATGCTCCAGTTCCCGGGCACCGTACATCGGGTTCACACCGGTCACCGTCCCGCCGGCGATCATCGTGCCGAGTGCAGCGACGGGCCACTCCGGCAGATTGGGTGCGAACAGGGCCAGCACCTCTCCCGGCCGAAACCCCAACGCAGTTATACCGGCGGCAAACCGCCCGATCATCGCATCCAGCTCGCCGTAAGTAACCGATCGACCGCTCGCTGCCTCGACCAGCGCAATTTCATCCGTCTGCGAACGCGCCACTGCGCGGATGAATTCAGGGACACTGGTTACCTCGTACTTCGGCAGCGGATCCGGACTGTTTATGATTTTCGCTACGGAATCCTGACTCACGCCGTACTCCTCACATAGCTGTCCTGCAATAAACATAGCAGAGCCAGCACATGACAGGGCAGAGTCAGTACCGGCGACTGGATGTAGTGCCGAGAAAACGGATAATGCAACATCAAGGTCAGTGTCCCTTAATACACTGATTATTATCACCATTCTCGCACAGTCGACTTCCTTCGCCCGTCTCCGTCAGGAAATCATCGCCTAACTGTCACCAGTCCCTCAGGTAGTCAGTCACGGGCTCCCGCACGATTAACCCTGAACCATCCGCTATTCCTCAGCGGATGATGCAAAGCCCAGGGACGACGAAGCGATGAGCGCTGTAGCCGATAAATTATCGATTCAACCGTCACAAACCCAAACCAGGGTCAACGACGTGCACTCGAAGCTGAACGACACAGAAGTCTGTGAGCGGATCGATGCCCGCAACGAAGCGGATGTAGTCACCGCGATCGAGCGCGCACGGGAGCGCAATTTGCCGCTCGCAATGTGCGGTGGCCGACACGCCATGGGCGGACAGCAGTTCGCGACGAACGGCATGTTACTCGACATGAGTGGCATGAATCGCGTGCTCGATTTCGACACCGGAACTGGCTTGATCGAAGTCGAAGCCGGAATCCAGTGGCCCAAAATGTTGCGAGAGTATCTCGCGGTGCAGGAAGGGATGAAGCATCAATGGGGTATTCGCCAGAAGCAGACCGGCGCCGACCGTCTCAGCATCGGCGGCGCACTCGCTGCGAACATCCACGGGCGCGTCCTGACGAACAAACCCATCATCGAAGACATTGTTTCTTTCAGGATCATTGACGCAGATGGCCAACTGCTCAATTGCAGCCGCGAAGAAAACGCCGATCTGTTCCGGCTGGCGATTGGTGGTTACGGGCTGTTTGGCGTCATCGTATCCGTCACCATGCAGCTCGTGCTACGGCAGAAGATGCAGCGCATTGTCGAGTTGCGTACGGTCGGCGAGCTTTGCGATTCCTTAAACGATCGCATCGAGAACGGCTACCAATACGGTGACCTGCAGTTCGTCACCGATGAAATAAGCGACGACTTCCTGAACAAAGGAATATTTTCGTGTTATCGGCCGGTGCCGAATGATACGCCGATCCCCGACGGGCAAAGCTATATGACGGAACAGGGCTGGCAGGATCTACTCCACCTGGCTCATGTCGATAAGTCACGTGCGTTCGATACCTTTTCGGATTTTTATCTGAACTCGTCAGAGCAGATTTACTGGTCGGATACACACCAGTTCACAACCTATCTGGATGACTATCACGGTCAGCTGGATAAACGCCTGTGCAGTGCGCATCCGGGCAGTGAAATGATTACGGAATTATATGTGCCGGCGCACAAGCTGACCGACTTCATGGACGCTGCGAAAGAGACGCTGCGCTCGACGGGCGCCGACCTCATCTACGGCACGATCCGCCTCATCAGAGAAGACGATGAGAGTTTTCTTTCCTGGGCGAAGCAAGACTTCGTTTGTGTCATCTTCAACCTCCATGTCGAACATACCGAAACGGGCATCGCCCGGAGTCGCAACGCCTTTGTCGAGTTAATCGATGACGCTCTAAGCTGCGATGGCAGTTTCTTCCTGACCTACCATCGCCATGCATCGCGCGAACAGGTCAGCACCGCTTATCCGCAGTTCGCTGATTTCCTGAACGAGAAACAGAAAAGAGATCCGCAAGGATTGTTCGCGAGTGACTGGTACCGCCACCACGCAAAGCTGTTCGGAGCATAACGATGCACCACCGGGCGATTTGTCTCACGATCCTGCAAACGCTGTTTCTCGGTCGCGTACTCGGCCAGATCGTCGCCGAACTCGCTGCACCGCCGTGGTTACCTTCTGTCGAGCACTGGCAGTCGGGACTCCTGCCCTACCCCATCCTGCTGACGGCACAGATCCTGATCCTCATGTACATGTCGCTGGTCACCTACGATGCCTTCAGGCGGAACGGAATCTGGCACGTCCAAAAGCAGAAAACCAAAACAATTCTGCGTCGCGTCGCCTATCTGTACATGGCTGCAATGGCCCTGCGCTATATCCTGACCATGGCGCTAGTACCGGAACTGCGTTGGTTCGGGCATACCATCCCGATCACCTTTCACTTCGTGCTGGCGAGCTACATTCTGACCCTCGGCATTAAGGGGACAGTGACCCTAACTGCACCAAGGTCTGGTAATTAAGATCACTGTCCCCTTAACCGGACTGGATGTGACGACAAGAAAGGGGATAATTCGACCGAGGGAGGAGTTGCCATGAATGCACATCGTCGTAGATTTCTTGTCGTTGCCGGTATTGCCGTTGCTGCCGTCGCCCTGCCTTTTTCTCTGCCCGCGGCCGATACGATGAAGATCGGCATCATCGGCTCGGGCAATGTCGGCAGCGCGCTCGGCACCGTCTGGGTCGAAGCCGGGCACGAAGTCATGTTCTCCTCGCGCCATATCGAGCACGATCAGGCACTCGCGGCCCGTCTCGGCGCCGGTGCCCACGCCGGCACGCCGCGCGAAGCCGCCACTTTTGGAGAAGTGGTAATAGTCTCCGTTCCCTATCGCGCGTTGCCTGAGATCGGCAAGGACCTGGCCGACGTACTCGAGGGCAAGGTGGTCATTGACACTTGCAATCCTTTCCCGGGGCGCGACGGCGAGATCGCCAACTGGGCGCGCGAGAAGGGTGCCGGCCTTGCGTCGGCCGAGCTGTTGCCCGGCACCCGTCTGGTGCGTGCGTTCAATGCCGTCGGCGCCAGTCGCATGGGTTCGGCGCATCGAGATCCCGGGCGTATTGGCTTGCCGATTGCGGGCGACGATGCGCAAGCGCTGGAGGTGGCCTCCCGCCTGATCCGTGAAATCGGATTTGAACCCGTCATCGTCGGCGGAATTGAGATGGGGAATTACCTGGTGCCGGGGGCGGCGCTTTCGGGAGAGCGGAGCGCGGAGGAGATTCGGCGGATTGCGGCGGGCCTCGAATAGAGGATAAAAGGAGTCGAACGGATCCATATTGAGTGTGGTTGTCGTCGCCTTCAGCGGCCTTACCGGCCCTCCGGAATGGCTAGGCGGAGCGATCCTCTCAATGCTCGCCCTCGGATATCTTGTTGCCCTCGTACTTTAGTTCCGGGGACAGTCCACTTAATGCGTACCCCATTCTGGGACATTGACCGATAAGTAAACTGTCCCCGGAACCGGAATGACTGGCTGACGGATCAATTTCAGGCCCCATCTGATGAGATTTCACCTGATTTTCGGCCGTCGAAGGACTCGATCCGGGTAGAATCCACTCCTACTCTCTTACGCGGGGAGAGTCATGGCCTCAGTCTGGGGCGAATTGAAACGGCGCAATGTCGTTAAGGTCGCGGTGGCCTATGCCATCGTCGGCTGGCTGTTGGTCGAGGTAGCCACCACGGTACTGCCTACGTTCGAGGCCCCACAGTGGGTGCTTCAAACAATTACCTTTGTCATCGTCCTCGGGTTTCCTCTAGCGCTGATCTTTGCCTGGGCATACGAGCTCACTCCTGAAGGATTGAAAAGAGAAGAGGAAGTTGATCGCTCGGAGTCGATTACCCATCAGACCGGCAGAAAGCTCGATTTCCTCATCATTGGCGTACTGGGGATCGCCGTTATTTACTTTGTTTCAGACAAATTCTTCTGGACCGGGGAACCAGCAACGCTCACTTCGGTTTCCACAGAACAGTCCATCGCTGTCCTGCCCTTTGTCAACATGTCCTCTGATCCGGATCAGGAGTATTTCTCGGACGGTATCGCAGAAGACATACTCAACCAGTTAACGAAGATTCGTGGCTTACAGGTCGTTGGTCGAACATCGTCCTTTGCATTCAAGGGCATGAATGAGGACTTGCGCGTTATTGGTAAGAAACTGAACGTCGCGAATATACTGGAGGGCAGCGTCAGGAAAGTCGGTAACCAGGTGCGGATCACTGCACAGCTGATCAAAGTGGCGGACGGTTTTCATCTCTGGTCGGACACCTACGACCGGGACCTGACTGATATCTTCGCCATCCAGGAAGAGATCGCTAAAGCGGTAGCTAAAGCACTCAGCATCACTCTTGGCGTAGGCGAGGGTGACCTCGGCGTGGGAGGCACCCGCAACTTTGACGCCTATGATGCCTACCTGGCCGGTATTGCCCATATGAAACAATTTGGACCGGAAGGTACGGTCAGGGCCATTGAATATTTGGAAAAGGCCGTCGCACTGGATCCGGAATTTGCTGACGCCTGGAGTGCATTGGCCGGCTCCTATCGAAATGGTGCTACCTATTATATCCCTGAGCGGACAGAAGAGTTATATGACAAAAGCGAAGCAGCGACTTCCCGCGCCATAGAGATCGCCCCCGAGGCTGTTGCCTCCCTTATTGCTGCAGCATCACTACAAAAGCAAAATCGCGATTGGACGAAAGCAGAGCAGTCATTGAAAAAAGCACTCGAGCTTGCGCCGGCCGATTATCGGACGAATTTGCAAAATGGCCTTTTTCTCCTGGACGTGGGCCGGCCGAGGGAAACGATCGATTATTATCGACGGGCTGTCACGTCGGAACCATTGCTAATCACGCCCACCTCAGGTTTAGGTTTTGCGCATCAAGTTAATCGTGATTTTGATGAAGCCTTGAAGGAGTTTGACCGGGCGAAAGATTTGATCGGTGAACAAATGGGCCTAACCATAGCCACACAGTTTCTTGCCATGGCAATGGGCGACCATGCACTGCTGGAAGAGACCTTGGAGAAGCTCGCGAACGCCAACTCTGGGCCACGCTTCTCTCAGCAGATATCCCGGACCATGCTTTCACTACTCGATTCGCCCGAAGCCGCACGAACGGCACTACATCGTCTTCACAGCGATCCGGCCTTCAATTTTTCGCAAAGTCGCGGCGCGATTGGCGTTTGGGCGTCGTATTTCGATGATCCCGAACTGGCCCTCGAAAATTATCGTGAATTATTCGAGACAAGAAGGGATTTAATTTACTCATTGTGGGCGCCCATTAACGAAAAGATGCGCCGTCTTCCGGCCTTCAAAGATCTTGTCCGGGATCTCGGCCTGGTGGACTACTGGCGTAATTCCGGGAAATGGGGCGACTTCTGTCGGCCATTAGGTCACGATGATTTCGAGTGCGAGTAGATCTATAGCAATTCGGGGGACAGTTTCCTTAATTCGTAACGCTTTTTCTGAACACCAATAGATAAGTAAACTGTCCCCGTAACGCTAGAACGGCCCGTTGACGATCGACGGCGTATCCCAGAACGACGCCCAGACGTCCTCGTCACGAACGTAGTACACCGTGTCGTCGTGGAAGTACGCCCGGCTCCGCTCCACCCATTCAGGCTCCGAGCCGGCTGATGGCGGCTCGACCGACCCGACCTGGTTCAGAGTGGTGAGCGCCGGCATGGTCTTGTCGCGGATCTCGAAGAGATACAGCGCCGAGCCGAGGAACTGATAGCTGCCGCCGGATGCGAACACGTTTGCCGGGATCGTGAAGCGATCGATGCCGCCGACGTCCGCCTGGTAGGTGAACGCATGCCGGTCGTAGACGGCCTCACTGTAGCTGCCCGGGCCGCCGATCACAGCGCTCCCACGCGACAGCGGCTGGGCGATGTTCGACACGTCGAACAGCTCGAGCTTGATGCCGCCCGGCGCGCCCCTGCCCAGACCGAGCAGCAACCCGTCGCTGACCGGGTGCAGGAAGTCGGATAACCCCGTCACCTCGAGCTCGCCCGCGATGAACGGGTCCGTGGAATCCGACAGATCGATGACATACAGCGGATCGATCTGCAGGAACGTCACGGCATAGGCCCTGTCGTCCACGAAGCGGACGCCGAAGAGGGCCTCGTCCGGTTTGCCAATTTCCTCCGGACGGTCGTCGTTCGGCAACGTCGAGACGATCTCGAGATCGGGCGTCGTGCTGGACTCGCTCAGGATGTAGAGCTGGTGATCGACGAAGTCCGGGTTCCCCCAGTCGAACTGTGAGGCCATGACGCGCAGCTCGCTGTCATGCTCGCTCATGCGGAAGTCCGCCTGGCCACCGCGCCAGACGGTGCCGTCGATGTCGGCGGAGCCACGGTAGCCGATCTGGGTGCCCGCCAACGCGAACTTATGAATGCGCGTGACGTCTTTTTGCGCTGCCGTATTCGGCCGCAGCTCGGCGGAATAAAGCGAGCTCTCCGAAACGTACACGCCGTACGCGTCTTCGTTGTAACACGCCGTTGTGAAGTTCGTGGGATCATCGAGCGGCACAGCCGTGATGCTCGTGAGCACCGGGTTATTGGCGGTGTCGTCGTTGGTCGTCACGTAGCAGTTCTCCGGCTGGACGAGCAACCCGGTCTCGCCCGCGATCGTGATCTTGGGCAGCAGCTCCTGCAGCGTCGCCGCGGCCAGCAGGGCATCGTTCTCGGCCTGCTGTTCGGGCGTCGTCACGTAGTAGTGCAAGCCTTCTATCCAGGGCGTGTAGCGGCTGACGATGTAGACCGTGTTACCGATGCGCCGGCTCTCGACGAAGACGCCGTCGATGCTGGCTTCGATCTCGAGCCCGGGGTTGCCTGCATCGCTCACATCGTAGACACGGAAACCGAGCTTCTCCGGCGCCCAGATTGCGATGTCGGCCCACAGCTCACCGTAGCTGCCGTATATCATCTGCCCGGTCAGCGCGAACATCTTGCCGCCTTCCAGGTACATGCCCTGTACGGAGATATCGTCCTCGAGGGGAATATTGCTGACGAGATCCGCCGCGCCGTTCGCAGGATCCGTGGCGAGGATCCGGATCGAGCGCTCGGGGACGACACCGGGATCATCAGGCGCCGCTTGCGCGTCGGCCAGGATGAAGCAGCAGTGGTAATACCGTCGCGGCGCAACGAACAGGTGCTCACCGTCGTAGCGCACGGCATCGAGCTCGTCGACATTCAGCTCCTGGGTATAGGTGCCCGTGAAGTTGGCATCCGCGGCCGCGCCGGCGAGCGCAAGCTGCTCGGCAGTGCTCATTTTCGTCAGCCCCGACTTGATGGAGGCCTCGAAGGCCACCACATCCGTGACCGCGCTCAGCAGGCCGACCGGCTGAGGGTCCGGCACATTGTTGGTACTCGAACCGGAGGAACCGCAGCCTGCAACTGCCAGAAGAACAAAACCGGAAAGTATCACAGTAAGCCTTTTCATCGCATCATCTCCTATGAAGGTCATGAATGAACCCTATGCCTCGCGCCCTTTTGTGTCTGTTGAGATGTTCCCTGATATTGTGAGAATTTGTAATCGCGATGCTCTACATTTTTCGACAAATTGCATACACCTTTAATACCTGCCGGGAAGGCCGGATTGCGACACTTACTGCGTGTGCATGGAGGGGCTGGAGGCCTACCCGGATGTTTCGACGATTGACCCAGCTGGCACTGTTGCTGCTCGCCCTCGATGCGACGCTGTGCCTGGCCGAAGAAGAGACCGAAGAAGTCACGGAGTCGCGCTGGCGGCTCGGCACAGCGCTCGGCTATGGCGTCCGCTCCAACCCCCTCGTGCAGTCCGACGACATCCCGATCATCGTTGACCTCGACATCGCGTGGTTCGGCGATCGCTGGTTCTTCGACAACGGCGACCTCGGGCTCACCTTCGCCGACAACGACGCAATGACCGCGAGCCTTGTCGCCCGCGTCAACAGCGACC
>Ga0255052_10001347_pt1 | contig 18552 bp, 18 predicted proteins | sample JV7_2_21_MG_FD_188632 | JGI IMG/M metagenome (GOLD analysis project Ga0255052, IMG submission 188632) | Seawater microbial communities from Jervis Inlet, British Columbia, Canada - JV7_2_21 | ecosystem: Environmental > Aquatic > Marine > Inlet | place: Canada: British Columbia | collected... | reverse complement strand
ATTCTGCTTTGTTCCATGTAGGCCTCTTTCTGTCAGTCCACGTTCAGGATCACGGAACCCCGAATACTACCTTCTTCGATGAGCTTGTTGCCCGCCGCGATGTCGGCCAGCGGCATCATCGAGGCAATGCGATGTTGCAGTCGCTGTTCGCGCAGTGAGGCGTCGATATCAGCAATTGCCTGTTGTTTCGCCGCTTCAGGCATCGCGTACACGATGACGAATCGTACCGAGACATCCTTGTACATCATCTGGAAAAATGGAAGTTGCGGCTCCGGGACTTGCGTGGACGAGTAGGTCGCAATCACGCCACCGATTCGCAAAACCTCAAGCGATACGGGCAGGTTTGCGCCGAACTCGACATCGATGATGCGATCAATAGCGTGGCCTCCCGCGGCATCCAGAATGGCGGTTGCGAAGTCGCTGTCGCGGTGATTCACGACATGTGCGGCGCCAGCGCTCGTGCAGGCGCTTGCGTCCTTGTCATTGCTCGCGCTGGCGACAACCTCGGCACCGGCCTGGCTCGCCCACTGTATTGCGTAGTGGCCGACGCGGCCCGCACCACCGGTGATCAGGATCCGCTGACCCGCAACATCGCCGTCCGAGAACACACATCGATGCGCCGTCATTGCCGGAATCCCAAGGCTGGCGCCAACATCGAAGCCCGCCTCATCCGCCAGCTTCGGAGCTCGCAAGGCGTCTATCGCAACGTATTCGGCTGCCGTGCCGAGCCGGCGTGCGTACTGCGCCTGGTAGATCCACACGCGCTCACCAATTCGATTCTTATCAACGCCATCGCCAGCGGCCTCAATCACGCCCGCACCATCGCTGTTCGGAATAACGAGGCCATCATCAAGCAGGTTTGGGAATGAACCTGCCCGCTTCTTCACATCAGATGGATTGATGCCCGAGGTCCTGAGACGCACAAGCACCTCGCCGGCGCCCGGTGTTGGTGTGTCCAGGTCACTAACATGAAGTACGTCTTCTGCAGGCCCAAATGCCTCGAACCAAGCGGCTTTCATTGTGGAGATTCCTTTTGTGTGTCGTTCTAGTCGAGCCAGTTGGACAATGTTTCAGTATGACCATCGATAGCAATGGCCTGGCCGGATATCCGGGCGGCGGCGGCAGAGGTCAGGAACAAAACTGCCTCGGCGATTTCCTCGGCGGACACGAAAGTTCGCATCGAGCTTTGCCGGAGATAGACGTCGCGAACCTCCTGGGCTGGCACGTTGCGCCTTTTTGCGTCTTTTTCGATGACAGCTTCGATACGCGGGCCGCTGACGCAACCCGGACAAACGGCGTTTACACGAATGTTGTCGGGTCCGAGCTCCATGGCCCAGGTTTTCGTCAGGCCGATCTTGCCCCACTTGCTTGCTGCGTACGGCGATCGTAGTGGCACACCAAACAGTCCGGCAGTCGAGGCGATATTGACGATCGAGCCACCGCCTGCGCTGCGCAGCAAAGGCACTGCACGGCGTGTCATGTAGAAGGTGCCGTTGAGGTCGACGGCTATGCAATGGTCCCAGTCGTCCGGATCGATATCCTCAACGTGGGCGATGGGCCCGGAGACACCGGCGTTGTTAACAAGGACATTCAATTCGCGATGGTGCGACAGAAAGTCGTCAAAGACGTTATTTACCTCTGCGGGTCGCGTGATGTCCGCTACGGTCGCGGTGGCCGTTGGGTTCTGGCCCGCAAACTCGGCGACCATCGCCGGCGATGAATCGCAAACGTGGACCCTCGCCCCATCAGCAAGAAACGCTTCGGCGATCTTTCGACCGATGCCGGAAGCACCACCCGATATCAGAATGGTGGACGCCATCAGGCCTCTATAGATTTTCTGGGTTTCACAATCGTAATATATGTCACCCTCTTACCCGGCGCATAGACTTTGCGTGGACATTTTCAATGCCTGAAAAACAAAAGAGCGTATTGCGCCTGCCGCAACGACACCGCGGTGCACCCGGTGAAGCAAGTGCGGCCGACGGCGTACGGTTAGTGAAGGCGCAGTCGTTTCGGGATGCGGTGGTTGCCGGCCTGATTGTCATCATCCTGTTCAGCGCGCTGTGGGCGATGCTATCGACGCTGGTCAATCGTATTTTTCCGTGGATGACCGTCGTGCTTGGAATACTTATCGGGCTGGTTATGCGTCGCGCCGGGCGCGGTCTCGACTGGCGCTTTCCGGTGTGCGCTGCGGTGCTGGCACTAGCGGGCGCCCTGGTCAGTAATGTTGTCGTTGCTGCCGCGTTCACGGCGTCGGAACTCGAGACGAGCACATTCACAATCCTGCGCGCGGTAACGTCGATGACGTGGCCCGTGTTCTTTGACGAGGTCATATCCGCTGCGGACATCGTCTACGCACTTTTTGGGGCGGCAACAGCGGCGTTCTACGCCAACCGCCGCCTTAGCCGCGGCGAATATGTCGCAGTGCGCAAGTGGCAGGAGGAGCAAGCAAGTGTCAAACAGGATTGAACTCTACGGCGACTCGATTTCGGGCAACTGCTACAAGTTGAAGCTTGCCTGCGCGCAGCTCGATATCGACTACACCTGGCACGAAATCGACATCCTCGCCGGGGGGTCGCGCACCAGGGAGTTTCTCGCAATGAACCCGAACGGCCGGGTGCCACTCATGGCGTTGCCCGATGGCCGTTACCTGTCGGAGTCCAACGCCATACTTTGTTATCTCGCCGACGACAGCGCGCTGGCTGGCGATGATCGCTTCGAGCAAGCCAACGTGCTGCGCTGGATGTTCTTCGAGCAGTACAGTCATGAGCCTTACATCGCGACGTCGCGTTTCATCATCCAGTACCTGGGGCGCCCCGAGGAACGCGAAGGAGACCTGGAGTCCCGCATAGGCGGCGGCTACATGGCGCTCGACGTCATGGAGCAGGAGTTGACGGACAATGATTTCATCGCGAACGACAAATACAGTACCGCGGATATCGCTCTGTATGCTTACACCCATGTCGCCGACGAGGGCGGCTTCGATCTGACTAACTACCCGCAGATCAGGGTGTGGTTAGAACGTGTGGAGAGGCAGGACGGGTTCGTGCCGATGAAAAAGAACTGACGGCTACACAGGCATTAACAGGCCATCGGCCTCAATGGCCTTGCCGGACAGGGACGCGAGCTGCCGTTTGACCAGCAATTCGAGATCATTCACGGCATTGACGATGCCGAGGAAGTACGGCGGCTGACGGCGTAACAACGTCCAGTCACCGGACTTGATGACACGCACAAGGTGCGAGATGTTGGCGGCGATTGCGTCGATATACGGGTTTTGACCGTCGTACAGAACCTCAATGTAACGGTAGGCGCGATTGAACTTGCGGTGCAGCCGGTCACGCATGACCTGCTGGTAGAACACGGGTGTTTTCTGCAACAGGTCGAGACCTGACTTGTATCGCACCATGTACTCGCCCGGTTTGGCGTTCTCGACGGCGACGCCGCCAACGACAAATTCCTTATACAGCCGATCTCGGCACTTCTCGAGATAGCAACGATCGGCCATTTGCGCGACCAGGTCTGCCGTGCCGATCAGGTGGCCGCAAATGATGTCGCGCGGATCATCAAGTTCGATCTCGTCGAGATCAAGCTCATATCCGGTGAAGTGCACGATCATGCTGCTGACAGCGGTATCTTTCGCCATGCCGTGTTCGGGCAGGTAGCGGCGCAGGAAATCGGCGCTCCGCGATACGTGATAGAGCGTGAACTCGGCACCGTTCGAAAATTCGGCATCGCGCTCTTTGTGCCGAATGTAACCGGCGTCGTGAAACAGCGCGGTAATGATCGCCATCTGTGCACGTCGCGCGCCGAGCCGGTCGTTCGGCTCAACGCTTCGCTCGTAGCCAGCTATCAGACGCGCGACCGCAAGCGTCATATCGAGCGTGTGTTGCATGTCGTGATAGGTGGTATCGCAACCCTCGTAGCCAGGATAACGCCCTGTGAACAAGCGCTCGAAGTCATAAAACGCGAGCCAGATCTTGTCGTAGGATGCACCGGGAAATGCTTCGCTGAAGTGTTCGTACACAGCATTGCGAACCGAAACCGGATCACTCACCTGCACGGTGTTGGTGACGTCGAAATCGTTACGGCGGTCCTGGGACATGATGCGTTTCTTGTTTTTATTGGTCGCCGGAGATCCTGCCGTTGCGCTGCGTCTGCTGTCAGTCAACGGCGCCCTCCGGACATGAATTCATGTCATCGAATGATACCCGGAGCCCCCCTGACGTGCATGGTGAAATTCCGAAATATGTCATGTACCTGTCGGCTTTTACGGACGTCGAAAAACTTGTCAACATTCGAATTCTGCGACCACCGGAGCATGGTCGGATGGGCGCTCCCAGGCACGCGGTTCCTTGTCGACATGGCTGGCGGTGCAGCACTGCGCCATCGCTTCGCTTGCCAGGATAAGATCGATGCGAAGGCCGGCATTGCGGCGAAAACCGGCGGCCCGATAATCCCACCAACTAAAGCTCTTCTCGGGTTGGTCGAAGGTCCGGAACACATCGGTCAGACCAAGGCCCATCAATTTGATTAGCGCTTCTCGTTCCTTGGGGCTACACAAGATTCCCTCGCCCCACTTCTCGGCGTCATGCACATCTTCGTCAGCCGGTGCGATATTGAAGTCACCCAATACGACCAGTTTTTCGTGGCGTGACAATTCGTCTGCGAGAAAATCCCGCAGGGTAGCGAGCCAGCGCAATTTGTAGTCGTACTTGTCTGAGCCGACCTCCGAGCCATTTGGAATGTAAAGATCAACGACACGGACATCGTCGATTGTCGCCGCAAGCACGCGCCGCTGCGGGTCATCGAAATTCGGAAACTCAAGAACCGGATCCGCTGCCGGCGAACGGCTGATCACAGCGACGCCGTTGTAGGTTTTCTGCCCATTGGCAATGGATGAATATCCTATCTCAGCCAGTGCCTCGGCAGGAAAAGCCTCGGTCACCTGCTTGATCTCCTGCAGCACGAGCACATCCGGACTGTTTGCGCCCAGCCACTCGAGTACGTGTGGAAGTCGCACCTTCATCGAGTTGACGTTCCACGTTGCAATCTTCATTCGCTCTTTATCCCGCTTTGTCGCAGCAGCGCATCGATTTCGGGCTTGCGGCCACGAAAGGCTATGTACGCCTGCATGATGTCACAGCTGCCGCCCACTTCGAGGATCTCGCTACGGAAACGCTGCGCTGTCTCACTGTCGAAAATGCCCGCTTCTTCAAATGCGCCAAATGCATCTGCGGCAAGAACTTCGGCCCACTTGTAGCTGTAGTACCCCGCTGCGTAACCGCCGGCGAAAATATGCGAAAAGCTGTGTGGAAGGCGGTTGTAGTCCGGGCTTTCGATCAGTGCGATCTCGCTACGCACCTCGTCCAGTACCTGTAGCGCGAAGCCGCTCTTGTCGAGCGCGTACTCGGTGTGCAGGCGAAAATCGAACAACGCGAACTCGATCTGTCGCAGCATGGCCATGGCCGCGCCGACATGCCGGCTATCGTCAAGCCGGTCGAACAACTCCCTGGGCAATGCCTCACCGGACTCGGTGTGTGCAGAACAACGGCTCAGGACATCATAATTCCACGCGAAGTTCTCCATGAACTGGCTCGGCAGCTCGACGGCATCCCAGGGCACACCATTGATGCCCGCGATGCTCGGGTAGTCGATGCGTGTCAGCAGGTGATGCAGCATATGGCCAAACTCGTGGAACAACGTGACGACATCGTCGTGCGCTAGCAAGGACTGTTGGCCGGCACTGCTGTCAGGCGGCGGGAAATTGCAGACGAGGTAGCCGACCGGCAGCGTTGCATGTCCGTTCAGGTTTTTGCGCACGATGCACTCGTCGATCCACGCACCGCTGCGCTTGCCGCTACGCGCGAAGAGATCGGTATAAAAGCCGCCGATGAGTGCGCTGTTCTCGTCCTGCACCGAGTAGTAGCGAACGTCGTCATTCCAGGTCGTGACGTTTTCCTGGCGCTCGAGCCTGACGCCGTAAAGCCGCTCCGCGAGCTCGAACAGACCGGTAATGACGGTCCCAACCGGGAAGTACTGGCGCAGTGCCTCGTTTGAAATAGAGTGTTTCTTCTGTTTCAGTTGCTCAAGCCAATACTGGTAGTCCCACTGTTTTATGTTGATGCCTGCAAACTCGGAGAGTTCGGCAACGTCCTTCCTTGCCGAAGCCCTCGTACGGGCTGCTAATTCACGCAGGAAATCAATGACCTCGGTTGTCGATGCAGCCATCTTCGTGGCTAGCGAGTACTCGGCAAAATTGTCGAAACCGACGAGTTTTGCGGCTTCATGTCGCAGCGCGAGAATCGCTTCCATATTTGTGCCGTTGTCCCACTCGGGCTTGCCGCCCTGGTCGGAGGCGCGCGTAACCCAGGCGCGATAGAAGTTCTCACGCAGGCTGCGATCGTCCGCATGCCTCATAACGGCGTCATACGTTGGGTAATCCAGCGTCAGCAGCCAGCCCTGCCGATCGCGCTTGCGCGCCTCGCCGGCCGCACGAGCCACAGTCTGTGGTGACAAGCCGACCAGCTCACCCTCGTTAGCAACGGCCAGGCTCCAGGCGTCCTGCGAGTCCTGGATGTTGTGCTCGAATGCGGCCTGTGTTGCGGCAAGCTGCTGCATGATCTCCTTGAAACGCGCCTTGTCGGCCTCAGGTAGATCAACGCCGGCGAGTCGGAAGTCGCGCAAGGCTTGTTCAACAACGCTCTTGCGTGCGGCGCTGGCGGTACCGGGCATTTGCCGGGCGACGGCAGCGTAGGCGCGCTGCAGTCGAGAGTTCTGTGATAAATCGGTGCCGTGCTCGGTCAGTAAGGGAAGAGCGGCGTTGTACGCTTCGCGCCACTCCCGGGATTCGAGCACGCCCTGCAGGTGGCTGACCGGAGACCAGACACGAGAAAGTTCATGCTCCATTTCCTCGAGCGGTGCGACCAGGGAGTCGAAGTCGGGCTGCGAATTTTCATCGAGCAGCGCCTCAAGCTTTTGCCGGTGCTCTGCGATAAGCTCGCTGAGCGCTGGCACAACCTGGTCGGGCGCAAGCTCATTGAATCGCGGCAGCGAAGAAAGGTCGAGGAGCGGATTGGGCATTGCTTTGGCTGATGTCCGTTTCAGGCGCAAGATGTTAGCACAGAGAAAGGGGAACTCCTTTGAGTCAAAGCTTTGATCTAATCGTAATTGGCGGTGGCAGCGGTGGGATTGCACACGCTCGTCGGGCGGCCGAATACGGCGCAAGTGTGGCAGTCATCGAATACGGGCCGCTTGGCGGCACCTGCGTCAATGTCGGCTGTGTGCCGAAAAAAGTAATGTGGTACACGGCGAGTCATATGCACCAGTTCGAACAAGCCGCAAATTACGGTTTCGACATCTCGGTGAACGGACACGACTTTGCCGCGCTCAAGGAACGGCGAGACACCTATGTTAAGCGGTTGAACGGTATTTATGAGGCAAACCTGGACAACAGCGGCGTGACCTATATTGCCGGCGCAGCCAGTTTCGTCGATCCGCACACGCTTGCCGTGAACGGCGAGCAGTACACAGCAGAGCGCATTGTTGTTGCGACGGGCGGGCGTCCAAAGGTGCCGGAGATTCCGGGCGCCGGGCATGGCATCACGTCGGACGGTTTCTTCGAACTCGAGGAGCGACCCGAGCGTGTGCTCGTTGCCGGCAGTGGCTATATCGCCGTGGAGCTCGCAGGTGTCCTCCGTGGCCTTGGCAGTCATGTTCGGGTCGTTGTTCGCAAGGACTCGATCATTCGCGAGTTTGACACGATGCTCGGCGAACAACTGATGGACGCCATGGAAAAAGACGGCATCGAGATCGAAACACGTGTCGTCCCCGCGGCGATTGAGAAAACTGCCGATGGCCTGGTGCTGACGGCGGAGGACGGGCGCTCCTTTGGTCCGGTGGACTGCATTATCTGGGCAATCGGCCGCTCACCCAACACGGCGGGACTCGCGCTTGAGAACGGTGGCGTCATTACCGACGATCGTGAGTTCATCCCGACCGACAAGTATCAGCAGACGAACATCGAACACATATTGGCGCTTGGCGATGTTACCGGCCGCGCCGCGCTGACGCCTGTCGCTATCGCTGCCGGGCGCCGGCTTGCAGACCGGCTATACGGCGGCATGGCCGGCCGGCACCTGGAGTACGACCTGATACCGACGGTCATCTTCAGTCATCCACCAATAGGCACGGTTGGTCTGTCCGAGAGCGCTGCCCGGGCCGAGTTCGGCGATGGCGTGAAGGTCTATACATCCGCCTTTACGCCGATGTACTACGCGCTGGGGATGAAGAAGCAGCGCTCCGTCATGAAGCTGATTACGGCTGGTGACGATGAGAAGGTCGTTGGTTGCCATGTTATCGGCGGCGGCGCTGACGAGATGCTGCAGGGTTTCGCCGTAGCGATACGCATGGGTGCGACAAAATTCGATTTTGATGACACGATCGCAATTCACCCGACCAATGCCGAAGAATTCGTAACTATGCGTTGATGTGCATCTGCTTGAGCACGGGTGCCGTGTCGGGCCTGACGCCACGCCAGATCTCGAACGATTCGGCGGCCTGTTCAACCAGCATGCCCCACCCCATGACGGACTTTGACGCGCCGTGCTCGCGCGCCCACACGCTGAATGGCGTCGGGTTCAGGCCGTAAGACAGGTCGTAACAAAAAGTGCCTTCAGAAACCGCGGCCTCCGGATACGGTGGCGTTTCGCCGCGCACGCCGGCCGACGTCGCATTGATGATCAGATCGTAAGGTTCACCGACGGGCACCACGTCGAAGCGACAGGCGGAAATTGATCCATGCTGGTCGAAGTGTTCCGCAATGATTTGTGCTTTGTCGAGAGTGCGGTTGGCGATCCGCAAAGACCTCGGCTGCATCTCGAGCAGCGGGCCGACGATGCCGCGGGTGGCGCCACCGGCGCCGAGGATCAGAATATTGGAGTCCTCGAGAGGGATGCCGAGATTGATGCCAAGGTCCCTGAGAAGGCCGATGCCATCGGTGTTGTCGCCGTGAATTGCCCCGCCGCGAAACGCGAGCGTATTGACAGCGCCAGCAGTGCTGGCGCGCTCCGATATCTGGTCGACGAGCTTTCTGACGGCGCGCTTGTGCGGCACCGTGATGTTGAGCCCCTTACCGCCGGTGCGCTGGAATTGTCGCACCGCAGTCTCGAGCTTCTCGGGCGAGACCTGTAACAACTCGTACTGCATGTCTTGTGCTGTCTGCAATGCGAACAGACGGTGGATTACGGGTGAGCGGCTGTGTGACACGGGGTAACCCATGACGCCGTAGCGGTCTATCGTCGTTGTCGCATCTGTCATTCGTTCAGCCAGCGGGCAGCAACGATCGAATAGTACGACAATATCGCGCTTGCGCCGGCTCGTTTGATGGCCAGCAGTGACTCCAGGGTCGTTGATCGTTCGTCGAGCCAGCCGTTTTGCGATGCCGCTTTGATCATCGCGTACTCGCCACTGACCTGGTAGGCGAATGTCGGGACGCCGTAGGTATCACGTACCCGGCGAATGATATCGAGGTAGGGCAGCGCTGGTTTGACCATGACGATGTCGGCGCCTTCGTCAAGATCCAGCCCGACCTCGCGCAACGCTTCATCGCTGTTGCCCGGCGCCATCTGGTAAGTCGACTTGTCGCCGCCACCCAGGTTTGCCGCCGAACCGACCGCGTCGCGAAAGGGCCCGTAAAAACACGAAGCGTATTTCGCGGCGTAGGCAAGTATCAATGTGTGGATGTGGCCGTCCGCCTCAAGTGCTGTACGAATTCTGCCGATGCGCCCATCCATCATGTCCGACGGGGCTACCATGTCGGCGCCGGCCTCGGCGTGAGACACTGCCTGGCGTACGAGCATCGCGACGGTTTCATCGTTAAGCACATAGCCCGCGTCATCGATGATGCCGTCCTGGCCATGGGTCGTGTACGGGTCGAGAGCAACGTCGGTAATGACTACAAGGTCCGGAAACTCCGCCTTGATCTTTTGCACCGTCGTCTGGACGAGGCCGTCGGGATTGGCACATTCGGCACCATCGAGGCTCTTCCTGTCCATGTCGACAACCGGAAACAACGCGACCGCCGGAATGCCAAGGTCTACGGCCTCGGCGAGTTCACTGAGCAGATTGTCGATGCTCTTGCGCTCGATGCCGGGCATGGAAGGCACTGGCTCCACACGATTCTCGCCCTCGAGCACGAATACTGGGTAGATAAGGTCACTGGGCCCGAGGCCGGTTTCGGCGACGAGGCGGCGCAATGCGGGCGTCCTGCGGCTACGTCGCAGGCGAATCTGGGGGAACTGACCGGAGCTGGATGTACTCATAGCTTGACGATATAAACACAATAAGTTTTTATTTTCCCTGTATTTAGGTAGGGTTTCCACGCCTTAATCACAATTTTTTGCCGAATCAGTAATAAATCCCAAAGGGGTCGGGTCATCTCGTATGCATAGCAGTAAAAACGCCGCATTACGGCGACAGAGGTTTGATCAGTACGTGGGCGTTTATCATCAGGATATGTATCGCTACGCCGCGTGGCTGAGCCGGGATAAGGCTATCGCTGAAGATGTCGTGCAGGAGGCCCTGTTGCGGGCCTGGAAGTCGCTCGACGCACTTCGGGATGAGACCTCGTCGAAGCAATGGTTGCTGACGATCGTGCGCCGCGAGAACGCTCGGTACTTTGAGCGCAAGCGACTCGAGACGGTCGACATCGACAACCTGACGGCCTCACAGTCAGCGTTGCTGGCAGTTGAAGACGACAAGGAGCTCGACGATATGCGACAGGCTGTTTATGAGCTCGAAGACGATTACCGCGAACCGCTCGTACTGCAGGTTTTGATGGGCTACAGCACGAACGAGATCGCAGAGCAGATGGGACTTAAGCAAGGTGCAGTGCTGACACGGTTGCACCGGGCGCGGGCCAAGCTCGCAGAGAAGATGGATCGATGATGAATTGCGAACAATACAGAGAAGCGATAGCAGCGGAGCCGTCATTTGACGGCGGCGCCGGGCACCTGAGCGAATGCTCTGCCTGCCAGGCGTATCGCAGCGAAATGCTTGCGCTCGAGCAGATGATCAGTCGTGCGCTGGCACTCGATGTGCCGGAGCTTGAGGTTCCTGAATTGCCGCATATCGAGACCGACAACGTAGTTACGCTGTCGAAACGGCGTGTTTCACCGCCGGCCTTCCTCGCGATAGCAGCGACCGTAGTTCTCGCCGCATTTGTCGGTTTTCGCATGCTTGGCGGCGGTCTTGAGCCGCAGTCACTCGCCGACGAACTGCTGGCACACATCGATCACGAGCCCGCTGCATTGCGAATCTCAAGCGTTGCAGTCGCCGACGCACGACTCGAATCAGTCGTGCCGGCCGATATTGCGCACCTCGATCACGGCGCGGGCCTGATTACTTATGCACAGAGCTGCAAGATCCGCGGCCGGGATGTGCCGCACCTGGTTATCCAGGGCGAGCATGGCCCTGTCACCATCTTGCTGATGCCCGATGAAATGGTGTCGGCTCCGCAGACCATTACGGGCGAAAGCGTTAATGGCGTCATTTTGCCGGTTGGCGATGGCAGCATTGCGATTTTTGGTGAGCGCGAAGAGTCGCTCGATCGAATTGAGAGAAAGGTTCTGGATTCGGTGACGTGGAGCACCTAGCTCCCGCGTTGCCGTTACATATGCCCAGCTTGGGCACAAACCCTGAGTAGGAGAGAGAGAAAATGTCTGACAAGAAAATTGCAAAACCTATTGCCCTGGCTGTGGGCGCCGCGCTGGCCGGCTCGTTCGCACTGGCGAGCAGCATTGCCAGCGCCGATACCGTCGAAAGCCCGTTTGCACTGTCGACGCTGACTGCCGGCTACATGCTCGGCGCTGGTGAAGGTTCCTGTGGCGGCGACAAGGAAGGCACAGAAGCCTCTTGTGGCGGTGATAAGGAAGGCGGCGCTGATGGTGACAAGGACGCTGAAGCTTCCTGTGGCGGCGATAAGGAAGGAGGTGCTGATGGTGACAAGGACGCTGAAGCTTCCTGTGGCGGCGACAAGGCAGGCGAAGCTGGAGACAAGGACGCTGAAGCATCTTGCGGCGGCGACAAGGCAGGCGAAGCTGGAGACAAAGAGGCAGAGGGCGCTTGTGGTGAAGGCTCCTGCGGTGCATCGAAAGAGTAAGTAACTCTTTCTACACCCTTTGCAGATTAAGCCCGCGCCTTGCGCGGGCTTTTTTGTGATTTACTTACACCTATGACAAAACCAGTGACACGCTGCAAATGGGCTGACGGTGTCAGCCTCGACTACATCGAGTATCACGACACGGAGTGGGGCGTTCCTGTTCACGACGACCGGGTGCAGTTCGAGTTTTTGATCCTCGAAGGTGCGCAGGCAGGCCTCAGTTGGTCGACCATACTCAACAAGCGCGAAGGTTACCGCAGGGCATTCGCCGACTTCGACCCGGTAAAGGTCGCCCGCTTTACTGACAAGCGCATCGAAAAATTATTGCTGGATCCGAGCATCGTGCGCAATCGCCTCAAGGTGAACTCCGCTGTAACAAACGCGAAAGCATTTCTTGCCGTGCAAAAGGAGTTTGGCAGTTTCAGCACATACATCTTGGAATTTGTGGGTGGCAAGCCCATTCAGAACCGCTTCAACAAGGACTCCGATATTCCTGCTACGTCGGCGGAGTCCGATGCGCTCAGCAAGGACCTCAAGAAGCGCGGCTTCAAGTTCGTTGGCAGTACGATCATCTATGCCCACATGCAGGCAACCGGCCTCGTCAACGATCATGTCGTCGGCTGCTTTCGCCATAAGCCCTGCCAGCAACTTGCAAAAAACTGAACGCCGGCGGATCATCGAGGTATCCCGTTAACAGGTAAAAGACGAGGGGCCCTCTATGTCAGACATTGTCTTTAACGACAAGCCAACGACGACCTTCTGGATCGTTAGTGGTGCCGCATTAACTTGGAACCTGTTTGGCCTGATGATCTACATAATGACGGTCACCGAAACGCCAGAAGGTTACGCAGCGCAAGGCTACACGGCTGAACAGATCGAATTTATCCTGGCGACGCCGGCATGGGCGACAGCTGCATTTGCAATAGCCGTTAACGCTGGCGCGTTAGCGAGCCTGTTCCTGTTGCTGCGCAAGGCATGGGCCGCGCCGATGTTCATCTTTTCCCTCGCCGCCATATTGGTTCTGAATGTAAATAACTTCATCTTGAACGATACGGTTGCCGTTCTTGGCGTAGTGCCGGTCTATATACAATCAGCGATTTTCCTGGTCGGCGTTTTTCTTGTTTGGTACTCGCGAGCAACGCGAAGTAGAGGCTGGCTGACCTAGTTGCCGATCCGGATCACGGTGATCGCGGACAGGCCGGTCGGCGTGTTGTGGCCGACACCACCGAGGTAAATCGTATTCGGTTGCAGTCCGGTCCAGTTGACCGTGACGGTATCCGATGTGCCCGCGTTGACGAATGCCGGGCCGGAGGCCGTCATGTTGCCCTGGTCGTCGATCAGGCCGAAAGACCAGGCGAGCAACTGGTAGTTCGCGCCCGGGCCTCCCGAGATGTTATCCGTTGCGAAGCCGTGCACGAGTGCGGCGTAGCGGCCGCCGGTCGGTAACAGGAAGCTCACTTCTTCGTTTGATGTTGGTTCGCCGCTCTCACCAATACGGAAGCAGCTAATGTTGTCGGGGCAGTGGTAGATGTACAGGTCGAGATCGTCGTCGCCGTCGGTCAGGGTGTCGAACAGGGCGAACCGCAGATAGGCCTGGTCTACAGGCACATCGATAAGGTGTGCCGTGACGCCGTTAGTCGTACGGAATGAAAACGTCTTGGTCGGGTCGTCATCGACGAATCCACTGATCACGAGCGGCAGGCGCAGGCCGTGCACGCTTGGTGTGTAAGCGCCGGTAAAGCCGAATTCCACCGGGAACGTTAGCGACCCATCGGTACCGAAGTCCGTAACTTGTGCGGGCGCCGTGATCGTTATGGGACGCACAGCCAGTGTGCTGTGAACAGAGTGCTCGTTGTTCTCCCAGGTCAGCGAACCGAATCGCCATGAGTCAAGTGGTCCGGATTGCATGCTGAACGTCACATCGAACGTCGTCGAAGCGCCAGGTTGCAGCGAAAGGGTCTGTGGCACGACCGTTACGCCGATGCCCGCCGGGGGAACGACGTTCGCGGTGAAGGTCTCTGCCTCGTCGCTGACGTTTGTAACGCGCCGTGTGACTACGCGCTCGTTGGCGAGTCGCCCAACGGAGATCGATGGTTGGTTGAGATCGGCGCCGGCGAACGATAGTCCCGCAGCAGCAAGGTCATCACAGCGTTGTTCCGATACCGCGGGCGATGCAGTGCCACAGGCAAAGGCGTCAAACTCGTCATCAGTGACGTCGTAGACCAGACCTGGATCGACAGCATCGTTTGGCACGATGTGTCCTGCCCCGAAGTCAAAAGGCAGGGCTTGTGTTTCACTGTCGCCTGCCGTCACAGACTGACGGGCCGTCGTCATGAGTGCCGATTTGATCGCGGAAGGGCTCCAGTCCGGGTGGGCCTGAAATAACAGCGCAGCGACCCCGGCAACGTGAGGTGTGGACATCGACGTTCCGGACAGGTATGCGAAATTCTCCCCCGACATGGCGTTTGCCGCATCCGGCGTAAAGCCGGCAAGTATGTTCACGCCGGGTGCCGTGACGTCAGGCTTGAGAATATCCGCGACCGGGCCAGGGCCGCGTGCCGAGAACGAGGCCATCTTGTTGCCTGTCTCGGTTTCAGTGATGAATAGCTGTTTGTCGAGCAGAACCGAGACGACTCGCCCGGCATCGATTTCGGCGAGGATCAGGTTGCCGTCAGCTTGCCCGATCATCGACGAGGGGATGTCCGACAGTCCCGGCGTTCCATTCATTACAATCGGATCGCCGGCGATGTTGTAGACGAGCGCGGCAATGGCGCCAGCGTCGTCCGCGTTCGCCACTTTGATGTCGAATCCGCAACCACCGCGTTGAATGAGTGCAATTTTGCCGGACACCTCGGAGCCATTTGTGAGCGGCTCGCATGCATCGCTGGATGTTCCCGGGCCACCGTCGTCGAGCGTCTCGTCGCTATCGTCGGCAAGAACCAGATCACCGTCGATCGGGCCCACTTCCAGCAGCGCTGGTGTGAAGTTGGCCTCCTTGACGGCGTACTTGCCGGCCAGCGACAGGGGCCTCTTGATCTCCAGGGCCTCGATCGATGTCTGGCCGTCGCGACTTGATGCTGCGGCGGTGATTACCCAGGGGGCTCCGGCCGGTGAACCGATCGTGCCGAGGTTCGGTCCCTCATTGCCCGCAGCGACGACTGCAAGCACACCGGCCTTGGTGGCCGACATCAGCGCCAGGTCGTCCGGCGTGGTCAGGCTTAGCAGCGAGCTGCCCACCGAGTAATTGATAATATCGACGCCGTCTGCAACGGCAGCATCAATCGCATTGGCAAGGTCGGAGGTGTTGCAGCTTGCACGCTGATCGCCCGGGCGCAGCCAGCATGCTTTATAAACAGCAATTCTCGCACGCGGCGCGATTCCTTCGATGCGATCGATGAACGAACCAAAGATGGAAGCTTTGACACGGTTGCCGGCCGCCGTTGTCGCCGTGTGCGTGCCATGTCCGTCGACGTCACGCGCCGAGCGAATCTCGCCGTCATCGATCGGCCCCGAGGCCTCCGCGCCGGCTGCAAAATAGCGAGCGCCGATTAACTTGTTATTGCAGTCCGTGTCTTCAAACAGCTCACCGGGTTCACAGATGCCATTCCAGCCGGCGGGAGGCTCAAATGACAAAATGTCTTCACGTTTGTCGTAACGGCGGCAAAGCCACTTACCCAGGAACGTGTTTTCGGCCCAATCGCCCTGGCACTGGCGTGGCCGGTCCGCTTCCTTGGTGTCTTTGAGCGCCGGGTGCTCGGGTGCGATGCCACTGTCGATGACACCAATGATGACATCCTCGCCATCGAAATCGCCGCGCAGTCCATTGTCTCGATCAAAAAGCTCAAGAAAATCAAGGCTATAGTTGGTTGCGAGCGGCCGAATCTCGTCTTCCCAGACGTGCAGCACCTCGGGCAGGCTCTCGAGTTTGTGTGCTTGCGCCGGATGCATCCTGGCGGCAAACCCGTTCAGGCCGAAGCGAAAGCTGTAAATGAGCTCGGTGCCTGAGCCCGCGCGTGCGATGACGTCTTCCTGTGCCTTCTCAAGACGTGCCGTATAACTCTGGATTACGGGGCTGGCCTTGTCGATGCGCACGCGTGATGCGGTTTTCGATCCGGGCCTGGCTGCCGCCGTGAGTAATGATGCGTGATAGTCGGCGGCGGACGGCATCGCCAGCTGCACGATGTAGACCTTGCGCGTACTTGGATCTTCTGAACCCGCGAGATGTATTGCGCCGAGGCTGCCCGCATCGCGTAGTTCAGACTCATTCTGGGCGGAGACACCGAGGGGTATCAGCAATATGAGGAACAAGATGTGACGAAACGACATGGTTACTTGTCTTTGTAGCCGCCCAATTCATCGGCGGAGAAGCTGACGCCGAGGCCGAGTGCAATGCGATTGACGAAATTGAAATAACCGACGACTAGCGTCAGGTCGAGTATGTCCTTGTCGGTCAGGCCCACAGCCCGCAACTCTCCGAGATCAGTCTCCGTCATCGCGGACGGGGCCGATGTGAGTTTTTCTGCGTGGCGGACAATATTGCTCAGCCGGGGCTCAAGCGTTTCCAGCCCATCGGCCGACATGAGCATCTCGAGTATTTCGTCATCCTTGATGTAGCGGCGCAGGGCCTCCGCATGGTGATTAACGCAATAGGCACATTCATTGGTCGCTGAGACGACAACGGCGATAGCTTCCCGCTCGGCACGGCTCAGCCCGGACCGGTCAAACATGACGGTCATATACAGATCGAGATGATTCTCCAGGGCCTCCGGGTTGAGGCTATGGACTTTGAGGATGTTCGAGACTTTGCCGCGCTTTTCTAAAAGCTCGGCGTAGAGTGCCTCGAGTTTTCCTTCCGCATCATCAACGTCGACTTCATCAATCCAGGACATCGCTCCTCGCCACCGTAGTTAGGCCGGTCGCGTCATCGGATTCAGTCTCCAGGTGTTCGACAAACTCAAAACTCGCTCCATCATCGCCAAACACGAAAACCTGGCAGTTCTTTGCGTCTTGGGGCAAAGACCAGGTTTTGTCAGCCTCTATCAGGCCCTCGAGACGTTCCCGCTCGCACCGCACTTCGAATCGTTCGACGTTACCATTCAGGGCGGCAAAAGAGAACGTCCGGCGCGCCGGCGCGTACGTCCACAGGGGTTGTCCGGAGTCGGAGTTGCAGGGGCTGAATAGCAGGGCTTTAGCTGCAATCGGCGCCTCACCCGCCAGAGCCTGGTCGAGTTGGGCTTCCAGGTCTGCCAAAGCGGTGACATCTTTCTGGCTTCCTGGCTCGCGTTTGAGGGCGCGCAGTGTCGTGCGCGCAGCCGCGAACTGAGACAGCTCAATTTCCAGCCGGAAAACTTTCACGAGTAGTTCCCGGAGGTCCTCGGAATCGATGGAATTGGTGTTGCTGACACCAAGCGCGCGGCGATAGGCTTCGAGCTTGCCAGCAATATTGTCCTCGACGCCTTCGACACGGCCGATCATGAGCCACAACATCGCTGACTCATACAGATTCCAACCGCCGAGGTCGTAGGCCTGGTCAACGGATGTTCGGGCTTCCGCGTTCTCTTCGTGGTGCAGGTGCGTGACTATGCGGTGGTAGCGACGCATGAAGTTCGAAGTGGCCATATCCCGACCACGATAAATCTCGAAGCGAACATTCGTAGTGTTGTTTGCGAGCAGTTCGCCCGGAGGCTCGAAGCGCCACTCGAGCAGCGCAGCCCGCACGGAATCTTCGAAGCCGTGGCCACCGACCGAGTCGACGATGACCGGGTCAGCCACCATGCCATCGGCAGTGATGACGTAATTGACGCTGACCCATCCTTCCTGGCCGCGCCGCAGGCCCGATGGGTAGGAGGGGTTTTTCTGGTCGACAGGTTTCGCGCCTACTGACGTGTTGAAGATTTTGAAGTCATAGTTCTGCGCCTTTGCGGGTGACGCAATGGCGATCCCTGCCAGTACGACAGCGATTGTTATGATCTTTTGAAGTTTCATAATCCCTCTCCCGGCAAACGACATCGATCCGTCCGGCGAGTGTTTTCGTTTCTCTTTATAGATGGCTCAAGAGAGCAAAAAGTTGCGTCTGATTGCGAATAAGACTGAGTTATTTAGCGTCCAGCCAGTGCTGTGGCTGCAGGAAGTCCTTGTAGAGCTTTTCCTCTGGCGAGCCGACCTCAGGTTGCCAGTCGTATTCCCAGCGAACCAGCGGCGGCAACGACATCAGGATGGACTCGGTTCGACCACCTGACTGCAGGCCGAAAATTGTGCCCCGATCGTAGATCAGGTTGAACTCGACGTAGCGACCACGGCGATACAGCTGGAATTGTCGCTGGCGATCGCCATAGGGGTGATCCTTCCGATTCCTGACAATCGGCCGGTAGGCAGGCAGGAAGCTGTCGCCC
>Ga0255052_10001346_pt1 | contig 18572 bp, 11 predicted proteins | sample JV7_2_21_MG_FD_188632 | JGI IMG/M metagenome (GOLD analysis project Ga0255052, IMG submission 188632) | Seawater microbial communities from Jervis Inlet, British Columbia, Canada - JV7_2_21 | ecosystem: Environmental > Aquatic > Marine > Inlet | place: Canada: British Columbia | collected... | reverse complement strand
GAAGGCGGTCCGCAAGGGCGATCCTGCAGTGACACCGCCGGAGCTCTGAGGCTCTGCCGCCGTTGCTCGGCCATCGCCTGATCGCCTGCATGATCGCACTGACTGTTTCCGGACTCTCGGTCCTGCCTGCCGCGGCCCAGGATGGGTCCGGCTTCGGCAGGGTCAGAGGCACGATGGCTTCGACTACGTCCTCCTGCTCACCGTCCCCGGCGCCAGCCATTACCACCAGGTGGAGAAGGAGTGGCTCAGGAGAAGCATCGCGTTTCTCGATGAAGGGTCCGAACCGCAGAGATAGACTCGTCTCCGACCAGGGACGATTCCAGGGTAAGATTCGGGGAAATCAGGAGGTCTGCAATGAGTGTTCGAATCACCAGGTTTCTGGCCAGCTCAGTCGTCGTTGTGGTGCTCGCCGTGATCGGCGCCGCGTTCGATCGGGCTGTTGCCGAGGTGCAGTTCTTCGACAAGGATGGCAAGCCTCTGCCCTTCAAGTCCTACGGTGAGGTAGAGAACTTTCTCGAGAGCTCGGCCATCGTTTGGAAAGAGAAGATGTCTGTAGGCACCAACAAGCACAAGCGCAAGATCATGCTGCAAGAGGGCGGTAGCTCCGCTCGAGCCATCCTGCGCACCAGCTACGACATCAAGGACACTCCGGGCGGCGGTTTCGTCGATTCGTACATGTCCGAGTTGGCCGCCTACAGACTGGCCCTCCTGTTGGGTCTCGACAACGTGCCGCCGGTCGTGCGTCGCAAGGGTGGCAGCATGCAGATCTGGATCGAGAACGCCACCACCGACGCGGCTCGCCGAAAGGCGGGTGAGGAACCGGAGGATCCGGCAGGATTCGAACGCCAGGTCATGAATATGTACATCTTCGACAACCTGATCGCCAACACCGACCGCAATCCCGGAAACATCATCATCGACAGCCTGGGAAAGGTCTGGTTTATCGATCAGACGCGCAGCTTTGCGGGCCAGGAGGAGCTCAGGTATCCGGACAAGATCACCGGCTGCAGCCGGCAGTTGTGGACCCATCTGCAGAGTGTCTCAGATGCCGAGATCAGAGATGCGGTAGGTCCCTACGTCAAGGGCTACATGCCCCAGCTTCTGCGACGCCGGCAGCTCCTGGTCGATGCCATCTCCAAACAGATCCAGGCCCAGGGCGAGGCTGGCTTTCTGTTCGATGAGTCCGGTCCTTGAGCCCACAGACTCGTGATCGGCAAGGTCATCTCCCATTATGAAATCGTGGAGCCGCTGGGTGCAGGGGGTATGGGAGTGGTCTACAAAGGCCATGACAAACGCCTCGATCGCTTCGTTGCCCTCAAGTTCCTGCCACCCCAGTTCAGTGTAACCGACGAGATCAAACAGCGATTCGTCAACGAAGCGCGGGCAGCTTCCACCCTCGATCACCCCAATATCTGCACCATTCACGAGATCGATGAGACCGACGATGGACAGATGTTCATCGTCATGGCGCTTTACGAAGGCGAAAGCCTGAAGGACAGGATCGCCAAGGGCCCGATGCCGACTCCCGATGTTCTCGATATCGGCGACCAGATCGCCAACGGTCTGAGCGTGGCCCACGAGCGCGGCATCCTGCACAGGGATATCAAGCCGGCCAACATCTTCATCACCCAGCGCGGCGAGGCGAAGATCCTCGATTTCGGCCTGGCCAAGGTTACGGGCTCGACCAAGATCACCCGGACCGGCACTTCCATGGGCACGCTGAACTACATGTCACCGGAGCAACTGCGGGGTGAAGCAGTCGATCAGCGCGCCGACGTCTGGGCCCTGGGAGCCGTCCTCTACGAGATGTTGACCGGCACGACAGCGTTCGGAGGCGACAACGAGGGTGCCGTGGTCTACGGCATTCTGGAGGGCGACCCGTCCCCACCCTCGACGATCATGCCCGGGACGCCATTGGGTTTCGACCGGTTCTTCCAGAAGGCGCTCGCCAAGACCGTGGCTGAGCGCACGGCCAACGTGGACAACCTGCGTCAGGAGCTCGAGGCTCTGCGCGGGGCGGCAAGCGCGCTCGATGAACAACCGACCCTATTGCACCCTGACGATCAGCCGACCCTGGTGCAGCAGCACCTGCAGGTGGGCGAAGATTCCGCTGTCGCTCCGTCTCCATCTGCGGCATCTACGGCCAGTCTGCGCACGCTGGGGAGCTCTGTGGCCGTTTTCGACTTCACCAACATTACCGGTGATCCGACAGCTGACTGGCTTTCGGGTGGCATCGCGGAGACGCTGTCGGTGGATCTGAAGAAGGTCTCCTCTTTGAAGGTCGTGGGCCGGCAGAAGGTCCATAAGATCCTCGGCTCGTCCGATGCGACCCAACTGGGCGAAGAAGAGCTCCGGGACCTGGGCGCGGCGCTGGGGGCCCGATGGCTGTTCTCGGGCGCTTTTCAGAAGATGGACGAGTCGATTCGTCTCACCGCCCACTGTTTCGATGTGGTGGAGAATCAGACCCTCGAGACGGTAAAGCTCGACGGCTCGATGAAGGAGATCTTCGCGCTCCAGGATCAGATTCTCAAAGCGCTGATGGACGCCCTCGAGCTGGAAATGACCGAGTCTGAGGTCCGAGAGATCGAGCGCCCCGAGACCGAGGACCTGGAGGCCTACGAATATTGCGCCAAGGCTCGCGAGCTCACCTACAACATGAGACCCGAGGATATGAAACAGGCGGCGATCTACCTGGGCAAGGCCATCGAGCTCGATCCCGAGTACGCTCTGGCTTACTCGTCATTGGGCCAGCTCCACTGTATGCGGTTTATCGGCACGACCGACCGCAAGGACCTCGAGATTGCCATCCAAAACCTGCAGAGGGCTGTCGAGCTGGATCCGGAGCTGGGAGATCCTTATGGCTGGCTGACCTACTCCTATTCGCGCGAGCGTCGGTACGAGGAGGCCATCGCCAGCGGGCGCAAGGCGGTCGAGCTGGAAGCGGACAACCCACACAGCCACTACTTCCTGGCGGTCGCTCTCTGGCTGCGGGGGATGGACGAGTATGAAGCTGGAGGCTACGCGGAAGCGCTCGAGCACCTGCGGCAGGTGACCCGACTCACACCGAGATACCAACCCGGGCATCAAATCCAGGGAGGCATCTATCTGCACGCGGGACGCTATGCCAAGGCCCGTGAGCGCCTGCAGGTCGCGGCAGAGATCGAGGAGAGCGGTGATTATGAGCTGGGGAAATTTGTCGGCTCGATTGGGATGCTGGGCAGGGTTGCATTTCGACAGGGCCGCTTCGAAGAAGCGGCGAGTCTGCTCGACAATGCATTCAGGATCTCGGGTGCGTCGAATCATGTCTACACGCCCGCCTGCAATGCCTTGGCCCACTGTTGGCGGGGCGATCTGTTGATGCGGCAGCGCCATCGGGATGAAGCGCTACGGGCCTTTCGCGCCGCGCAGGAGCAGGTTTTCAAGAGTCCTCGCTCACTGGGAATCGGTTGGCCGCTTCTGCGGTCTCACGTGGGTCTGGCGATCGCGTTCCACCAGCTGGGAATGCGGCGCGAAGCTGGGGCCAGCTACGACAAGGCGGTGGCTCTGCTGGGGGCCAAGGATGGCCACGACTTCAGCGGCCTCTGGGATTCGGGGGACGCCCAGATTTTCGTCGAACTGGCGAGCTATCTGGCCCTGTCGCACCAGACTGCGGCAGCGTTGAATGCGCTGGAAAAAGCGGTGCAGGCTGGCTGGATGGAAACACCTCGCCTCGAGACCGACCCCGCTCTGGAGGCCTTGCGGACTGAGCCGCGATTCCGTGAGATTCAAACGGAGCTCGCGGCCCGTCCGCCACTCGAGTGAGTCTCAACCCCAGCGCGGTTGCTCGTCGGGGTCGATGCCGAGCACACCCTTGCCGACCAACTCGTGGGTAAGAGCCGAGGTCGCGGGGTGAAAACGTCCGGCGCGGCAATCACGATACAGGCGCTCGAGCTCGGACTTCTTGAACATCCCATAGCCGCCCGAGACATCCATGGCCAGGTCGGCGATTCGCCAGGCGGCCTCCACCACGTTGTACTTGGTGCCGACGATCTTGACGACCCAATAGGGTCCGTGGTCGACACCGTTGGACCAGTCGTTGGTGAGCTCGTTCAACTGCGGCGCCATCGCCTCGAGATTCAGGATGATGTCCGCCACCTTGGTTTGCACCGCCGGGTGGTAGGCCATGGGCCGGGTCAGACCGAGAGCGTCCTTCTTGGAGACCTGCTCGATGATCAAATCGCGGATCCGTTCGGAGAGTCCGAGATAGGTGGCGGCAAAACCAGCCAGAGCCCAGGCGAAGATGCTCAGGACAAACAGATCGACACCTGCCGCTCCAGCGGGGACGACCCGGCAAATGTACTTGTCGGGGACAAAGGCGCCATCGAGGATGGTGTCGTCGCTGCTGGTGGCTCGCATCCCCAACACATCCCAGGTTTCTTTGATCTCATAGCCTGGCGTATCGCGGGTCATGTAGCCGTGGACGATCTTGGGATTCTCCGGGTCGCTGACGTCCATCCCATGGATGCCGAGACGGGTCCATACTGGTGTCAGACTACCGAAACCCTTCCGGCCGGTGAACTTGTAGCCGCCATCGACCTTCTCGGCGGTGGTGGAAGAGAGTAGAACCGGGACAGTATTGCCGCTCTCTGAATGTCCAGCGGCAAAGACCTCGCCCGCCGCGGCTTCTTCGAGTAGCCAATCGAGCGAGCTGTCGCCGTTGGCCCGCAACGTGGCGGCTACGCCTGTCCAATAGATATGCATGTTGATGCACAATGCCGTGGCCGGTGCGTAGTAGGCCAGTCGCTGCGTCTCGCGGCACACCTCGGCCATGGACATGCCGTGACCGCCCATTTCCTTGGGGATCGCCATGCTCAAATAGCCGGCTTCCTTGAGCTCGTCGAAGTCCTCCTGGCAGAAACGGTTGTCTTTGTCGTACATGGGTGCGCGGTCATGGCACCGGTCGAGAATCTCCTGGGGAATGCTCCATGTCGTGGCCTTTGTCATCGATCTCTCCTTTGTCCTCTGTGAAAAAATCATCCCAGTCTGGTCCTAGCCAGAATCTGGGGGAAAACAGCTCGCCGGCACGGATCGTCCTCTGCCGGTCTGCTTCCGGAATAATGCGCCGGAGTGTAGCACTGGTCATGGTCGGTAGAGAAGTAGAGGAAGGCCCCTGCTCTCATGGCGCTCCATTCTGATCCGCGCGGTCAGGAAATGCTGCGACAGTTTAGGTTTCCCACCCAGCTCGCGATAAGATTTCTCCAGCTCTGCTACAGGAGGGTTGCTCATGAGTCGGACGCGGGTCTCTCAGTCGGTTGCGCTACTTTCATTGGCTCTCGCTCTACCTGCCTCGGCAGGACCTACCTCCCACGCCATGGAGGTGGATGGGGATGGTGCGGTGCTTTTTGTCGACCTCCAGCGGGGTCGGCTGCTTCGCTTTCACGAGGGAGAACTCTCTGTGGCATCCGAGCTCACGGGTGTGCCGGCGGGCGACCACCTACGGAATCTCGTGATGTCGATCACCGGTGAGCTCTATCTGGGTGAGAAGAAGACAGTCTGGAAGATCGGCGAAGACGGATCGGTCGAATCCACCAAGCCACCCGCCGAGTTGAAAGCCCTATTTATCAAGCGACCCGCTGATCTGGCCCCGGACGGCTCCGTCTATGTAGCTCGGGATTTCAAGAATATCGAGCGCTCGCTGCCCGGAGGCGATGCCCATCCCGTGCTGACCACCGATATCATCAGCAAGATCTACTCCATGGCGGTGACACCCTATGGACGGGTCTTCTTCGGCAACAACACCGAGGTTGCGAAGCTGACGGCTGAGGGTGAGGTTGAGATGGTTCTAGAGATCAAGGAAGGCTCTGTCCTCGGGTTGGCAGCTCTCGGCGAGAGAGCTGTGCTGCTTCTACGACGTCACGAAAAGGACGCTGTCAGCCTGGAGCGCATCCATATCAACGGCAATAGAGAGGTTCTGCTGTCCGTCGATCAGATTGCGTCTGTGACCAGCGGCTCACCTGTCAAGATCGCCACTTCGGAACAGGTGGGGCAGGAGTAGACTGCCCTCAGGGACGTGAAAGAGGAATCGCCAGGCGAGATCTCACAGCTTCTTGAGGCCTGGAGTGCAGGCGAGAAGAAAGCTCTCGATGAGCTTATGCCTCGCGTGTACCAGGACCTGCGATCGTTGGCGGCTCGCCAGATTCGTCGGGAGCGCCAGGATCACACCCTGCAGACGACAGGTCTGGTCAATGAGGCCTTCCTCAAGCTCGTACAGCAGGAGGGTGTCGAATGGGCCAACCGGTCGCACTTCTTTGCCATTGCGGCAACGGCGATGAGGCGGGTCCTGGTGGACTACGCCCGCCAGCGCCAGGCAGAGAAGCGGGGTGGCGGGGCCGAGAAGGTTCCGTTGGAGAAGGTCCAGCTCGCGGTACGCCCCGGCGTGGATTTGATCGATCTGGAGGAGTGTCTGGCACGGCTGGAAAAGCTCGATCCTCAGCAAGCCAAAGTCGTCGAGCTCCGCTACTTTGCGGGTTGCACCATCGAGGAGATTGCCGAGGTTCTCGATATCTCGCCTTCCACGGTCAAGCGGGAGTGGCGCATGGCCAAGGTCTGGTTGCGGGCCGAACTGCTGAAAGGCGGTAAGGATGGATCCTGATCAGCGCCGCTGGATATCCATCGAACCAGGGCTGGTGTTGGGTCACTACAGGGTCATCCAGAAGATCGGCGCCGGAGGCATGGGCGAGGTCTTTCTCGCCGATGACACCAAGCTCGGGCGCCAAGTGGCGATCAAGGTGCTGCCCGCCGAGATAGCGGGCGACAAAGATCGCCTGGAACGCTTCGAGCGCGAAGCGAGAGCATTGGCCGCCCTCGACCATCCCGGCATCGTGACCATCTTCTCGGTGGAGTCTGCGATACCGGCAGGATCTGAAGAATCCGCGGTCGAGTCGGAGCCCGTCCATTTCCTCACCATGCAAAGAGTCGAGGGTCAGCCCCTCCACCAATCGATCGGGCGTGGTGGAATGTCGTTGGAGCGTTTTCTAGATGTTGCGGTGCAGCTCACGGACGCGGTGGCCGCCGCACACGAGAAGGGCATCATCCATCGAGACCTGAAACCCGGCAATGTGATGGTGAGCGCAGAGGGCCGAGTCCGTGTCCTGGACTTCGGCCTGGCCAAACTGCGTCCGCAGGGTGCCGATCTGGAGGCGACCGAGCTGCCCACCCAGACCCTCACCCAGGAGGGGCTGGTGGTGGGTACGGTGCCGTATATGTCGCCGGAACAGGTGCGGGGGCAGGAGGCGGACACCCGATCGGACATCTTCTCCCTGGGAGTCATCCTCTACGAGATGGCCACGGGTGTGCGTCCTTTTGAGGGTAATACGTCTGTGAATCTGGTCTTGTCGATTGTGCAGGACGTCCCCCGGCCGGTCGACGAGCGGCGCCCGGATCTTCCCGATGGTCTCACCCGTGTCATTCGGCGCTGCCTCGAGAAGGAGCCTGGTCGACGGTATCAATCGATTCTGGACCTGCGGCACGACCTGGAAGAGGTCGAGGTCGATCGACCGCGTCCGCAGGCCGAAACCTCGGGCTCGAGACGTCGGCTGGGCCAACAGGTGGTCGGCGCTCTCCTGCTGGTCGCAGCGATCGGATTCGCCGGTTGGTCGTGGCTGCAGGGTCGTCCCCATGGCGAGACTTCCGGTGCCAGGGTGGCGCCGGCCGAAACCCAAGAAACTGGGCCCGACTCTCATGGCCTGGTGGCAAAACGGGTTCTCGTTGTTCCCTTCGAGAATCGCACAGGGGAGGCAGAGCTCGATCCCGTCGGCTTGATGGCCGCCGACTGGATCACGCAGGGCCTCTCCCAGACCGGTCTCGTCGAGGTGGTCTCCTCGGTAACGGCCCTGAGCTCCCTCCGCAACGTCGCCCAGGCAGTGGCTAACGACCACCGCTCACCGACGTTTGGCGAGCTGGCAGAGGAAACAGGGGCCGGTACCGTCATTACCGGCGCCTACTACTTGCAGGGGAACGATCTTCTCTTCAGCGCCGAAGCCAACGATTCGATCGCCGGCCGGCTGGTGGGGGCGGTGGAGCCTGCCCGTACGTCGACAGAGGAGCCGTTGGGCGCCATCGAAGAGCTGCGGCAGCGCCTCATGGTACTGGTGGCGTCACACCTGGATGAGCGCCTCGAGTCTCGCGGACCCCCGTTTCACCTGCCGAGCTTTGGCGCCTACCGCGAGGCCACTCTGGGGGTGGAGCAGTTCATTCGGATGAATTTCCGAGCCGCTATCGATCATTCGCAGAGGGCTACCGAACTGGACCCGGATTGGGTGAGACCGCTGCTGACGGCGGCTATGGCCCACATCAACCTGGGCGAGTTTGCGGAAGCAGAAGCCCTATCCAGTAGGGTCGCACCCCACCGCGATTCGCTCGCGGTTGTCGATCAGTATCTTCTCGATCGGATCGTTGCCACCTGCCAGGAGAAGCTTCTAGAGGCCTTGCACTTTTCTCGCCTGGCTGCAGAGCTGTCGCCAAACGGCCCTTCGGCCTTTGATGCTGGGGCCCTGGCAGTGCGGGCCAACTATGCCCAGGAAGCTGTGGACAGGCTCGAAGCCCTCGATCCCGAGCGCGGCTTCTTGCGGGGTTTCGCACCCTACTGGCACTACCTCACCGAGTCCCATCACATCCTGGGGGACTATGAAACCGAGCTCGACAGAGCGCTCCGGGCAAAGGAGCTGTACCCGGATCACCTCGATCCTCGATGGTTCGAGGTGCGGGCATTGGCTGGCTTGGGTCGGCACGAGCAGGTCGAGCCGCTACTCGTTGAAGCGGAAGTCCTACCGTCCAGCGGGCTCACGCCCGGGAGTGTGATGCGCCGAGCTGCCTGCGAGCTGCAGGCTCACGGATCGCCCGAGGCAGCGCTGGGCGTCGCCCAGCGGGCCGTCGAGTGGTATCGGGATCGTCCGCAAGAACAGCTGTCGCAAGCAGCCTGGCAGTCGTCTCTGGGCAGAGCGCTCGTCGTAGCCGAGGAGCTCGAAGAGGCCATGACGATCTTTTCCACGTTGGTCAGGGAGTACCCTGAACAGCTGCAGAACTGGGGCTACTACGGGGTCCTTGGCGCCCGACGGAATGACGACGAAGCGGTCCAAAAGGCCCTGAAGTGGTTCCGGCAGGTGGATCGGCCCTACCTCTTCGGCATTCAGATCTACTGGCAGAGTGCCATTCATTCGTGGCAAGGAGATCACCAGGAGGCTGTACGGCTGTATCGCGAAGCCCTCGCAGCGGGACTGCCGTTTGGTTGGCCCCGGGAACACCCTCACGCCGATCCGATGGTCGAGCCGCTGTGGGATTACCCGCCTTTCGAGAACCTCATCGCGCCGCGGGACTAGCTGAATCCAGGTTCGATGTCCTAACCTAGGGGCACGAACGGGAATTACAGTCGATGAAGGAACATCTGCGCTGTCTCACAGGGCTCTCTCTGATCGGTCTCCTGCTCCTTGCAAGTTGCAGCAGGGAGGAGCAGGAATCGCCGAATTTGGCGGCGAACCCTCTGTACATCGATCCGACCACCCAGGACTTCAGCAGTAATCCGGCTCTGCTGGAACGGATCCTCGACAGCCCTCACGGCTACTTGCGTTTTATCAATATCCCCTTCAGCAGCGAGGTCTGCCGTCAGGCCGGCCACCTTCTGGACGGGGTGCCGTTGTTCAATCTACACGGTGATGCCCATATCGAGCAGTACGCGGTCAGCGATCTGGGGCGTGGCCTGACGGACTTCGACGACTCGTCAAAGGGGCCTGCTGTCATCGATCTGATGCGTCTCGCGGTTTCCCTGCGGGTAGCCTGCGAAATGCGGGGCTGGGAGGTCGATGCCGACAGGATCTTCGAGCAGTTCATTGCGGGTTATCGAGCTGCCTTGGAGGACCCCGAAGCCGAGGCCCCGGTGCCGGCAGTGGCGCAGCGTCTGTCGGCGGGTTTCACGTATGACCGGGAGGAGTATTTCGAGTGGGTCGGATCGATCGTCGATCCCGTGCCGCCGGCCGAGGCCCAGGCTCTGGGAGAGGCTTTGTCGAGCTATGTGGAGCTGATGTTGGAACAGCACCCCGAGATGCAGCCGAGCTACTTCGAGATCATGGACCTTGGATATCTTCGCCTTGGCATCGGCAGCGCATTGGACCGCAAATACCTGGTGCGAGTCCGTGGGGCGACTGACGACCCCGAAGACGATGTCGTGCTGGAGCTCAAGCAGGTTCGCGACCTGCAGGCGATCGAATGCATATCCGTGGGGAGAGGGACCGAGCCCCTGCGGATTCTCATCGGTCAGTCTCGCATCGCCTACCAGCCCTATGGCCTGCTCGGCTACGTGCGCTTTGACGGCTTTACCTTCTGGGTCCATGCCTGGGTCGACAACTACGCCGAAGCCAGTATCACCGAGTCCTTCCAATCTCCAGCCGAGATGGCGGAAGCGGCCTATGACATCGGTGTCCAGCTGGGCCGCGGTCATCCGAATCAGGTCGGGGCCGCCCTCGATCTACAGGTTCGCCGTGAGCTTCTGCGGTTATTGGATCGGGACGAGGAGAAGATTCAGGAGATCAGCCGGGATCTGGCCGTACAGGTGTTCGAGGCCTGGGAGAGCTTTCGGGCCTCGCTCAGCTGAACTTTCCGCGTAACGCTTTGTAGCGAATTCTTCTGTTCCTTGACGAAGGGACAGGAGGATTCGATCATGGCTTCCCTATATCTCCTTTTTCTCATTGGTGGCTTGCTGGTGGCGGCCATAGCGGTTGCCGTTCTGATGAATGACAGAGTGCGATCGCTGGCAGGCAGAGTTCGTGCCGTCGAAGACGAGATCAAGGCGGTGAGGGGCCTGGCCGCGTCCGATGCATCATTTCAGCCGCCACCCATCCCGGAAGTGGAGCCCGAACCCAGACCGGTCTCGGTGGCGTCTCCACCGACTCCCTTACCGGATTCGCCGCCACCGATCGCTGCCGAAGCGAGGCAGCGCTACGGCACCATTCTGGGTGATCTGGAGCTCAACCTGGGTGGGCGTCTGCCAGTTTGGATCGGCGCCATCGCTCTTGTCTTGGCGGCGGCCTTTCTGGTGAAGCTCTCGATCGATCTGGGCTGGATCGGCCCGCCGGTTCGCTTGGGACTGGGCCTCGCAGCCGGACTGGGCATGCTGTACGGAGGCCATCGTGGGCGCTCGACAGTGCCCTTGGTGGCCCAGGGCCTCTCGGCCGCCGGTATCGCCACGCTCTTCGTATCGCTCTATGCCGGCATCAATGTCTACCATCTCATCCCTTCGCTGATGGGATTCCTGCTGATGGCAGCGACCACCGCCTGCGCGGTGATGCTGTCGCTGCGACAGGGTCCGATCGTGGCGGTGATCGGTCTGCTGGGTGGTTTGCTGACCCCTCAGTTGGTTCAATTCGCGGGGACCGACGAGAGGGTCCTCTTCGGCTATCTCCTGATTCTTCAAGCCGGTCTTCTCCCGGTGGCTCGTAGGCGAGGCTGGTGGGCCCTGGCGGCAGCCGGATTCGTGGGCGGGCTGTTTTGGTTCGTCTTCTGGCTGGGAGCCGCACCCCATCCTTTCAACAGTTTCTGGCTTGCCGTCTTCCTCCTGGCGTCGGTGTCACTGTTTGTTGCGGGTCCCGTGCTGTTGGGAGAGGATCGGATCTCCGGACCTACAGATCCCAGATCGCGGCTCCAGTGGCTGGCCGTCACCGGTGGCCTCGCCGGTATGGCGCTCTTGACCTTCCGCGGCGGAATGGCGACTCAGGAGTGGATATTCCTGGCCGTTCTCAGTACCGGTCTGCTGGTGCTCGCCAGACTCGAGAGTCGCCTTCTCTATCTGGGTGCCGTGGTGGCGGCGGCCGTGGGTCTGTGTCTGCTGGTCTGGTGCGCGGGGCTGGAGAATGCTGACGCCACACGCTTTCTTTGGACCGTGACGGGCTTTGCTTTGCTGTTTGCTGGTGCTTCCTACGCGGCACTGTGGAGCTCGCCGACCCCTATTTTCTGGGCCTGGCTGTCCGCCGCCAGTGGTGTGATCTCTCTGCTGATCGCCTACTGGGGATCGGTGCGCGTCGGAGTGGACTTGCCTTGGGGCTGGATATGCCTGATCGCCGCCAGTCTGTACATTTGGAGTGCGGTGCCGATCTGGCAACGGCGACTCGAGCGTCCCGATGTCGCATTGGCCATCTCACCGCTGGCGGCCGGTAGCACGACTCTGGTGAGTCTGGCGGTGCCCACGGCGTTGGAACAACCGACCCTGACGGTCGCCTGGGCAATCGAGGTCCCCGTGTTGTTCTGGCTGGCGGGTCGGTTGGGCGTGCCGGTCTTGCGAACTCTGGCCGCCGTGATCGCCGCTCTGGTCACCCTTCAACTCGTGGGTAACACCGAGGCTCTTGTCTATGGCGCCGGTGGATGGCCGATCCTGAATGGACTGCTCTACGCGTATGGGATTCCCGCTCTGGCGTTGGCGGTTGCTGCCTATCTCGCGGCCACACAGGGCGAGCATGGCCACTCCGAAGCCTTGCAGTGGGGCTCGTTCTTGCTCGGCTTCCTGCTCCTGACTTGGGAGGTTCGACACTTCTTCCATCCGGGTGAAATCATTAGTGGCGCTTTCGAGCTGACCGAGATGGGAGCCCTATCTGTGGTGTGGCTGTTGGCGGCCGTTGGTCTCCTGAAAGCTGCCCGACGATGGCCGCTGCGGGTGCTGAGTCTGGGTGGAGCAGGATTGGCAGCGTTGGCTACGATCCAGGCGGTGACCTCCCAGGGACTGGCATTGAATCCGCTCTGGAGCCATCTACCGGTGGGTGAGGTTCCCCTGTGGAACTCCCTGCTGTGGGTCTACGGAGCTCCTGCGTTGCTAATGGTCTTGGTGGCTCGGAGATGGAAGAGTGCAGGTAGGAATCGTTTCTCCCTGGCCCTGCGATTCGTCAGTCTCGTATTTGTCCTACTCTTGGTCACGTCGCAGGTCCGGCAGTACTTTCACGGCAGTTTCCTGGATGGTGGAGAAGTACTATCTGCCGAGCACTATGCTTATTCGATCTCCTGGATCCTGTTGGGTCTGACGTTATTGGTGGTGGGAGTGTTGCGGCAGGGTCAGATGCTCCGGTTCGCGTCGCTGGCGGTCATGACGCTTGCCGTGGGCAAGGTCTTTCTCATCGACATCGGTCACCTGGGGGGTCTCTATCGAGTGCTGTCTTTCTTTGGCCTCGGCGTGAGTCTGCTGTTCTTGGCTTACCTTTATCAGCGGTTCGTCTTCCGAGAGTCGACCGTCTGACGGCAGTCCTGCAAATTTCGCGTTAAGCTGGGGGAGCTCAGCTCGAGGTCGCGGGGCCGTCGGAGGGCCAGTGGTCGATTCAACGGGACGCAGCAGGATCAAGGAGATCTTCCATCAAGCCGCTGAACTGGCGGTGGAGGACCGAGAAGGCTTCCTACGACAGGCCTGCGGCGAAGATGCAAATCTCCTGGCCGAGGTTCGACGGCTTCTCCAGGCTGCGAAAGACACTCCTGACAGCTTCTTGGAATCGGCAGACGAGGTCGCCATTTCGGTGGGGCAGACCCTGGGCCACTACCGTATCGAGGGCCCGTTGGGTCGAGGCGGCATGGGAGAGGTCTACCGGGCTCGCGACAGCCAGCTGGATCGGTCGGTGGCGCTCAAGGTTCTGCCGGTGAGCTTCGCCCGCGATCCGGAGAGGCTGCAGCGCTTCAAGCGCGAAGCGAAAGCGCTGGCCGCCCTCAGTCACCCCAACATCGTCACCGTGTTCTCTGTCGATGTGGATGTATCGGTGCCGTATCTCACCATGGAGCTGGTGGAGGGCAAGCCCCTCTCGAAATGCATTCCAGCAGATGGGCTATCGCTCGACCGTTTCTTCGCTCTGGCGGTACCTCTGGCGGATGCTCTGGCGGCGGCGCACGACAAGAGCATCATCCACCGCGATCTCAAGCCGGGCAACGTGATGGTGGACGACGAGGGTCGACCCAAGATCCTCGATTTCGGTCTGGCGAAGACGGCGCCGGCGGCGTTGGGGCCGGAGGCGCAGACGGTGGCAGCGACGGAGACGTTGGAGACTGGCACCGGTGTCGTGCTGGGGACGATCGGCTATATGTCTCCGGAGCAGGTGAGAGGCGAAGCGACCGACCCGCGGTCGGATGTCTTCTCTCTCGGCCTGGTGCTCTACGAAATGGCGACAGGCAGGCGGGCCTTCGATGCCGCCACCTCGCCTGATCTGCTCTCGGCGATTCTGCGCGACTCGCCGATGCCCGCAGAGGAGGTCCGTCCCGACCTACCCCGGCACGTGGGCCGTGTCATCCGGCACTGTCTCGAGAAGGACCCCGACCGCCGGTATCAATCGGCCAAGGACGTACGCAACGAGCTCGAGGATCTGGCCAAGGAGCTGGAGACCGAGTCGATTCTCGAGAGTCGACCTGATGGACCTGCAGCGCAGGTGCGCGGATCGAGAGTCCACACCGCTCTGGTGATCGGTGCGATCGCCGCCCTGATCCTGGCACTTGGAATCGCCTATCTGGTGGTCCGACGGGGTTTCGACGGGCCACCGGCCGAGGCCAAGCCGAAGATCGAATCCCTGGCGGTGCTGCCGTTCGACAATCTGATGAACGATCCCGAGCAGGCGTACTTTGTCGAGGGCATGCACGAGGCCCTGATCACCGACCTGTCGAAGATCGGTGCGCTGAGGGTAATTTCGCGAACCTCGGCGATGCGCTACGCAGAGTCCGAGAAGTCCCTGCCGGAGATCGCGCGGGAACTGGATGTCGATGCGCTGATCGAAGGATCGGTCTTGCGGGCCGATGGGCAGGTGCGCATCACCGCCCAGCTCATCGACGGGCAGACCGATGAGCACTTGTGGGCTGATAGCTACGACCGGGATCTCGAAAACGTTTTGGCGCTGCTCAGCGACGTGGCCAAGGAGATTGCCGACGAGATCGAGGTCGTCTTGACTCCAGAACAGAGAGCACGGCTGGTTCCGATTCATCGGGTGGATCCTGCCGCGTACGAAGCGTTTCTCCGCGGCACCTATGCATTCAATCAGTTTCGCGCCCAGGGTTATCGGGATGCGGTCGAGCACCTCAATAAGGCCATCGAGATTCAGCCCGACTATGCCGAGGCTTACGCCAGACTCTCGGGCGCCCATTTGCTCCTGGGTGGATTTGGCATCGAGGACCGGCAGGAGCAGGAAGCCCTGGCGAGAAGGAACGCGGAGAAGGCGTTGGAGCTGGACCCTCAGAGCTCCACAGCCTACGCAGTAATCGGCTGGCTCCAGCTGTACTTCCATTGGGATTGGCCGGGCGCAGCGGAGAGATTCGAGCGTGCTTTGGAGCTCAGCCCGTATGACCTCTATGCGAGTCATGGCTACGGCGACTATCTGACCGTGATGGGCCAGGGAGAGGAGGGGCTGGAGTACCTCAAGCGGGCCGCCCAAGCGGATCCCCTATCGCCGATTGTCAACGCTCCCATCGGAGGTCACATGCTGTTCGTAAGGCGCTACGACGAGGCCATCGCAAAGGCCCGGCAGTTGCTGGAGATCAACCCCAACTATCCGGCAGTTAGAGGTTTTCTGGCGGAATCTCTCTGGCATCAAGGGAAGCTCGGCCAGGCGCTCGAGGAATACAGACTGATATGGCAGAACGATCCGGAGGTTCTGGAGGCACTGGATGAAGGTACTGGAGAGGGACCCGAGAGGGCCATGGGCAAGATGGCCCAGGTGCTGGAAAATCGAGCCTTGGAAGAGCGATGGGGGCCGCTGCCGGTAGCTAAGTACTTCGCATTGGCTGGCGACGTAGAGGCGGCACTGGAGTGGCTCGAGAGGGCCTACGACAAGCGCGTGCCCCAGTTGATGCTGATCAAGGGCCGGCCCACCTTCGACAACCTTCGCGGCGATCCCCGCTTTGACGATCTCGTGCGACGGATCGGTATCCCTGAGTAGACTGCCAAGATAGCTTCATCTGATGTCCTGCAGAATGAGGTTGCTCGCATGGGCGATCCCCAGCCTTGAGGTCTTGGTAGGGCTGACAAGTCTGGCGGCCGCAGACTCAGACCGAGCGTCTCGAGCAGCGCTTGCAGCCCCAGGAAATGATGTGAGTTGTCTATCAACAAGCCGACATGCGGCTGTTCGATGCGCTGATCTACAACACGGACCGACATGCCGCCAACCAGCTGCATACCCTGGAGGATTGGCAGCTGAACCTGATCGACCATTCAAGAGCGTTTCGCACCCACCAAGAGTTGCCCGATGGCTTCGCCCGCCGGCCCATGACCATTACGCGGTCGCTGCTGGCCAAGATTGAGGCCCTGAATGAGCAGCAGCTGAAGAAGCTCCTGAAAAGAGAGTTGGGTCGCACACAGATCAAGAGTATCCTGGTGCGCCGCGACCTGATTCTCGAAAAGCTCGAGCGAGATCGTCAGGAGTACGGCGACGCCTTCGCCTTTCGTGAACAGCAGTCGGCGCCCTGAGCCGCGAAGTCTTGACAGAATTGGGATCGATTCTGTGTTACCTTAGAACGGTAGCCGGGTCGTGCCGGGGCGATTTGCAGGTTTCCATTTCGAAGCGGCCAGTCACCACTTCCAGATTTCCGCCAATCTCTCCAAGTGCATCCTGAATCTTGTAGAACTTCGAGTCGTTTGAAGAAACATCGGCCCCTATCCGAGGAGGAGTCATGTCGAAGAGGATCTATGTGGGTAACCTTCCGTTCAGCGCCACAGAGGACGAAGTGCGGGAGAAGTTCTCAGAGTTTGGTGAAGTCGAGACGGTGAATCTGATCAATGACCGCCACACAGGCCAGCCCAGGGGATTCGGTTTTGTCGAGATGGCCGACGAGGGTGCGGATAGCGCAATCTCGGCCCTCGACAGCACGGATTTCGGGGGTCGGACCCTGCGAGTGAGCGTCGCCAGAGAACGCACGGGCGGCGGCCCGCGCGGTGGCGGTGGTGGCGGTGGCGGCGGTGACCGCGGTCGCTGGTAGGAATTGGTTTTACCAAGCCTGTCCAAGTTGGACTATATTGTCCGACGAGGATAGGCATTCATGGCTGAAGTAGCAGAGCGCGCACCTTCGAATGGTGTGCAAGGCGCCGGTTGGCGTCGGCAGATCAAGCGTCTGGGAATCGATCTGCGTCCAGGGGAAGGGCAGCCCGCCGGGTTGCTCTTTTTCTGTCTATTTCTGCTCCTGACTTTCCAGATCGCCACCAAAACGGTCCGGCAGTCCACCTTCATCGACTCCCTGGGTGCCTCCCGGCTTCCCCTGGTGTATCTTCTGGTCGCCCTTTCCTCCTACCCCATCCTGCGTCTGTACAACCGGTTTGTCGATCGTGTACGGGTCGAGCAACTGCTGACGGCCACCTGTCTGGCGGTTGCCGGGGCCATGGTGGCCTTTTGGTTCCTGATGCAACAGCCGTGGGTCTGGGTAGCCGTTCTGTTCTACGTCTTTACCTCCATCGTCTACGGACTCCTGGCAAGCCAGTTCTGGCTCTTTGCCAACCATCTCTTCGATCCACGTCAGGCCAAACGGCTGTTCGGCTTTATCGGCGCCGGAGCCCTGCTGGGTGGGATTCTGGGCGGTCAGATCGCTCGCCTGGCGAGCTCTTCTTTCGGCACCGGCGCGGTGCCACTGGTCTCGGCATTGCTTCTGGTCGCGGTGGCCGCACTCATGTTTCGGGCCCGGTCCTTTGGCACCGCAGAAGAGCAGGAGGATGACAGCCGGGAGAGCAAGCTGGACCGCGCCCGTGGAGGCTTTCAGATTCTCCGCCATTCCCGGCCGCTGGGGACCATCGCCGGCGTGGTGATTCTCACCATCATGGTGGGCCAGATCGTCGATCTCCAATTCAATTGGGCCGTGGAGCAGACCACCACGACCCTCGATGAGAGGACCGCCTTCTTCGGCAACTTCTTCAGTGCCATGGGGATCGCAGCCTTCATCTTCCAATTGGTCTTCACCGCCAGGATTCACCGGTCGCAAGGCATCGGTTTTGCCCTGCGGGTTTTGCCCATCACGATGGGTCTGGGCACTGTCGCTCTGTTTCTGGCTGCTGGGTTCCTTCCCGAGTTGCTGGTGATGGCGGCCCTGATTCTCAAGGTCGGAGAGAGCGGACTGCGCTACTCCCTGGATCAATCCACTCGCGAACTGTTGTTCCTGCCTGTCCCTTCGCGACTGCGAGTCAAGGCCAAGGCTTTCATCGATGTCTTTATTCAGCGCGGCGCCAAGGGCCTGGCCGCCCTTCTCCTGCTGCCGGTGACCTTTGGACTGATCACGGCCGTCGAGGCCGGGTGGATTTCCCTGGTTCTGATCGCCATCTGGATGGTCGTTATTGTCTCGGCGTCGAAGGAGTACGTACGGGCCTTCAGGGAGCTGCTCAAGACGCGCCGTGTGGATCCCACCGTGCCGGTGGACCTGTCGGATATGACGACCCTGGAACTGCTTCTGGAGTCCCTGGGGAGCTCCGACAGTCGTCAGGTCCTGCACGGGTTGGATCTGTTGGTGGCCAACGGCCGTCGTGATCTGGTGTCGCCGCTCTTGCTGAATCACGACAACCCCGAGGTGCGTCGACGGACGTTGATCATTCTGGCTCAAGAAGAGCGGGTCGATGTGGT
>Ga0255052_10001345_pt1 | contig 18585 bp, 16 predicted proteins | sample JV7_2_21_MG_FD_188632 | JGI IMG/M metagenome (GOLD analysis project Ga0255052, IMG submission 188632) | Seawater microbial communities from Jervis Inlet, British Columbia, Canada - JV7_2_21 | ecosystem: Environmental > Aquatic > Marine > Inlet | place: Canada: British Columbia | collected... | reverse complement strand
GTCGCTACGCGACCCCGCTACGCTGGCCTCTTTTTGATTCGCTCCGTTAGGAACGCGGATTTTCAGTCCTAGCCTACCCTGTCGCTACGCGACCCCGCTACGCTGGCCTCTTTTTGATTCGCTCCGTTAGGAACGCGGATTTTCAGTCCTAGCCTACCCTGTCGCTACGCGACCCCGCTACGCTGGCCTCTTTTTGATTCGCTCCGTCAGGAACGCGGATTTTCAGCCCTAGCCTACCCTGTCGCTAAGCAACCCCGCTACCTGGCCATCGTCCGGCTTCAAAAGAGAGCGGAGTATTAGACCGGCCAGGGTGCCGGGAGTCAATATCGGGCAGCTTTCGCGAGGTCAGGTGCTCATCGTGCGGCGTCTTGTCAGAAACGATGCCAGGCCGAGCAGCCAGAGGAATGGCGGGCCGATGGTGCCGCCGCCACTGCTGGCGGCAGGGGAATTTACCGTAACGGTGCCATTGACGCTGTTATTTGCCGGATCAGCTTCCGCCTCATTGGATGACAGCGTCACGGTGTAGCCCTTTGCGCCTGCGGTCAATCCGGTTACGCCGATGTTCAGCGTCGAGTTGGACTGACCGGAAAAGGTGGCCGTCTGGCAGTCGATCTGCTGAGCGGCTACGGTGCAGGATCCGATGGACCAGCTTGCGCTGTCGGCTCGCAGTCCGTTGTTGAGCGAGATATTCAAGGTCACTCCGGTCGCATCGAGGATTGATCGATTCTCGAGCACTGCGCTGATCGTCGTGCTTTGATCCACCAGGACCGGTGCGGCGGTCGGGGTGTTGATCACCAGATCCACCGCCGGATTTACGGTCAATTGCACAGAATCCTGGTTGTTGCCGGGCCTCTCGTCGAAGTCCGCAGTGACGGTCGCATCGAACGTTCCAATGCCGACGTTTGCTGCTGTCGTGGTTACCGTGACGGTACGTCCGCTGACACCGGGAATGTCTCCGAGCTGGCAGTTCACGGTGCCGGCGCCGTTGGTACAGCTTCCGGAAGATGCTGTCGCGGACACGAAAGACACGTTAGTGGGCAGCGTGATGTCTACCACAACGTTGATCGCCTGCGAAGCACCGTTGTTGCTCAGATCGACTGCGAGCTCGGGGCTGCTACCGAGCAAAGCGTTTGCCGGCTGACTACTCAATGCGACGGTCATATCGACTGTCGGTAGCGCAGTAATGCAGGAAGCCTGAGCGGCATTAGCTTGCATAATCGTAATGGTGCATTGGGAAAACTGAGTGCTGCCGTTGAGCATGGGTGCCATGATGAACGTCTGGGGCTCTGATTCGCATGCGCCCGGCACACCGTCATGCGGTGCACCAAAGTTGTGGCCAATTTCGTGGGCAGCAATAAGGCTATCAAAGGTAGCGCTACCATTACCTTCGCTAAGTCCTGCGCCGACGTTCGTACGGCACAGCACGTCGCTAAAGGCTATGCCGACCGTGGATCCGTCGAGATCTCGCCCCGTCCATAATTGAGTGAGGCCCAGGCTGCTTTGCTCCGGTGTGCCCTGTCGATACGCTACCAACTCGTCAAGGAGCAAACTCGCATCAGTTACATCAGTGAACGGATCTGCAGAAACGCTGAAAGGATCGATAAACGGAACGTTTATCTGTACGCCGATCTCCTGGCTGTAGATGCCGTCGACGTTATTAAGACGTGTCGTAATTGCTGCTCTTGCAGCCGCGTCGCCACCTTGCGCGCTCGTGAATTCGAAATCGCCGACCGCTCCCACGCTGATCTCCGACACCGCGCCTGGCCCCTGAGCCATGGCGTTGCCCAGTTCCCCGATCAGCTTTCCGAACACCGCTGCACCGTTGCCGGATAGCGAGTCAGCGCCGCAGCTCATGGTGCCCGGTACGATGACCGTATCCGCAAGGCGATAGATGATTGGCGCGGTTGCCTGTAATACGCTGTCTCCCGGAGCCTCGATCGCAAACATCTGCTCACCGTCCCAGATGAGCCCTCGCGGCATTCCGTTGAACACCGTGATGCGTGCCCAGGAATCGGGTTTGCCGGCCAGTTGGCCACGGTATATCCCAAACCCGTCCGGCAATGCAGTACTAGACGCGTCAGATAGCAAGCGGCCGTTTGGCTCGAGTTCGAGATCGAACGTCTGGCCCAGGGCGTCGAAACTGAGCATTACGGGCCCTGCTCCCCGAAGCTTTTGCGTGGTCTCGGTGCTGTCTGTATGAAAGCTCAGTCTTTGCAGCGGTTCGTAATGCGACACGATCACGCCATTGGATTCACCGGCGACCAGAGTCGAAGAAATACACAATACTGTGCTTGCCACTATCCATTTGGACGCTTTCATCGGAGCCCCGCTTTGCCTTCCAAAACAGCTAGTTAGCTAATCAAATACGGTCGCCTGCGACAAGGGACTGCCCCTCAGTTATTACCGGCATCACACACAAAAGTGTGCGCCTGATCTCGTTATTTTGCATAGGCCCCGTCGGGCTTCAGGACCTCTTACCAGGCTGGAGTTTTCGGCTGGCACAAGCCGATGCGTGTTTCTGTCAGTCGTCCGGCCTTCCGCCCAGCATCAGGGCACATTCGGCATACTCGCCGGTTTTCTCCCCCGTTTCAAACTGTTCGGCGGTCAACAGATAGTAGTGATCATCGTGCCGATGGAGGTACATGTTCTCCATCGATTCGCCTGAGGCCGAATCCATGTAGACCATCTGTTCGTCGATGCGATAGGCGCCGCGCATCGGATAGCCGGGAAACTGATTGACGATTTTACCGTCGTTATCCATAACGACCGAATCCGTAAATTTCTCCCAGACGAACAGCCCGTCACTGAGATTGATCTTGCTGCCGGCATAGGCAATACACGCGGGTGAATACGTACCTTCATGGGAAACGCAGCCTGCAAGCAGACAGACGATAAGGGTTATTGCAGTACAGCGTGCATTCATTGGCAGAGGGCCTGGCGAGATTTGTTTATCGCGACTGGCTCCCACCCGGCAGCGAAGATGGTTCGTTGATGTGCGAGCCATTAGACTGGCCTCGCCGGCTGGAGTCAATATCAGGCGGCTTTCAGGGCATCGTCTGCTGGGAGGTAGTCGTAGCCCAGGTCGTCGGCGACGGCCTGGTGATTGACGTGGCCGGCATGTACGTTGAGGCCGTGCGCCAGGTGCGGATCCCGGCTCAGGGCTTCACGCCAGCCCAGGTTTGCCATCGCTTTCACGAATGGCAGCGTGACGTTGGTCAGTGCGAACGTAGAAGTTCTGGGCACAGCACCAGGCATATTGGTCACGCAGTAATGCACGACATTATCGACTAAGTAGGTTGGGTCGGCATGCGTCGTCGGACGGCTGGTTTCAAAGCAACCACCCTGATCGATTGAGATATCAACGAGAACGGCTCCCGCGCGCATTTGTTTCACGTGCTCGGCCGTAACCAGTTTCGGTGCGGTAGCACCTGCAATCAACACAGCACCAACGACGAGATCTGCTTTCGGAACATGTACGTCGATCGCATGCTTAGTGGAATACTCGGTTTTTACACGACCGCCGTAGATTTCGCTGATTTGCCGCAGGCGCGGGACCGAACGATCGAGGATTGTTACTTCGGCGCCCAGTCCGACGGCCATTTCCGCCGCGTTCGTGCCGGCGACACCGCCGCCAATGATCGTTACTTTTCCAGGACCGACGCCCGGAACCCCACCGAGGAGCACCCCCCGACCACCGTTCGCTTTTTGCAATGCATAGGCGCCTGCCTGAATGGAAAGCCGCCCGGCAACTTCACTCATGGGTGTCAGTAACGGCAGCGAACCGTCTTCCGCGGTCACGGTTTCGTAAGCAATTGCCGTCGTGCCGGATTTGACAAGGGCTTCTGCCTGCTCGGGGTCGGCTGCAAGATGAAGATAGGTGAATAGCACCTGATCGGGCCGCAGCATTGTGCACTCGTTCAACTGAGGCTCTTTCACTTTGACGATCAATTCCGCGTCGGCGAATACAGTTTCCGGCGTTGCGACAACCGTCGCGCCAGCCTTCTCATAATCCGCATCCGACATGCCGATACCGGCACCGGCATTCGTTTCTACGATGACTTCGTGGCCATCGTGGACGAGTTCCCGAACACCTGCCGGCACCATGCCAACACGGAACTCGAGCGTTTTGATCTCTTTAGGGACACCGATTTTCATGCTTGCTTCTCCCGAAGCCTGTTGTTGGGTATTTCCGCAGGATACCTCCGTCTCGGCGCAATTTACTTGCCGATCGACTGACAAGCCGACAAATAAGTGGCAGAATATTGTGAATATTAGCTTATCAGCGCAATAAACCTCTATGAATATCGATAAATTCGACAGAGCGATCCTGAGCGTCCTTCAGAACGACGGCCGCATCAGCAACGTTGATCTCGCCGGCCTCGTGAGCCTGTCTGAATCCGCCTGTCTCAGGCGGGTCCGGAGGCTGGAAGAAAGGGGGTTTATCGAGAAATACACCGCCCTCCTCAATCAGCGCCAGGCCGGCCTGGCGGGAAACATCTTTGTTCATATTGCTTTGCACAGAGAGGGACAAAGCGAACTCGCCGCATTCGAGGCCGCTGTGCAGAACCTGCCGGAAGTTATGGAGTGTTACCTCATGACTGGCGAGTTCGATTATCTGCTTCGTGTCGTTGTATCCGACATGGCTGATTTTGAGCGCGTGCACAAGGAATCGATAACGCGATTGCCTGGCGTTGCGCGGGTAAATTCGAGTGTCGCCATACGCACTGTTCGTAAGACGACAGAGCTTCCGCTGGCGTAAGCATGAAGCATGTTCGCCCGCCGGGACGGCTTCCTGCGGATACTTTTTTGACATGCTCAAGAGGCGCGGGTACGGTTTGAGCACGCCTGTCTATGGAAGAATCAAATGGCCTCTTCAGAGGCGGCCGCCCAATCTAACGGCTCCCTGTTTTCATTGCCCGAACGTTATCAGCAGATTCGTTCTGTGACGGTGTCTTTGTGCCAGCACCTCGAGCCGGAAGATTGTGTCGTGCAAAGCATGACGGACGTCAGTCCGGCCAAATGGCACCTGGCACATGTCACCTGGCTTTTCGAACACTTTGTGCTTGAACCACATCTTCCCGGTTACACGCGATTCGATGAACAGTTCCATTACCTGTTCAACTCTTATTATTACTCGGTTGGTCAAATGCACCCGCGGCCCGAGCGGGGCTTGTTGTCTCGTCCGACATTGAAGGAAATTATTGACTATCGCGCGCACGTTGACGACGCGGTGCAAAAGTTACTCGGCGCGCGTTCGCACGAGGCCGAAATAGAGGAACTGATTAGCCTTGGGCTCAACCACGAGCAGCAGCATCAGGAACTCCTGCTGACGGACATCAAGCACGTTTTCTCCTGTAACCCATTAAGACCTGTCGTAAATCCGTCGCTATCCGGTCCGCCGGCGGGGGCCCTGCAAGAGCATACGTTTGTTGACGGTGTTGCCGGAATCCGGGTAATTGGCGCGACCGGGAGTGCTTTTTGCTTTGATAACGAAACCCCAAGACACCGGGTGTTACTTCATGAGCACAGCATCGGATCTCGACTCATAAGCAATGGCGAATACCTGGAGTTTATTCGCGATGGCGGCTATACGAATTCGGCGTTGTGGCTATCGGACGGCTGGGCAACGATCAACGAACGCGGCTGGAGCCGTCCGCTTTATTGGAGTGAAGATTACACCTCGGATTTTACGCTCGGTGGCGAACGCGATCTCGATCTTGATGCACCGGTAAGCCATGTCAGCTATTACGAAGCTGACGCGTTTGCCCGCTGGGCCGATGCACGATTGCCGACGGAAGCGGAATGGGAGATCGCCGCGGCAGAATGTGCGGTTGAAGGAAACCTTCTGGAGTCGAATTACTGGCAACCGGTTACTGCTGCCAACGGATGCTCGCAGTTTTTCGGTGATGTTTGGGAGTGGACTTCGTCGCCGTATTCACCCTACCCCGGCTTCAAACCGCTTGCGGGTTCACTCGGTGAGTACAACGGCAAGTTCATGTGTAATCAGATGACGGTTCGGGGCGGATCCTGCGTTACCTCTACAGACCATATTCGTGCAAGCTATCGTAGTTTCTTTCATCCCGATGCTCGCTGGCAATTTCTCGGTATCCGGCTCGCCAAAAACGGCGGCGCTTGAAATCGGCTCCAGACCATGTCGCCACAGACCTCGCGGGCAGCAGCCCTTACCGAGCAGGATTTTTCGGTCGCGGATTCTGTCGCCGAAATACTGGAAGGTCTCGGCCGAACGCAGAAATCTTTATCCCCGAAGTTTTTCTATGACGCGCGTGGTTCGAAACTGTTCGACGGTATCTGCGAGCTGCCGGAATACTATCTGACCAGAACCGAACTCGCGATTATGCGAGCACATATCGGCGATATAGCAGCATTGGTCGGACCACAGGCGAGTCTTATTGAGTTCGGCAGCGGCTCGAGCCTCAAGACCCGCATCCTGCTTGACGGGCTTGATCGGCTGGCCGCTTATGTCCCGGTGGATATATCCCGCGAACATCTCATGACGGCGGCAGAGTCACTTGCTGCTGATTATCCCCATATTGAAGTGTGGCCTGTTTTGGCTGATTTCATGCAGCCGTTCAAATTACCAAATCCCAGCGTCATGCCCCTGCGAAACATCGTTTATTTTCCAGGCTCGACGATCGGCAACTTCTCACCGGAAAAGGCACACAGCCTGTTGACTGTAATGCACGAAGAGGCGGGTGAAGACGGCGCGCTCCTCATCGGAGTGGATTTACAAAAGGACCGAGTTGTTATTGAGCGAGCCTATAACGACAGTGCCGGCGTCACTGCCGAGTTCAATCTGAATGTCCTGTTGCGAATTAATACGGAGTTCGGCGCAAATTTCAACGTTGATCTGTTTCGGCACCATGCCGTCTACAATGAGGAACATGGCCGAATTGAAATGTACCTGATCAGCGTATGCGAACAGACTGTTCGCATTGATGGCCGGTCGTTTTCTTTCAGAAAAGGAGAGACGATTCTGACCGAGCACTCGCACAAGTACACGCTTGAACAGTTTGGGAAGATCGCGAATCGGGCGGGGTTCGCGGTGGATACGGTGTGGACAGACCCGGAGGAGCTATTCAGCGTCCAGTATTGTCGGCGAGTATAGAATCGCCCGTCAGGACGGGCGATTACGACTGGGGACAGATCCCATTCGGGGTCAGTCCCCGATTATTCAGGGACGAACTCTTGTGGCTTCGCCGAGCCTTCGCCGAAGAAAAATTTTTCCATTTCCGTTACGAGGAACTTGCGCGCTTCCGGTTCGATCGGTGTCAGTCGGTACTCGTTGATCAGCATCGTCTGGTGCACCAGCCATTGCTGCCAGGCTTCTTTGCAGACGTTGTCGTAAATGCGCTGCCCGAGTTCGCCCGGGTACGGCGCATAGTCCAGGCCCTCGCCTTCTTTTTTCAAAAGCGTGCAATTAACGGTTCGTGCCATTTACCTGTTTCTCAATGTCTGTATCAGTTTACTGACCGGGGTGGCCATGCCCCCGGGTGGTGGCGAGCCGATCTCGTACCAGATTCTGTCTTCCGTATCCCGAACTGTACTCGACTGTGCTGACAGGCGCACGGCGATCGGTTGTATGTCGAGATCATAGTGCGTGAAGCTGTGTCGCATCGTGTGCCAGCGGTCGAGCTCGGCCGGACGGGCATTCAGTTCCCGCTTACACCATTGATTCAGGTCATTTTCGTCCGCAAGCTCGGGCAGGCTCCACAACCCGCCCCAAATCCCTTTGGCAGGACGACGTTCCAGATAGACAGCACCGTCGATATGCGCGAGGACCATGTGAGTGTGACGAAGTGGCTTTTTCTTCGGCCCGCGACGGCCGGGATATCGTGTTACCGCGTCGTGATCGAAAGCGCTACATCCATCTGTGAGCGGGCACAGGTTGCAGTTTGGGCTGCCGCGCGTGCAGACGGTCGCACCAAGATCCATGATTGCCTGCGTGTAAGCGGCAATGTCTTTATGCGGCGTGTGTTCGTCGGCCAGCGCCCAAAGCTGTCTTGAAACAGCTGTCTTTCCCGGCCAGCCATCGACAGCATGAAATCGTGCAAGCACGCGCTTGACGTTGCCGTCGAGGATCGGATATCGCTCGTTAAGGGCCAGGGATAAGATCGCGCCGGCCGTCGATCGCCCGATGCCCGGCAGCTCAATAATTTCATCGAAAAGATTTGGAAAAACGCCGCCGTGCCGCTCGCGAATCAGGCATGCCGTCCGGTGCAGATTTCTGGCTCGTGCGTAATAACCAAGCCCTGACCAGAGACGTAGAACATCGTCCCCGGTTGCGGTTGCGAGTGATTCAATGTCCGGAAAGGCCGCGATGAAGCGCTGGTAATAGGGAATCACGGTCGTTACCTGCGTTTGCTGCAACATGATTTCCGAGATCCAGACCCGATAGGCCGTTGGGTTCTGCTGCCAGGGAAGGTCCTTACGACCGAACTGTCGATGCCAGCAGAGCACCTGTCGTGTGAACGCAGCCATGCTTACGGGGGCGGTTCTTCGCCGCGCGCCAGAGCCTCGATTCGATCCACCGCGCGTACTGCGCCTTTCTGCAATACCCGTTTCATGAGGTACGGGCCGACGAGCGGCGGCACCCAGAAACTCGGCTCCAGCTCGAATTCGTAAATCAACAGCGTGCCCTCGCCTTCGCTGCTCAACCGCCATCGCTCGCGGCTGTATTTGAAGTCGCTCTCGTCCGGATCCGTTATGGCGACGATATCGTGCTTCGGCGTCAGCAGCAGGTATCCATTGCGAACAAAGTTCTTACAATAGAAGAGAATGCAGCCTTCCATGCGCGTGTAGAAACGCGGGCGGCCATCGGCGTCCGGTTCAACGTTTCTGCTATCGACAATCGCGCTTGTGAATTTTTCGAACAGCTCGTAGTCGGTCAGCACCGCGTACAGATCATCCTGGCTGACCCCGAATAGGGTCTCAGAGATCAGACAATAGCGCCCTTCTTCGCGCGTGACAGAGACTGATCGAAGCTCGGCGCCACCGACGTTGATAGACGATATGCAGAGCGCGGTGAGCAGCAGCCCCCTGAGGAAATTTTGCTTGGCCACCAACATATATTAATGCCCAAACAGTTTCTTTAGCGCGTCCTCGAGCTGGTCCTCGGGGTCTTTTTCTTCCTCCGGCTCCGCCTGATCGGCATCTTCGTCGGCCGTTTGGTCGCTCGCCGGCTGCTCCCCCCCGCCGATAAGCTCGTCAATCAGGCGCTTCTTGAATGCTTCGCCCTGCTTCTCGACTGCGCGCTTCACCTCTGCCCTGAGCATTGCCTCGATGTCGGGCCTGATACTCGGCGAGGCAAGCGGCCCCGAGATTCTTAATGGTATGACCGCTTCGGAAAAGTCGGCAAGCTCGGCCTCATTCGCCGCATCGATGAACTCCGGCTGCTCCATCACACGGGCCTGCATTGAATAGTCCACCTGTCCCTCAGCCAGGTCGACGTTGCCGTTGCCGGTCAATCGCAGGAACGGCAGCTCGGCGAGCAGGTCGTCGTTGCTGAAGACGCCCTTTGTGACAGTACCCGTCGCCCGGACAGCAGTGAACTCGGTGCGGGCCGGCAAGCGCGGCTCCGGCGGCGCCTCCTGCTTGAACAACGCACGCGCAGACCGCAGTTGATACCACACGTCCGTGCCTTCCCAGGTCCCGTCCGCCAGTGAGAATGCCATCGTGCCGCGCAAGTCCCTGCGTATGGCAGCGAGGTTCCTGCCGCTGCCACTGAGCTTGAAGCTGCCATCAATCGTTCCCGTAATGTTGTCCTGTTCGAACATCGACAAAGCGAGCGGTGCGAGTTGTACGCCGGAGATTCTTTCGTTGACCGATATCGATGGGGTATCGCTGGCAGCGTTTATTCTAACGTCGCCATTGTATGTGCCATCAAACAACTCCGCCGATATCGGATGCATCCGCAGCCGGCTATTTGCACTGTCGATTCCCACAACGACATTCTCAAAGGTCATTCCGGACAGGTAGGCGCGATCGATTTTCAGGCTTCCGCTCGCTTTTAGCGACCTGATCAAATCGACCGGAATCTCAATTTCGTCTCCTGCCGCAGCCGATGCATCAGCACCGGTCGCATCCGCCGGGGCCATATAACGGTCGAGATTGATGCTGTCTGCCGCAAAATCGAATTGATACGCGCCGCGCTCGGTCAGTGGCAGACTGAGCTGACCCGTAAGTTTGGTATCGTCGAGTTCCAGCGTCATTGTTGTTAATGTCAGCGCGGTTTCGCCGACCTCTGCTTTGGCGCTGAATGACACACGGCCGAGCGCATCAGGGTCAGCAGTGGCTGGCGAATCGACACCGAGTGTCTGCATTAGCGCTTTCAGTGAGAAAGGCTGGACCACGATCGTCATTTTCGGCCGCGGGTTGGCACTTGAGTACGGCTCGACATCGGCCGACATGTCAAGGCCGAAAAGTGACAGCTCCATCTCGCCCATCGTTACGCTCTCGGCAGCCATATCCACGTCAACTGACGGTGCCGCGAATCGGAAGTCGGTTGTCTCGGAAACGATACCCTCCAGCTGCCCGTCGATGACAAAGCCCCTGATCGAGAGGTGCTCGTTGCCTTCAGCGAGTGTCATCGTGCCGCCAAACCGCAGATGACCCGAGACCCCGACCGGTTCTGCACTGAAATTGAATTCAGCATCAATGTCGAAAGGCCGGGCAGCTGTAATACTGCTCGTTTTCAGCGTGAGCCCGGTGATCGAATTGGCGGTGCCTGCCTGCGCATCGAGGAAGGAAATTGACGCATTGCCCAGTCGCAAGTCGGCGATATCCAGGGGTTTCGTACCGTCTGTCTCGACGGTTTCTGCCGCAGGCGCTGCCTCGGCGAGATCATCCCAGTTATTTGTGCCGTTCGCGGCCACCTCAAGATTGAGGGAGAACGAGTCCAGCGAGGCGGTGCCAATTGCCACCCTTTGCTGAAACAGAAGCGGCATCAGCCTGACACTTAGTCTTGCCTCTTCGAAGCTCAGGAAAGGATTGTCGCCAAACCCTTCCGCGTTGCCAAGACGCGTAGTGCCAACGTTGACCGCTATCCAGGGAAAGACACTGAGTGACAAGTCGCCTTCAATGACCAGGTCGCGCCCTGTCACTTCCTTCACCTGTGCGGAAATCTCGTCCCGAAAATCGTTGGGATCAAAAAACAAAAACAGTGCGGCCGAGGCGAGTACCGCGAGGCCCACCATAGCGGCAATAATAAGTAAAAGAGTTCTTGCGAGGCGTCCCATAACGATATTCCCGAGCGTGAGGCCGGAAGAATATCATTGTGCCGGGAAAAAATAGGGGACGGATCCCGTTTTTCTTAGAAAGCGATCAAAATTCGCAGACTAACTGGGATAATGGGGTCCATCCCCTCTTTGTTTCGATATTGTGGTTAAGCTTGCTGGACCACTAGCGGGATGTTGAAAAAGTCATCCATGACTTATTCAACCGCGCGATCCGAAAAATGCGATTTTCGGATCGCTAACCGCAGGCCGTTGAAAAACCCTGTTTTTCGGCGGCCTGCTAGTCCTTGCAAAGGCGGAGGTCGCCATTCAGCGTTTTGATCGTCACGCGGCCTTTGCCGTCTCCCTCGCTGAACTTCAGCTCCGTACCCGGAGTGTATTGGCTGGTCCTGACAGGATCCGGGCCGAAGCAGTTTCGAATATCGCCGTTGAAAGTCTCGATATCGAAGCGGGCAGAGACTGATTTACTAAAATTGATATCCAGGTCTCCGTTGATCGTCTCGACGCTGAACGTTCCATCCTCTGACAGCGCTGCATCAAAAACGATGTCGCCGGTTACCGTCTCCATCCGGACTCGCTCCAGGTTGCTCTTGACCAGAACGAGATCACCACTGACGGAATTAACGGTAACTTCTCCGGCCAGATTCTGAGTGTCAATATCACCGCTCACGGTGCTCAGTTCGGCATGCGCCACTTTATCATCGCCCTCAACTTCGACGTCTCCGCTCACGGTCTCGATCTCGATATCGGCAGCATGAACTTCACTGTCGATATCTCCGCTGACAGATTGCAATCGCAGTACTCCGAGAACATTTGTTATATCGATGTCGGCGCTTACGCCGCCAACCTTGACCGAGCTCTTCTCCGGCACATGTACGACCAGCTCGCTGGAAATATTGCGCTTGCCATTGTCCGGAGCCTTGACCGTAATCTCGATTTCGTTACCGTCACGCTTGAAGATCAGCTCCTTAACGCCGCTACCGAGCTCGCCGCTTACTTCGACTTGATTGCGCGACCAACCAGTGACCTCAACTGATCCGGCAGTATTGGAAATGCTCACCACGCCATCCGAAGCTGCATCCAGCCTTTGGTCTATGCTGTCTGCCAGTGCTGTGGCGCCAATCACACTCAAACAAGTCAAAGTTAAAATTCTCATAATCAGTCTCTTCATTTTAGGTGGGTTTCTGCGGTGCTTACCCTTATCGCACTGCCTTAAATATCCGTTCTCAACATCACGGCGTTCGCTACGCGGTCAACTTTCATCATTACCGACAGCTCTTCACGATATGTACTGAGGAGCAGTTCCTGCAGCAATATGTTGTGTGGCTCATCGACAAGAGCACTGTTAATTTCGTCGATGGCTGCACGAATCGAATTGATGTTTTTCTCCACCTCAGCGCGTGCTTCAGGCGACAGGCGCTCGAGTTCTTCATCGAGCTGTGCTTTCAGACTGCTGCGCGCGTCCTGATAACCAGGACCGAGCGTGTAGTGGCCGCCAAAGCTCACGCGCTCATAACTGAGCCCCGTATTGTCTGTGACTGGCGTCGCGACCCGCGTCTTCTCATTCATCGCCAGATACGTCAGGCTCGACGAGGCGCCGACAAGCAGCAGCACTGCCGCCGCCTGTGCAAACACGGAATTCCAGCGTGTCCGCGAAGGCTCGCCGATTGCGTTTTCAATGTCCGGCCACAGATCGTGTTCGGGAGCGACCTCCGTCTCAAGCGCACGCGCCGCTTCCATCAGTTTGTCGTCGAAACTTTGATTCTCATTCATGACTCATATCCGTTTTGCTTCAGTTGCTGCGCGAGTAGTCTTTTCGCGCGGTGCAATTGTGCCTTGCTCGTTCCTACTGCTATGCCGAGCATGCTGCTCGTTTCATCATGGCTGTAGCCGTATACGGCGTGCAGCACAAAAACACTTCTCGCTCCAGCTGGTAACTCATCGACTGCTTTTTGCAGGTCCTCGAAATTACCGCTGTCGCCCACCGTTCTTGCTGCGGGCGAGATGTCCGTCACGGCCTGGATGCGATCCCGCTCGCGCCTCGACTTTCTCATGCGCACGAGCACCGAGTTCACGGCAATCCGGTGCAACCAGCTACCGAACGCGCTATCGCCACGAAACTTCGAGAGCTTCCTCCAGGCCTGGATAAACGCATCCTGCGTACAGTCCTCAGCCTCGCTGGCATTACCCGTCATCCGCAGGCAGAGGCCGTAGATCTTGTCGACGTGCAGCCTGTAGAGCGATTCGAAGGCGGATACGTCCGCCTGCCGGGCGCGCTCCACCCAGTCAAGCTCGTCGGTAAGACCCTGCTCGGTCACCACCGCCACCGCGTTACCCGCTGCGGCACCGGCTGCCATAAGCGCTGCCAAAGACCCTTTCTCCTCATGCTTTACTACTTTGATGCCGATCGATGCGTAATGGTTTAATCCCATTTGCCCGTCACGGTCAAATTTCCCTTGTCAGACTGAGATTTACGGTGATTCTGGTATTATGCGTCAGGCCCTCTTTTGACGCTGCTGGCCGGGTATTTCGCCCGTTGCTGCGGTGGCAAGCCGAACAAAAAGAACTATGAGAATAATAACGATTTGTCCGGTTTCCGGGCGCATGCGCAAAACCAGCGGCAAGTTACCTGCGGAGACAACATAGAACTGATGGCGGGGCATTCGATTCTATATCTGGGCCGTGGTGATTTTTCAGCCGATTTTCTCGAAAAGCTGAAGGCTTCCCGTTACTGCAGCCGGTTGAGCCGGTCTGAGACGCTGGCAATCCCCGACGACGCGCCGGAAATGATCGATTTGGTTTTGTTCGAAGCAGGACCGGCTATTGCGCAGTCTGGACAAACGTTGCACGAACTCATCCACTCGTTGGGCGACTATCCAGTTGTCGCGGCTACCACACGGCAGCAAGAACATCGTGGAATTGCTGCTGTTCGCTTGGGGGCACAGAGTTTTGTCTGTGTGGACGATATTTCCGAAACAGAGCAGGAGGCAGTATTTGACCACGCAATACAGAGATTCCGACTTCTGACGCGTCTGTCCGACACCGACGGTACCGTACTAGGCATTCTCAAGAGCATAAACGACGGTGTCATCGTCGTTAACCGCCACGGAAATGTGCTGGATATCAATCCGGCCGCCCGTTCGATACTCAGTCTCGCGCCCAGACAGCGCCCGGTCGACAAGTGGACCGACAATTTCTGCAATATCGCACCGGACGGTCGGACCCTGCTCAACGCCAAAGAGATGCCGCTGGTCAAGGCGCGCAGAGGTCAGAAATTCAGTAACCAGATCGGTGTCTATCGCGTTCCCGATCAGGAGGACACGATTCTCAGCATCAACGGGCAGGGTCTGTTCGACGGCAACCAATCACTGGTCGGCGGTGTCATAACTTTTCGCGATATCACTGACACGATGAAGAGGACGATCGAGCTCGAGAAGCGTGCCCAGTACGACGAACTGACGCTAATGCCGAACCGTCGTCTCTTTATTCGCCAACTGGAAAAAGCAATCGGCCGCAGCCAGCGAGCGTCAAGAGCGCTGGCCGTGCTTTTCATCGATCTCGACAAATTCAAGTCGGTGAACGATACGCTCGGTCACGACGTTGGGGACGAAGTGCTGCGGCAGGTTGCCGACCGGCTGACAAAAAATCTGCGTATTGGCGACTTTTCGGGCCGTTGGGGCGGCGACGAGTTTGTCGTCATGCTCGAAGACTTTGGAGAGTCAAGAAACGTGGCGGCAGCGGCTCAAAAACTCGTGTTAGTCCTGTCGGAAAAATATCTCGTAAGCGGCAGCGAAGTTTATGCCACACCGAGCATCGGTATCGCCAGTTATCCGGACTCAGGCGCGGAGGCCAAGCGTTTGATCAAGGCAGCAGATCTCGCCATGTACCAGGCAAAGCAACGCGGTGGCGGTCGCTTCCAGTTTTACTCGAGTGCACTGAACACCAAGCTCGAGCAGCGCGACGAACTGGAACTTGGCCTGCGGCATGCCCTGGTCCGAGATGAGTTTCTCCTGCACTACCAGCCGCGAATCGATGTTGACTCGGGACGTCTGATTGGTCTTGAGGCTTTGCTTCGCTGGCAACACCCGCGATTCGGTTTACTGCCTCCGGCGCGGTTCCTGACCATCCTCGAAAGTAGCGGTCTTATCCACTCCGCTGGCGAGTGGGTTATCGATACCGCTTGCCGCCAATTAGCAGCCTGGCAACACCAGTTCGAGCTGCCGGACCTCGCGATAGCCATTAATCTCTCGCGGCCACAGTTGATACATGGCAGGCTCGTCGAAGCAGTATCCAAGTCTCTCGAAAATACGGCACTCGATCCCGGTTGTATCGAATTTGAAATCGGTGACGGCGACATCGTCAACAGACGGTCTTCGGAGCTTGAAACGCTGCATAATCTTCGGAATCTCGGAGTGAGACTGTCGCTGGACCATTTCGGAACCGGTGAGCTTTCGTTCAGTTCGCTGGACACGGGGGTGATCGACAGTTTTGTGCTTGACCCGTCGCTAATCCAGGATGTCGAAATCAACGGCAGCCATCAGCGCATCGTTCGCGCCGCCATCGCGATGGCGCGGGGACTCGACATCGAAGTGGCAGCGGAAGGCGTCGAAACGATCACGCAACTCGAGTTTCTAAGAAGTTGTCAATGTGATCTCGCACAGGGTTATCTGATCAGCAAACCCATGCAGGCTGAGAAAGTGTCGTCACTTTTGAGAAGTGAGATTGCCGGCACGCGATTGCTCAGTCGAGGCATGCCCTAGCAGGAAATAGGGGACGGAAATAGGGGACGGACCCCGGGACAGACCCCGGGACAGACCCTGAGTGATCCGTCCCCAGCTTTATTAACAACCGTCGGTGTAACTGATAACAACCGGCTCGGACTCCGGGTTCGGCGGGGGGATGTACAAAACCGCGCAGCCCGGTGTCGACATCAACTCCTTGTGCTGCCAGTACCCGACCTTGAACAGGAAATCGCCGCTGTTAACCACGACCTCACTGATCGAATTCTCGGTCGGATAACCGAAGCGCATCTCGAGCATCCGTCCATCCACGGTGAGTCTGGCCGGCCGGCCGTTCGATAGCCAGATGCGGTTGGTCAAATGAGCCGAACTCCGGACGTTGGTGGCAAGCGCTTCTACAGCGCCGGTCCGGATCTCCTTGTTGATGGCCACAAAACGCGGCATGGCGGCGGCCGCGAGCATCGCCAGCACGGCTACCGCTATCAACAACTCCGTGAATGTAAAGGCTCTTTGCAAGCTCACCAGGACCACCGAATAAAGGCTTCTGACCCTTTTTACGCGTCCGGTCGCTGAGGTCTGTGACCGGAGTCACGATTCGGGGACGGGCCCCTCGGGGTCTGTCCCGGGGTCTGTCCCGGGGTCTGTCCCGGGGTCTGTCCCCAATTACTTCTGAAGGGACTCGCCCTGGTTTTTAGCGGAGCTGTCGAAGAAAAACCGCCGGATCTTCGCCTCGCTCCAGCACTTCGACGAGCGCAGAACCTACGATCGCGCCGGCGGCGTGTTTGCCGACGTTGACGACGTCTTCAGCCGAACGTATGCCGAAGCCTGCACAAACCGGCAGCGTCGATACTTCCGCCACCGTATCGAGGTAGCCGGCCAGGTCCGCGGGTAGCCCATTGTCTCCGCCCGTCGTGCCGGTGATCGTTACCGCATAAAGGAATCCACGCGATTCCCTGGCCAGCAACCTGAGTCTTTCGGGAGGGGTTGCGGGCGTAACCAGCTGGACAAGACCGATGCCTTTTCGTTCGAGTGCGTCCCGAATTTCGCCGCTTTCTTCAAACGGCAGGTCCGGTACGATGAAACCGCATACGCCGGTGTCGAGGGCGCGTTGTGCGAGGACGTCAATTCCGAAAGCGAGCAGTGGATTGAGGTAGGACATGAAAACAATCGGTGTTTTGATTTCGCCCCTGATCGATTCGAGCTGATCGAAAATCCATCTCAGCGTGACTCCTTTCTGGATCGCAACAAAACTCGACCTCTGAATCGTCATGCCGTCTGCCATCGGGTCGGAAAATGGAACGCCAATTTCAACTACATCACCAATTTCGGCAATTGCACGTAGAGTATTCAGAAACTCTGTGGGTTCCGGATAACCGGCAGTAAAGAACGGAATAAGGCCGGTTCGACCATCGGCTTTGGCCGCTTCGATGGCTGCGCTTATCGACTCATGCGGCTGCATGAGTTCGTGGTCTCGCCGCGTATTTCGTCAATGTCGGCATATCTTTGTCGCCCCTGCCCGAGTTGCCGATCAGTATCCGTTTGCCGGGGTGCTCCTGCGACCAGCGCTTCGCCGCGGCATAAGCATGCGCCGTTTCGAGCGCGGTCAGTATGCCCTCCGTCTCACAGAGTTCCTCGAGAGCATCGAGCGCTTCATCGTCACTCGCCGTCACATACGTCACCCTGTCTACCGCCTGCAGCAAAGCATGCTCCGGCCCAACGCCGGAGTAGTCCAGTCCCGCGGAAATGGAATGCGTCTCCTGGACCTGCCCGTCATCGTTCTGCAGGATCAGCGAGTAACAACCCTGCAATACGCCGGCCGTGCCGGTTGCGAGCGTTGCCGCATTCTGCCCCAGCCCGCCTCCGGTGCCGCCGGCCTCAACGCCAATCAACTCGATATCGTCTGCGAGCAACGGGTAGAAAAGACCGATCGCATTAGAGCCACCGCCAACACAGGCAAACGCCACATCGGGCAAACCGCCTGCCAGGTCCAGCATCTGTTGACGCGCCTCGGTACCGATCACCGATTGCAATTCGCGCACGAAGTAGGGATAGGGGTGCGCGCCGACCGCAGAGCCCAGAAGATAGTAGATGCCGGCGGGATCCGAAACCCATTTGCGCATGGCTTCGTCGATAGCCGCCCGCAAAGTCCTGTCGCCCGTTTCGACCGGCAATACTTCGGCGCCCAGGCGATGCATTCGATCGACATTCGGTGCCTGCCGTTCAATGTCGACCGCTCCCATATAGACACTGCATGGCAGGCCGACCCTCGCACAAGCGGCGGCGGACGCGACGCCATGCTGGCCGGCGCCAGTCTCCGCAATGACGCGCTCTGCACCAAGACGTTTGGCCAACAGCGCCTGGCCGATGGCATTATTTATTTTGTGCGCGCCGGTGTGCGCGAGGTCTTCACGCTTGAGCCATACCTCCGTACCCCAGCGTTCGCTAAGGCGCGGCGCCGGACTCAATGCAGTCGGGCGTCCCACCCATTCACGCAACTCTTTCTGAAACTCGGCCTGAAATTCCGGGCTATGCAGGTGTTTCTTTACGCCTTCTTCCAGGCGCTCAAACGCCGGTACGAGGGTTTCCGGCACATA
>Ga0255052_10001344_pt1 | contig 18588 bp, 22 predicted proteins | sample JV7_2_21_MG_FD_188632 | JGI IMG/M metagenome (GOLD analysis project Ga0255052, IMG submission 188632) | Seawater microbial communities from Jervis Inlet, British Columbia, Canada - JV7_2_21 | ecosystem: Environmental > Aquatic > Marine > Inlet | place: Canada: British Columbia | collected... | reverse complement strand
AATGAGATAGGTGAAAGAACTTTCCATGGATGGCACTCAAAACAGGGTCAAGCCGAGTCTCTTGTAAGTGACCGCTTTTGGTAGAGAAGGTGTTAGGTGGCCAAGCATCGTCTGGGGGTCCTGAGCCCAGGCCGTACGATATGCGTATAATGTATATTATGTTAAATAGTAGAAATACTAATGACTATTGCACGATGATCTGCCTATATTGAGGCCTCCTCGCTTTAGCCCCAAGCGGAAAGGAATGAAAAGGATACTAATACTCGTATTGTTCGGCTGGGCAGCCGGCGCTCTGGCTGAACCAGCCCCTCTCGTCGTGAACACGTCCAAGAGTGGCCGCGCATCGGTTGACACGATCTCAGCGGTGCATTTGGAAATTCCCACCGGAACGACAGACTTGAAAAAGATCCGGCTTGGGATCGTCGACGGCATGATGCTGACCAAAGGTCGAGTTTGGACGTACGAAGGCGAAGGCGACGGCTACATTCTCGCTCGATTCGATTATCGCGGGCTCATCATTGTAATCCGCATTGAGTACGATCAAGACCTCGTGCAATTGAAGTACTACCGAGCAAGCAAGGGCCTGGAGTGCTCGAACCTTCAACCCGACGGAATTTGTTACAAGAATCACCGCAATTATTACAACTACACCAAGAACCTCCGCGCCAGCATTATTCGCCAGCTCCGCGTGGTTTCGGGCGGTGTAACAACATGAGTAACTTGATTGGCAAGACCCTCGGCGCGGCCGGTTTGCTCGTGACGCTCCTGATGGCCGGGTCTATCAACGCGGAGCCAGTCCATCCCTACGCCGATCCACTGCAATTCGGGGACCATGTGGTCGACGTCGACGCCATGCTGGAGCGCGCGTTCCGCCGTGCCAAGTGGACACTGGTCAAAGAAAGCGACACAGACTATTCGGGAGAACTCTCCTACAAAGGGTTCGATATCCGGGTACAGATAGCGGTCGGCGAAAAAGCGCTGATATTGACACTGGACTCGGTCACATCGTCCAGTTGCACGAGCCAATGCAGGGATCTGGGCGAGAAACGGGTGTTGGCATGGGTTCTGAGCCTGCGCCGAAATATTTCCTACGTGCTGACATCACTGGTTCGTGACAGCTTGCAGAGAGAAATTGATCAGACCAGCCAGCCGAATACGCCACCCGCCAGCAGGCTGTAAATAAACGCATCGACGAAATTCTTGATCGTCATGGACCAGGGACGCTCAAACCAGATGCTCTCCGGTACCAATGCAACGCTGTTGGCGATGAACGCAACCGTACCTGCTACACGAAACACGGACAGATAACTGGCATCCGGTTCCAGCGTACGAGACACAACGTAAGCACACAGCACGCCAATCAGCAGGAAAAAGGCGAACATGCCGATAAGCTTGGGACCCATGTCCGGCACACCATTGCGTGTGACTGTGATGTAGGCTAACGGTCCGTCTTCGTATTTCTGCTTCATCGCCGGGTTCTTGAGTTCAGCAGGGTCGAGACAATACGGCAGCAAATAGAATCCCGGCTGCGTCCCTTTCAGAGCCGCCCGCACGGCCTCCTCGTCATCGGTCTTGCTGTAATCGCTGTTGTGATACTTGAGAAGCGTCCAGATTAATGAGCTGGCGACGAACAGCACCACGGCTGTTACCACAATCGGTAGCCAAAGATCGGTGATACCCATAATAACCCCCGGTTTTTATTAGGTTTTTATACTCGCGCAACCTATTGTAGACTGTTTTCGACACCATGATGCTCCTATGGCTCCCATTTCTTGCCGGACTCCTGCCGCTAGTCGCCATGCTTGGCGCTTTCTGGCTAGGCGTGGCGTATGAGGTGTTGCCTTCCTGCATTCCGTTTGTCGATGGTTGCGTCTCTATCAGTGCTACCGGTCGAAAACCACCCGGGAGTTTCTTGTTTCGCGCCACGATGCTGCCGGAGAGCGCCCTGCTCGCTGCTGTGTGGTATTTCACCGCACTCTGGTTGCGATCGCTGCATGCGGGCGTGCGCCGCTCAAGCATTCTGATCATATTACTGAGCGGCGTACTGGGAGCTGTCGCGCTGGCTGTTTACGTCACGTTCCTGGGCAGCAAGGAGCCCATCTATGAATTCATGCGCCGCAGCGGAATTTATTTCGCGTTCCTGGGACAGTGGCTCGCACAGTTGTTCACGGTGATCGCATTGCTGCGCATTTGCAGAGACAGAAACGAGATACGACTGAAGCCATTCGCCAGGACGATGTTAGGGATCTGTATCGCCGTTTTGGCGCTGGGCATCGTCAACCTGATTCTAAAGTCAGTTCTGGACGACCCTGATGCGGCAGAAAACCGCATTGAGTGGACGGCGGCGCTGTTGATGCAGTTTTATTTCTTCGTGCTGTTCGTGGCCTGGCGCAGGACAGGATTCAGGGCATCAGTCACGACCGGGGTCGACTAAGCCCTTGCGCAGACTGGGCTCAGGTGGCCGCATTCGTCATATCGGACTCGTCCAGGAGGTCCTCGTCCTCGTCATCGTTTTCGCCCTCCTCCAGCTCCGGCGCCAGTGAGTAGTCGAGGACGCCGGTTGCGATCATGTCGGTTGAGGCTTGAGCGACCTCGAGTTCGGTTTCGACTTCACGCAGTTTGACTTCGGACTTGATGTTTTCTGTCGCCCGTTCAGACAGATCCGCACGCAGCTCCCGGGTCTTCATAACCGAGTCCCTGAGGTCGGACGTTAGTTCTTCCATTCGCTCTTGTTGATGCGAAATGACATTGTCACGCTTTTCTACGCCATCGTTCACTTCCTCGAGTTCTTTCTCGAGCCCGGTCACTTTATCCTTCAGCGTTTCGACGTCAGTTTGAGCAATGCGATGCTCAGCTTCCAATGAACGAATGCGATCATCGCGAGGATCGCGCTTGCGGGAGCTGGAGTCGCCACCCAGAGATCGGCTGATTGACGACAATAGCCAGCCGAGCAGGAACGCGCCGACCACCATCAGTATCAGGTTTTGCGGGATTTCAAAAAACATCGTTCAAGATTATGCGCTTTTGATAATCAGAAAAGGACAGAGTTCTCAATCCGGAACTGCAGGGCCTGACATCAGGATCCCGTCACCCGTCCTCGACCGCAAGTGGGATCGATGACAAACCCTGTAAAACCAACTAGTTAGGATGATTTATTGCAGAAAAATATCATACGATGGCAGTGATATCGAAGTCCTGTTTCAGTTCGTGGCGTCGTCACCACGGTTGCACCAATACCGTACGTCTTGCGCATCCAGAAAGGCCTCCGCCCGCGCGCCTTCGAGCATCGCGAGCGTACTCAGCATCCCGGCCTGGGTACAAGTGTCAGCTGCCACCGTGATCGAACGCGGTGCATCAGGAACTGGCCAGCCGCTGAGCGGATCGAGTATGTGGTTGTAGCGAATGCCATCGCGAAACAGGAATCGACGTGCGTCACCGCTGGTTGCCAGGGCACCAACTTCAAGTTTGAGCAGTTTATCCGATTGCCGGATGGAGTTGATCGCCTCAACTCCGACATTCCAGGCATTGCGCAAGGCAGGTTTTCGAATCGCAACCAGGTCGCCGCCGAAATTCACGAGGCATGCGCCTGCGGTCGCCTCGCGCAGCAGAGTCGCGGCGCGATCAACGGCGTACTCCTTGCCGACACCGCCAAAGTCGATTTCCATGCCGGGCTGCATGCGTATGATGGGCGATGCCCAGTCGACCTGCCCCCAACCTACGAGCCGCAAGATCTCATTGACTGCGGATTGCTTCGGCACATTGCTGCCGCCGTCGAAGCGCCAGACGCGCCGCAGGACGCCCGAGGTGATATCGAATCGCCCCTCGCTGAGATTATTGAGAGTTACTGTAAAATCAATGAGTTGGGCCGTTTCCACATCGACTTCGACGACGTCACCGCCAGCCTCATTGATACGACTGACGATGTTACCGGGCAGATAACGGCTGAATTTGTCCTCTATGCGCCACGCTTCCGCTGCTACGAGCGATGTGAGCTGGCGTACCTCCTCAGGATCGTCGACTTCGCACAGCGCTTCACAGGGACCGCCCATGGCAAAGAACTGGCCACACCAGCAGCCGTCGCGGTGCTCTACCCTGATAACGCGCTCAGGCCGACCGTCATTCATGCGTGTTTATTTGCCGAACATGTAACCAAACTGAAAAATAATTGCATTGAGGTCCGGATAGTTGTCCCGATCCGCCTGGTTTCCAATCAACTGACTCCGTGACAGGTTGCCGGACTGACGATACGCCTCGAGGCGAACATGCATCTCATCGCTGCCGCCAATTTTCCATCCGAACTTCAGTCCTGCCGTAATCGCGTCAAAGTCACCCAGCCGGTAATCTGCAGAAGCGTAACCTGGCAATGGATCGCCATCAATCAAACTCAAGTGATAAAACTCTGCGGCAGTTTGCGAGTAAAAACGCAGGTGTGGTTCAAAATAACTGCGCTCACCGACCGGCCATCGCAAGCGTATGTCAATAGTATGTGAGTCGATTTCCCAATCGTCAGTCATGTAACGATAGGAAGCATCGAGTACTTTCCCGCTCATGTAGTACTTACCCTGAGCATACAGGCTGTGTTTCACGCGGCTATCGGGACGATGCTCGTAAAAATTCAGATGCGAAGGCCCATCAGCCGGCGGCAAAGGCACTGCATCACCTGTCGTTCCATCAACAACGCTGACAATCTTGTAGGGATCGGAGAGATAGCCGCTCGAGTCACTGTAGGAGTAATTAAGCTGCACGAGGAAGTTCTTTGATACCACCTGCGTTACACCGAATATAACGTCGAAGATGTCTTTTGATTCGATCCGGGTGCGACCAGTGCGTTCATCAACATTGCGCATCCTGGTGAGCCCCACTGGCACTCCACCTACCGGATCCAGCTCGTCCTGTGCAACGGCAACCCCGCCTGACAGGGTTGTATTGCGATTGTTGAAGTCTCGAGAGAGCTTTGCATTCACTCCCACGTGTAAATAATCGAACTCCGCGGATGCGCTGGCACCAACATTAAAAGCATACAAACGGCCTAGCGGTTGCTGCCAATCGAGGCTGAGTGCAACGCGCGAATCGCGAAATGTATTATCGAGTGGTAACTCGCCCGGCGCAGTGGTAAAAGTTTTTTTCCCGGAGGGCTTTGTAAATGTCTGCGGCACCGATTGCACCAGGGCGCCATTAGGTGATGCTCCAGTGAGCGCATACACGGTAAGCCCGATGCTCAAGATACGATCGTCGACGAACACTTTGCGCGTCAGGACGCTCACGCTCAAATCTTGTATCCGATCGTCCTGCTCGCCGTAGTACAACAGTGCTGTGTTGAAATCCCAACCGGGTTCTTCTTGCGCCTGGACAGGCTGCGGAGCGCCTGTGCCAAGAAGGGTGCACGTGGCCGCGGCAAGTGTTGCAGAAATTGATCGCATGTCCTTCTTGCTCATTGCGCGCCCCTCAATTGCAGCCACAACCGCCGCCGCCAAAACCGCGGCCGCCACTCGACGCTTCCTTGCTAAAGTAAATGTGATCGTCGGTCGCCGCCTCGATCGCATCAGTGGTCAATTGCATTTCGTCCTTTGCGAGCACGTTACGTTCCCAGGCCTCGACACCCATCGAAGAGCAACCGGACAAGACACCAATAAACGAAAAAACCGCGACTAAAAAAAAGCTCCGCATCTACCTACTCCAAACTGTTTAGTGCCTCGACAATTCTTGCTTCGTACTCGGCCTGTTGCCTGACTTTGAAACCGTAATGACGCTCGCGAACTTCGCCATCGCGTCCCAGCAGGTACGAACTCGGCATCGCAACAACGCCGAACTCCTTCGCCAGTTCTTTACTGTCGTCGAAATAAACTCGAAAATCGGCCGGAAATTCACGCAGAAACTCTTCGGCTGCATCTCGCTCTTCATCGAGGTTGACGCCGACAATAATGAGACCCTCGTCGGCGTACTTGGCTTGCATTGCGTTGAGCCAGGGAAATGACCGTCGACAGGGCACGCACCACGAGGCCCAGAAATCAACGACGACAACCTTGCCTGCGTACGCAGGCAAGTCTAATGGGGGGTCCGCAACGGCAGCGCCTCCCGGCGCAAATAGCGAAAGAAATGCCGCAAACAGTACCAGCCGCCGCATCAAGTATTGCCCTCAATGCCGCTTGAGATCGAAACATCCATGTTGTAATCCTTGCCCAAGGATTTTGCGAGTTTCGCACACACGAATTGGTGGGGGTATAGGGTCTAACCCCTAGTTCGACCTTAGCTGCACGACCTGGTCCGGAAAATCGGTGAACAGACCATCGACACCAATGTCCGCCACGAAGAACTGCACGAGATCCTTGAACGACGAGAAATCCGCAGGTATGTCGTCGGCCCTGAATGTGTACGGATGTACTGCCAGCCCGGACTCGTGCGCTAGCCGGACGAGGTCGTTGGCCAATGGCGCCGAGGTCGACTTGTCGAGCCCATAGAGGTGCGCAAGATGTGGCCCGATGGCATCGGCTGTCTGCGCGATATCGCGGATGCCGCGCGGGCTTCTCAGCATATCGTAGTCGGTCGCGGCTTCTCCCCAGCTGTTCTCACCGATCAATTGCACAAGCTTGAACGGGCAATTCAGTTCCTGCCTGAGCCTGGCAATTTCGGCATCGTCGAAACATTGCACGAAAACCGGATCTGACCGCTGCGCATAGCCGAAATCGGCAAGTGCCTTGAGTAGCATCGGCGCAATATCGACGCCCTCCTCCCTGTGCCAGGCAGGCCGCTTGATCTCGGGGTAGATGCCGACCTGTTTACCAGACTCTGCGTTTAGTTTTTGAATGGTTTCGAGTTCCTCAGCGAGCGTGCAGAGTCGAAAATCACCGCTTTTGGGCGGATACCGATTCGCGTACACGGGGCTTCCGTCCGCGCGCATTCGTTCCCAGGCCTTCAGCGAAAGAATTTCGTCCAGATCGAAATCACGCGCGTAATAGCGTCCATCCTGCCGCTGCCTGCCCGTAAAGCGTGTCGCAACGTCTGTGACCCGGTCCAGATAGATATCGTGGAGAACAATGAGCACGTCATCGCGGCTGACAACCACGTCCTGTTCGAGATAATCGGCACCCATCTCATGCGCAAGTGCCTTGGCCGCAAGCGTGTGCTCGGGCAGGTAGCCAGACGCACCACGGTGAGCGATGACGATTGGGCGCATATTAAAGGACTTTCTAGGTGAAACCTGTAAGTCGTGGTTTATTATGGTTTATCAAGGTCTTCAAGGCCCGGGAAGTCGATCACTTCCCATCTGGCCGTGTCCTCGCCCCGGCCTTGCCGATTGATGGCATCCACCATTTCACGGGCGTTCCACTCGATGTGCTCCTGGACCCGCTTTACGACAGCATCCGCTGTCTCATACAGACCGCCAAACGGTTTGATAGCGATCATGCCAATATCGTTGGCCTCCGCCACGTCCATCATGTAGCTGACAAGGTCAGTATTTGCGGCATAAACGTCAGATACGACGACGACAGCCTCAGATGCCTTGATCTGCCGTATTAACTCGTCCTTGATGGCTTCGAGGCTACCGTCAGAAGGACTATTCTCCGGCTTACTGACATTGAGGTAGTAAAAGCGGTCGACACTCTCGAAAAACTCGAAAGCCCGAAGATAGTCATCACTTTCGTCGAATGCGTGGGTAATGAACACACGAATCGGATTGGTCTCGGACACCAGCGGCTCCCAATCAGCCATATTCCCCCAAGTTTATCTAATTCCAGGCACCACTGTGAAATTGCGTTCTGATAGGTGCAATGGTTCCCATGCAATCGGCTATTCGGTATCGTAGCGAGGACCTGTCATGCGACTCCTCTTGTACAACATTCGATACGCTGTCGGCGGCGGTGCGAGCATGCACATGCCGATCCCCGGCGCCGGCTACGTTCTGGGCAATCAGAGCGTCTTGCCTGAAATAACGCGCTTCATCAAGTCGTTGGATCCTGACATCGTTGGCTTGATCGAGGTCGACACGGGATCTATTCGCAGTCGCAAGGTTAATCAGGCCGAAAAACTCGCCTCCGATCTTGGCATGAACACCTCCTACGAGACCAAGTACGGAACGAAATCGTTCAACAAGATGTTGCCGATAGTGCGCAAACAAGGGAATGCCTTCATGGCGGCGCCGCGCGTACACGGCGAGAAGTTTCATTACTTCGATACCGGTATCAAGCGGCTGATCATCGAACTCGAAATGAAGGAGTTCGCTATTTTCCTGGTGCACTTATCATTGAAGTACCGGCACCGGCACCTGCAATTGCGGCGCTTGTATGAACTCATTGTCGATACGAGCAAGCCCGTGATAGTCGCGGGCGATTTCAATACGTTCTGGGGTGAGAATGAAATCTATTTGTTCATGAAGGCTGCGGGACTGACAACCGCCAACCCGGACGGCATTTCAACTTATCCAAGTCGTGCCCCGCGCAAGGAACTCGACTTCATCCTCTATCAGGACGGAATCGAAGTGACCGGATTCGAGGTGCCGACCGTAAAGTACTCAGACCACCTCCCGCTGGTCTGTGATTTCGAAGTAACTACAGGAGCAAGCTAGTGGAGTTACAACACTGGGCAGTGGAATCTGATGACGACGGAATCGCGTGGCTGCGCATCGACATGGCCGAATCCAGCGCGAATGTTCTATCCAGCGAGGTGATGACCGAGCTAAATAGCGTAATCGACTCGATGCGGGCTGTGACACCCAGGGGGCTTGTCATCCATTCGGGCAAGCACAACGGGTTTATCATGGGTGCCGACATTAAGGAATTCACATCGGTCGACACGCCGGAACTCGCCTACGAAGTCACGCGCCTCGGACAGCAGATCTTCGACAAGATCGAGTCTCTGGACTGCCCAACTGTCGCCGCCATTAATGGTTTTGCGATGGGCGGCGGACTCGAGCTTGTCATGGCCTGTGACTACCGGCTCGCCCTCGCAAGCGACAGGAAGGTACTAGGTCTGCCGGAAGTGAAACTCGGATTGCACCCGGGGTTCGGCGGAACGGTCCGGGCCGTGCAGATTTGCGGTGTTCGGCCGGCAATGCAATTGATGCTGACCGGCAACCCGATCACGGTCGACAAGGGCCACCGGATCGGTCTGATTGATCGACTGGCAACGCAAGATAACTGGCGCCAGGCAGCGAAGGAACTTATATCAACCGCGCGGCCGAAGCGCCGCCCGGCGCTTATCGAGCGACTGCTCAATCTGCCGGTCGTACGCCCTTTCATCAAAGCGATGCTCATTAAGCAGGTAGCGTCGAAAGCGCGCAAGGACCACTACCCTGCGCCATACGCAATGATCGATTTGTGGGCGCGTCACGGTGCCTCGTCCCGGACGGGATATGAGGCAGAGGCGCAGTCGTTTTCCAGGTTGATGTGTACACCGACGTCGCGCAACCTGGTTCGCGTATTTTTCCTGCAAAGCAAACTTAAGGGTCAGGGCAACAAGCCCGGCCGCAAAATTGAGCGAGTTCACGTTATCGGCGCCGGCGTGATGGGCGGTGATATCGCGTCATGGTGTGCGCTTCGCGGTCTGAACGTTACGCTGCAGGACCGCGAACAGAAGTACATCGACCCGGCGATTGAGCGTGCTCAGAAACTGTTTGCGAAACGCATTCGTAATGAAAACGATCGCGCGGCGACCGCGGCACGCTTGCAAGCCGATATCGATGGCGACGGAATAGCTAGCGCGGATCTGATTATCGAGGCTATTTTCGAGAACCTCGAGGCCAAACAGGAGCTCTACGAGGTCATTGAGAAGACCATGAAGACCGACGCGGTGCTGGCGACGAATACATCAAGCATCCGCCTCGAAGAGCTGCGCACAAAACTCAATAACCCGGATAGATTTGTCGGCGTGCATTTCTTTAACCCGGTGGCCCAGATGCCTCTCGTCGAGGTCGTGCGCTGTGCGGATACTGCACAAGACGTACTCGACCTGGTGTTTGCATTCGTTAAAGGGATCGGCAAGTTTCCACTCGAGTGCAAGAGCGCCCCCGGCTTCGTCGTCAATCGAATTCTCGCGCCGTATATGACCGAGGCGATGCACCTGGTCGAAGATGGCGTTTCTTTCGTCGACATCGATCGGGCCGCTGTTGCGTTCGGCATGCCGATGGGTCCGATTGAGTTGGTCGATAGCGTCGGTCTCGATGTCGTGCTGCACGTCTCCAAAGTACTGGGAGCCGATATGGATGGGCCCGTACCCGAGAAACTGGCAGCAAAGGTCGAAGCCGGCCACTTGGGGCGCAAGTCGGGGCAAGGGTTTTATCAATGGGTTGACGGAAAGGCGCATAAGCCGGCCGCCGGTGGATCGAAGCCGCCGGCGGATATCCAGGACCGGCTCATACTACCCATGGTCAATGAGGCGATGTCGTGCCTGTCCGACGGCGTAGTCAGCGATGCCGATCTGCTTGATGCGGGTGTGATATTTGGCACGGGTTTCGCGCCATTTCACGGTGGTCCCATCAACTACGCGCGTCAACGAGGCGTCGACAAGGTCACAGCACAGCTTGAGAGGCTGGCGGCAGCTCATGGCGATCGATTTGTGCCACATCCTGCCTGGTCGGGTTTTGAATGACGCATGTCCGTCAAACGCGCCTCAAACTGTGCGCCGTTTCACGCTGCACGCTTTCAGCAGTACCGGAAGTTGTTGAATTAAAGGTAGAATACCGCGCAACTGAGATTTTCTTATCGAATTTCGACCTCACTGGAAATAACCAAGATCAACAATACGAGCCTCAACAGGACCAGGCATGACGACTGAGCAGCTCAGCACAGAACTGCTCAAGACCTTTTCGCCCCTGGATGGTCTGAAGCGAGATAACCTTGCAGCCCTGGCTCGCAAGGTACAGCTGCGTGAATTGTCTCCCGGACAGGTCCTGTTCAAGGAAGGCGATACCGAGAAGCGGACGTTTTATATTGCATCCGGCATCCTCGAATTGCTCGATCAGGGAAAAATCGTTGAGACGATCCAGGGCGGCAGCGACCCGGCGCGTAATCCAGTGTCACCCATATTTCCGCGGCGGGTATCCGCGCGCGCGCGTGATCGAGTCAAATTCATATCCATCGACAGCGATCTTCTCGATGTCATGCTCACCTGGGACCAGACTGGAACTTACGAAGTCTCCGAACTGCAAGGCAAGTCTGACACCGGCGGTGACGACTGGATGACAATGCTGTTGCAGACCAAGGCATTCCACAAGATCCCGCCGGCTAATATCCAGGCGATCTTCATGCGCATGCAGCAGATTAATTACAAGTCCGGGGACGTCATCCTCAAACAGGGTGCTGAGGGAGACTATTTTTATGTTCTGACGCGAGGTGCGGCAGTCGTAACCCGAGAGACACCCTTGTCGAAAGAAGGCATCAAGCTCGCTGAATTGAAGGTCGGCGATACGTTTGGTGAGGAAGCCCTGATTTCGGATGCGAAGCGCAATGCAACCGTTACGATGTCTGCTGAAGGCTCAGTAATGCGTCTTGGCAAGGATGATTTCAAGAAATTGCTCAACGAGCCGATGCTGGACTGGCTCAGTGCGGAGCAAGCTAAAAAGATTGTGGAGGACGGCGGCCAATGGCTGGATGTTCGCCTGCCGAGCGAGTTCGAAAACCATCACATGGATGGTGCGATCAATATTCCACTGTATTTCATTCGACTGAAAATCAGCACGCTTGAACAGGATCGCAAATATGTCGTTTGTTGTGACACCGGACGACGCAGTTCAGCTGGCGCTTACATACTTAGCGAGCGCGGCTACCAGGCCTACGTGCTTCGCGACGGAGTCAACAAAGACGGTCTGTAGATTGCCGTAGTAAGGTGCGCTCCGACCTGCTACATCGTGTGCGTTTGTTTGTCCCCGCCCAGGGCGCCGGCCAGATAATTTTCTATCTTTTTCTGCGTATTGCCCTGATCCTGATCCGAGAATTGCACCCCGATGCCGGCCGTGCGTTTACCCTGCGCGCCTTTGGGGGTCATCCAGATAACTGTGCCTGCAACCGGTATCTTCTCTTCTTCACCCATCAGGTTGAGCAGCATGAAGACCTCGTCACCGAGGCGATACGAGCTGTTTGTCGGAATGAACAGGCCGCCATTGATCACGTACGGCATATACGCCAGGTACAACGCACTCTTGTCCTTGATGGTCAGCGTCAATAATCCTGGTTTGCTCATTCGTTCTTCCTCTCCGCCAGCTATCGCATCGAACCTTGATACGCAGTCTGGCCACAGTTTGCGAGGCCTTCGGCCCAGTCCATTAGCAGGCTTTCCAGCGTCAACTGGACGTTGTAAGTCCCGCGCGGCTGCCCACGCAACCGATTGATTATGTCTAGATAGCAGAACAATTTTCGCCTGTCCATGCGCTTGAGCACAGAATCGTCGATTGCCGGGCTTGTACCGCCGTGACGCGCCGAACAACTGGCGACGATTGCCTGCTGAACCTGCCGCGCGAGCCAGTCCAGCACAAATGGCGCCTCGAATCGCGCCCAGTTGGCGGCAACATCCAGGGCCGATGTGCGGCCGCGCGCAACAGCGGCAAAATCTCGTGTCATCGTCGCATGGGTGTCTAATTGATCCAGTGCCGCAACAGCCGCCAGTGGTGCGTTTCCGGCTAGTTGCAGGGCCTCGGCCCATGCCGTGCCGGGTTGCAGCTGATCCAGCCAGGCCAGCCCGTCTGCCGCACTCGGCAGAGTAATTGCGATGCGCTGACAGCGGCTGAAAATGGTTGCCGGCAGGTGCCCTGTCCTGTCAGCGATCAGTATCAATAACGAGTCACCCGACGGCTCCTCGAGGGTCTTCAGCAGGCTGTTGGCCGCATTAATGGTCATGGCATTGGCAGGTTCAATGACGGCAACCTTGCTGCCGCCCTCATAACTGGTCAGGCTGAATTCGGCAACGAGATCACGTATCTGGCCAATGCCAATAGCCTCCTTGTCCTCAGGAGGCGCTATCCAGTGCAGGTCCGCGTGCTCCAGTGCTTTCACCGGATAGGCTGGAATCCGACCGTGACTGCCGATTCCCAGCGTGTGGGCGGCAATCCAACTCGCGGCAGCACGCTTGCCCACGCCGGGAGAGCCGGTCAGAAGCACAGCATGTGGAATTCGACCATGCTCGACCCGGTCAGTCCAGGACTGGGCGAAGTCTCTCAACCAAGTTATCTCAATATTATTCAAATAATTAGCGATTGTTATTAATCTAATTAATTAAGTATCATTCGCTCGGCAAACTACAGCGTTGCGGCGATCTCCTCGATCGCTTGCTGTACAGCAGCGAAATCCTGAGTAGCGTCGACGATGACAAAACGATCCGGCTCGGCATCGGCGAGCTGCAGGTAAGTTTCTCGGGCACGCGCAAAAAACGCACTTTTTTCCACTTCGAACCGGTCCGGACTACCGCGCCGCCCGGCACGGTTCATACCGGTTTCGACCGGAGCATCGAGCAAGATCGTCAGGTCGGGCCTCAGATCCCCGTGCACCCAATCGGCGAGCAAATTTATGTTTTCCTGCGGCAGACCTCGCCCACCGCCCTGGTACGCGCGGCTGGAGTCCGTGAACCGATCACATATTACCCAGGTTCCGGCTGCCAATGCCGGCAAAATGACATTGTTGACGTGCAAAGCGCGTGACGCAAACACGAGTAACAACTCCGCGATATCCGGCATAGTTTCATCACCGTGTTCGGCGACCAGCTCACGAATGCGTTCGGCCATCGGCGTGCCGCCAGGCTCGCGCGTTGTCAGCACCGCATGACCACGCTGCTCAAGCGCCCGGGTCAGGTGTGCGATGTTGGTCGATTTGCCGACGCCCTCTATGCCTTCAATCGTTATGAACTTGCCCGTTTCCATACTAATCGCGTTGCTGCCTTTGCTTGCGTAAGCGTCTCAAATACTCCGCCACGGCCGTATCATGCTCATCTTTGCTGGCCGAGAACGCGTGGCTGCCGTCGCCGAGACCGGTGGCCACGAAATACAATTCATCACCGGCAGCCGGATGCAGCGCCGCGTGAATAGCATCACGGCCCGGTAATGCAATCGGCGTCGGCGGCAGCCCATGACGAGTGTACGTGTTGTAGGGCGTGTCCGTTTGCAGGTCCCGTCGGGTCAGGTTGCCATTGAAACCGTCGCCAATGCCGTAGATAACGGTGGGATCTGTTTGTAGGCGCATTCCCTTTTCGAGGCGACGCGTAAACACACCGGCGATACGTGGCCGTTCATCGCCGCGTGCTGTCTCTTTCTCCACGATAGATGCCAGTACCAGCGCCTCGTATGGCGAAGCGATGGGGAGCCCCTCGCCGCGTTCGGCCCATTCCTGCGCCAGGACTTCCTGCATCAGTTTGTAGGCTTCCCGTAGCACCACACGGTCCGTCGTATTGCGCGGGAATCGATACGTTTCGGGCAGAAACAGCCCTTCGGGGTGATTGCCCGCCGCACGCAGATCTTCGAGCACCGCGGGCCAGTCTTCGTCGGTTAACGTGGCGTCGATAAAGGTCTCGTCGTGGAGCGCCCTGAGCAGGTCCCACCGATTCCAGCCTTCGATGATCGTGAACGAATACAACCTGACGTCGCCACTCGTAAACTGCTGCAGCAATTCGACTGGCGTCGTGCCCTGCTGGATCAGGTAGTCGCCGGCCTGCACAGAACCGGCTTTTCCGGTCCATCTTGTGTAGCCGCGAAACAGCCGGGTGTTGCTAATGATGCCGCGCGCGGCTAATTGATCACTAATCGTGCGAAATGACGTGCCCGATGGAATCGCGAAGTCGGCCCCTGATTCGCCAACAGTGACAGGCGTATTCAGAAAATGACTGACTTGCACCGCTGCAAACGCGGCCGCAACGATTATTAACGCCAACAATGCACTGCCAGGAACGAGCAGGCGTCTCAAATCGATTTCTCCGGTCAGTCAAACGCTCTAAATATCAAGCTTCCGTTGGTACCGCCAAATCCAAACGAATTGGAGAGGGCAATGCGTACCCTGGCATCGCGTGCCTCATTGGCGACGTAGTCGAGGTCGCATGCCGGATCCTGATTGTCGAGGTTGCTGGTCGGTGGCACAAGCTGATTATTGATTGCATACACACAGAATATTCCTTCTGCGGCGCCAGCAGCACCTAGCATGTGCCCGGTCGTCGACTTGGTGGAGCTGACCATAAGACTGTCCGCGGCATCACCAAACGTGCGTCGAATACCCACCGACTCGCCGATATCACCCGCAGGTGTCGAAGTGCCATGGGCATTGAGATAGTCAACGTCTGCCGGGTCGATGCCGGCGTCCCGGATAGCGGCTGTCATGGCCTTGCGCGCGCCCTCTCCGTCAGCGGGTGGCAGCGTAATGTGGTACGCGTCACCACTCATGCCGAACCCGATCAGTTCGGCGTAGATCGTCGCACCGCGGGCTTTCGCGTGCTCGAGTTCCTCGAGCACGATACAACCGGCGCCGTTACTCAGCACAAATCCATCACGGTCAATATCGAATGGTCGACTCGCCCTGGTGGGTTCGTCGTTGCGCTTGGACATGGCTTTGGCGGAACAGAAGCCACCCATCGCAAGAGGCGATGTCGCATATTCCGACCCGCCCGCGAGCATGACTTCAGCGTCGCCATGCTCAATCATGCGTCCAGCGAAACCAATGCAGTGCGCGGATGTCGCACATGCCGTAACAATTGAAACGTTCGGCCCGGTTATGTGCTGGTAGATGCTGACGTATCCAGACGTCATGTTGATGATGCTGCCCGGTATGAAGAACGGCGATACTTTGCGTGCTCCACCAGCGGCAAACTTGATTTGATTGTCCTCGATCATCTTGATGCCGCCTATGCCGGCACCCATCGCAACTCCGATCGTATGACCATTCTCTTCTGTGATTTCCAGTCCGGAATGTTTGATTGCCTCAGCGCTCGCCGCAATTCCGTAGTGAATAAACGGGTCGGTCTTGCGGATATCCTTGGGCGGCATGTAGTCGCCGGGATCGAAATTATTAACGATGCCGCCGATGCGTGTTGGAAAGGCGCTGGTGTCGAAGTCCTCAACCAATTGAATGCCCGATACGCCCTCACAGACGTTGTTCCAGGCGTCATCCAGCCGATTACCTACCGGCGAGATCAAACCCATGCCGGTAATGACGACGCGTCGTTCTTTCAATGTAGTTCCGATTTAGAGTGGCAGGGCTGCCAGTACATCACTGTAAAGAAAAGGCGCGGCGACAATCGCCGCGCCTTCAGACTTAGTCGTCGCTTGAGCGAGCGGATACAAAGTCGATCGCTTGCTGAACTGTTGTGATCTTTTCGGCTTCCTCGTCGGGGATTTCTGTTTCGAACTCCTCTTCGAGTGCCATGACCAACTCGACCGTGTCGAGAGAATCCGCGCCTAGATCTTCAACAAAGGAAGCATCGTTCGTTACTTCGTCTTCTTTAACACCCAGTTGTTCGGCAACGATGCTCTTAACTTGTTCTTCGATACTGCTCATAGTGGTCCCTTCTCCTGAGAAGACTCATCAAAAATGTAGCACGGCGGGGGCCCCGGTGACGCTCAAATATGCCTGCAAAAGCCCCCAAAAACTCTGTAAGTCCTTGATATTTCAAGGTGACGCCAGACCGTGGATCGGTATTGTATGTGAATCGCTCATGGCAATCTACACAGAATACAGCCCAATTCAGTCCATCAGCATACCGCCGTTCACATGCAGTGTCTCGCCGGTGATATAGGCGCCCGCCGCGGATGCTAGGAATAGCACTGCATTTGCAATGTCGTTACCTTCACCCAGACGGCCAAGAGGAATCTGGGCAAGCATGCTATCGCGCTGATCGTCCGCTAGCACCCGCGTCATGTCGGTATCGATGAATCCCGGCGCAACAACATTAACTGTGATATTTCGCGACCCGATCTCGCGCGCCAGCGATTTGGAGAAGCCGATGACGCCCGCTTTCGCTGCGGCATAGTTGGCCTGGCCGGCGTTGCCCATGATACCGATTACTGACGCGATGCTAATTATGCGGCCCCTCCTGGCTTTCATCATGCCGCGCAGGCAGGCTTTGCTGACACGGTAGACACCGCTCAGATTCGTGGACATTACGTCGTCCCATTCCTCGGTCTTCATACGCATCAGGAGGTTGTCGCGCGTGATTCCAGCGTTGTTTACGACAATCGTCGGGCTGCCTTCGTTGCTCTGAATATCCTTGATCGCCGCCTGAACTGATTCATCATCGGCAATATTGAGTACGATTCCGCGGCCGTTGTCGCCGAGAGCATCGGAGATGCCTGCCGCGCCATCGCCACTTGTGGCAGTTCCGACGACCGTGGCGCCGGCCGCCGCAAGAACACCTGCGACCGCTCTGCCAATGCCGCGCGATGCACCGGTAACCAGGGCGATCTCACCCTGCAGCGCCGTGCTGGCAAATAGTTCACTCATGATGTTTCCTTCGGTTGCAGCGCTTTCTGCAGACCACCCGGTGAATCGACGGTTGCGACCGGTGTACTGCGATTAATGCGCCGGACGAGCCCCGTCAGTACTTTGCCCGGGCCACACTCGACGATGGATGTCGCGCCTGCCGCAAGCATTGCTTTAATCGTTGCAACCCATTGCACTGGCCGGTACACCTGCTGTGACAGACGCGTGCGCATGTCCGCCGCGTCCACATAGGGTGTTGCGTCGGTCGCGTTTATGACCGTGATATCCGTGCTGCGGAAATCAGCGGCATCAAGCGCTTCGGCGAGTTGCTCTCCGGCTGCGACCATTAGCGATGAGTGCGACGGCACACTGACTGGCAACAGGATTGCCCGCCTTGCGCCGACCGCTTCGGCACGCTCGATCGCATGATCCACTGCCTCTTTGTGACCCGCAATGACGACCTGCCCCGGGGAGTTGAAATTGACCGCTTCCGCCACACCGATGCCGGAGGCATCGTCGCACACGGCACACACAGCCTCATCATCCAGCCCGATAATTGCGGCCATCGCACCGATACCAACCGGCACAGCCGCCTGCATGAGCTCTGAGCGCGTTTTGACGATCTCGAGTGCATTGGCAAAGCCTATTGCTCCGGCGCAGACCAACGCTGTGTATTCGCCCAGGCTGTGACCAGCCATATGCGTCGGCTGCCCGCCACCAGCCTCCTGCCAGACAAGCCACGCTGCATATCCTGCCGTCAACATTGCCGGTTGTGTCACGACCGTCTCGGCGAGCTTATCGGCGGGACCCTGCTGCACGAGGCGCCACAAATCGTAGCCAAGAATCTCGCTCGCCTCCGAGTAAGTTTCCTCCACGACCTTGTAATCGGCCGCCAGGTCGTCCTGCATCCCTTGTGACTGCGACCCCTGGCCGGGGAATACCATTGCTATGGACAAGTCGCTCTCCAATTTTGGGTCAGCACTGGCCGCGCATTATATAGACGCCTGCGTTCGGACTCTAATCATTAGCAGACCGGCCGCCAGCGCGCCTGCCAGGGCGCCGTGGGCATGTGCCGCAACGATGACCGTCCCGCCGCTGGCATTCTCCGAGCCTGGCAAAGGCCCGACGAGGTGTTCATAGGCGAGCTTGGCTGCTAGACCAATGCCGAGGATCCAGATTTCGCTGCGGCCCGAACCGAGACTGGCAA
>Ga0255052_10001343_pt1 | contig 18606 bp, 16 predicted proteins | sample JV7_2_21_MG_FD_188632 | JGI IMG/M metagenome (GOLD analysis project Ga0255052, IMG submission 188632) | Seawater microbial communities from Jervis Inlet, British Columbia, Canada - JV7_2_21 | ecosystem: Environmental > Aquatic > Marine > Inlet | place: Canada: British Columbia | collected... | reverse complement strand
GGCCGTACTTTTCGTTGATGATCTCGCCCTGCTCGGTGACGCGGAGGCGGCCGTTGACCGTGCCGGGCGGGGCGCCGAGAACGGCCGCATGCGTCTTGCTGCCGCCGCGGCTGACAGAGCCGCCACGACCGTGGAACAGGGTAAGTTCGATGTCCTTTTCTGATACGCAGGCCGCCAACGCCACCTGCGCGTTTTGCAGGGCCCAGCGCGCCGACGCCAGGCCACCGTCCTTGTTGCTGTCGGAATAGCCGATCATCACCATCTGCCGGTCATCGCGATACTTGAGGTGTTTACGGTAAATGTCATTTGCAAGCACGCTGTTCAGTATCTGCGGGCCTTTTTCCAGGTCGTCGACGGTTTCCAGCAACGGCGTTATATCGAGCGGTATCTCCTCCCGGCGCGTGTGTAGTTGTCCCCAAAAAGCCAGCAATAGCACTGACAGAATGTCATCCGCGCCCTGCGTCATGCTGATGATGAACGGGCCGATCGCGCCTTTGCCATACTTGCGACGGCAAAAAGCAATAGCCTGAAAAATCGCGAGGGTTTTGCGCGCCTGTACCCCTTGGGCGTTAACAGGAGATTCCCTGTTATTCAGTGCTGTCTCAATGCGGGTGAGTCGCTCCTGTGGACTCCAGTCGGCCCAGTCGGCTTCGCCCAGACACTCACCGACCACCTGGCGGTGAACGAGCGCATCCTGTCTCACATCCAGCGTGACCAGATGGAAGCCGAATGTCCTGACTCGCCTGAGCAGGCGGCGAACGGCAAAAAGGCCGGCGTGTTCGCCTTTGTTTGCAATAAGGCTGTCCTCGATCAGGCAGATGTCAGCCTCGAACTGATTCGCGTTCTCGTAGGGATAGACGTCGTCGTCGTAGGTTGCCTGCAAGCGTTCCTCAATCAGCCTGAGAAAGACCCTGTAAGGCATGTCCCTGTGTCTTGACGGCACAGCGTGATACGCATTCGGGAAAATGTGGCCGTACTCATCCAATTTTTCCTGCACAGCCTTGTCTATGTTTATTCGCTGGCTCGACTGACTCAATTTGCCCGAAAGTCCCGCGCATTCATCGTAATAGAGGTTGAGAATCAGCGACCTTTGCCTCGCCATCGTCGCGCGGATGGTTTTCGCGTTAACGTTCGGATTACCGTCCATGTCGCCACCGACCCACGACGCGAAGCTGACGAGGTTGGGCACCTTTAGACAGTGTGCCTCCTCACCATAAATGCGTATGGCCGCGTTCTCGATGTCTTCATAAAACGGTGGCATCGAAGGATAAAGAACGTCCGTTACAAAAAAGAGCACGTGCTCGAGCTCGTCCGAGACGCTCATCTGCTCAGACGGGTGTTCGTCCGTTTGCCATCCCGTCGTTATTTCGAGTTTGATGTTCTCCAGGGAAACATGTATCTCCTGCGCCGTCATAGTCGGGTTCAACATGTCGATCAGGCGCCGCACGATCTTCTGTTCCTTTCTTAGAATCGTGCGTCGCGTCGGTTCGGTGGGATGTGCCGTGAATACGGGCTCTATACGCATCCGATTTAGCAGATCCTGAAGCGCATCCAGACCGAAACCGGCGGCCTTCAATTTTACGAGGGTCTCTTCGAGACCGCCCGGCTGGAATTGACCTGCTTCCCGGAGATACTCTCGGCGCCGCCTGATCCGGTGTACTTTCTCGGCTATGTTGACCACCTGAAAATAGGTCGAGAACGATCGAATCACCTCCATCGCCAGCGACAAATCGAGGTTCTTGACGATGTCCGCCAGTTCCTCGCCGGGCTTCTCGTTGCCCTCGCGTCGCCGGATCGAACGCAGTCGCGCGTTCTCTACGAGGTCGAACAGCTCTTCGCCGCCCTGTTCTTTTAAGAGGTCGCCGACGAGGGCGCCAAGCGTGTGCACATCATGGCGTAACGCCTGGACTTTATCCTCAAAGGTTATGTCCTGTCTGCGCAGTGCTCTTGGCATGATCTTGTCCGGACTTTTTCAATCGCGAAAGTTTTCGTATTGCATTGGCAAATCGACGTCTGTGTCTTTGAGCAGACTAATGACAGACTGGAGATCGTCTCGCTTCTTGCCGCTCACTCGAAGCTTGTCGCCCTGGATCGCTGTCTGCACCTTCAGCTTGCTGCCTTTTACTGTTTTAACGAGGCTCCTTGCGAGCGGCATGTCGATTCCCTTGCGCAGAACAACTTCTTGCCGCGCCTGGTTGCCGGTAAGCTGGGGCTCCTCTTCCTTCATGCAGCCTATATCGACGCCTCGCTTTGCGAGTTTCTGACGAAGAATATCCAGCATTTGCTTAAGCTGAAAATCAGACTGAGTCGTGAGCGTGAGCAACTGCCCTTCCAGCTCAAATTTTGAGCCCGTTCCCTTGAAATCAAAACGCGTGTTGACTTCGCGGTTCGCCTGATCGACAGCGTTGCTTGCTTCGTGCGCGTCAAATTCGCTAACTACATCAAACGATGGCATGTGTTCGAACCCCTCTTATGTTTCCTGATCAATTGCCGCCTCGAGTTCATTGAGCGAGGTCGATACCAGATTGGTGATGATGTGCTCCGCGTCCAGATCGGCCAATGCGCGGATACGTGCAGGGTCGTCGACGGATAGTCGTACCGAGTAGTCTATGTCGGTAGTGGCCGGCGCTTCCTGATTGGTCCATGAATCAAGTAATGATTTAAAACTCATGTCGTGGCCCTTGCTTGTCCGTCCTCACGGCAGGTGGGGCGCCGCGACAATAGCAAAAACTCCGCAAGCTGCCCAGTTAGTTAGGCGGCACAGGGCCGCAAATCAGATGACAATGCAAAAAAGTCCAGGGACGGACCGAGATGCTACAAAAATCAATACCGTTTGATGCTCTTCCACCTCGGCAGGAGACCGACCGGCGCAGGCCGGGATCGGTAACAGGCATTGCCTGTAGCCTGGTGGCAAGCTTGCGCGGCCTGGGCCTCCGGCCGGGCCTGCTGCCGGGCGAGTCTGGCCTTACGGCCGGTGGTGCAGACCTTCAGGTGTGGCCACGGAAGCTCGGCCGGTCTGGCCTGGCAGCGGAGTACTTCCTGCGCCGCGTCGCCGCGCTGATTGACGGCGGCATACCGGTGACGCTGTCGCTAAGAGAGCTGGACCCGTGCGACGGCGGCATCCGGGTTCTCGAAGACTTTTGTTCGTGTCTGCGGAACGCCCTGGGCGCGGACAAACCGCGGATGTCGAAAATCGGCCTCAGTCTGCGCTCTCATCAGATACCGCTGCAGGCTTACTTTCTGATTTCGCGCACGCTGCTTGGGGACGGACCACGATACGTGATCCTGGATAGCCTGCAGATGCAACGTCACAAGAACGACAGGGTTCAGGAGGAAACGGACAGGAACTGGTCGTTTCTGTGGCGCCAGCGAAAATCGGAGGCTTCGTTGATACCCGCTTACGGAGCGGGCGTCAGGACAGACTGTCCACTCCTGGGCGATGAAGCCGCAGAAGCCATACTGCCACTCCACGGCATGCAGGTGCCCGCGGGCTCCGCCTGGTTGCCAATCAGTCTGCACCTGGCGCGCTTTGCCGATGGCAACGGACAGATCAACTGGCCGCTGCTGCAAACTACACTTGAAGGCTGCATCGACCTCGGCGATCAGTTGCTGGATGTCCTTAGCTGGCCGACGGATTGTCAGCGCAGCGACGCATGGTTGAACCGCAGACTTGGAATTGTGATTAGCGGTATCGGCGAGCTGGTGCGAAGACGCGGGGTGGATCCTGCCGGCCTCAAGTGCCTGCAATGGCTCGACGAGATCATTCTGCGATTGCGAAGAATCCTGTGGGACCGGTCGCGGCTTATCGCCGGCCAGACCGGGTTATTGCCGGCACTGGCACGCTCGGATCCGTCGAAAGACTTGTGCGACAACCCACACAAACAAAACTGGCAACGCCGGTGGCGTCTGGCCCTTGCAAACTCGGCCGTCAGACATAGAAACCTGCTGGTCATGTCACCGTATTCGGTGTTGCCGGAGGGAGGCGACGTCGAGGCGGGCTTTACCGATCTCCTGCCGGTCCTGACGCATGCAGATGCTTATGCGTTTGCCGGCCAACCGACCCTAAGTGGCTGGAATATTAGAGCGTTTAAGAACTTTCACAGCAGGGCATGGGCTATTATGCAACGTCGAAATGCCCGTTCGCTCATTGCAGCCGGGGTATGAACTAATATACGGTCTGTCGGCGGAGGAATTTCCGGGGACAGTATAATTAAACGAAGCGGTCAGGCTCAGATCATTCGGAGCCTCCCGGGTACCAAGTACACCGGTCCCGGAAAGTCCAGACAGAATTGCGTTGAGTGATGACGCAATAAACCCTGAGTTTGCGAGGATCCGTTGCACCAGATAACACCAGATGCTCACGGGATTGCTGTCCTGCTGCTTACCGTAGTAGCCCTCTTCCTGTTTACGCGTGACCGCATCCCGCTCGAATCCTCGAGCCTGGGAATTCTCATTGTTCTTGTCGCGGGTTTTCAGTTTTTCCCCTACGTGGGCGACGGCGTTCCCGTCGGACCGGTCGAGTTTTTTGCCGGATTTGGCAACGAGGCGCTGATAACGATCTGCGCGCTGATGATTGTCGGCAAGGCGCTCGAGACGACTGGCGCGCTGCAGCCGCTGGCAACGATCGTTGGACGCGCATGGTCGACGCGTCCGGTACTTGCTTTGCTGGTCACGCTGGTGGCGGCAGCCGTACTCAGCGCATTCATGAACAACACGCCCATCGTCATATTGCTGATGCCGATACTGGTCGGCGTATCGCTCAGGGTGAAGTTTCCGGTCTCGGGTGTCATGTTGCCGATGGGCCTCGCCACGATTATCGGTGGAATGTCCACGACGATCGGGACCTCGACGAACCTTCTGGTCGTCGGCATTTCGGAAGATCTCGGCATGGAGCGCCTTGCGATGTTCGATTTCATGCTGCCGGTCGTCCTCGTCGGCGGGATCGGTCTCGCATTTCTATGGCTGATCGCACCTCGCTTGTTGCCGGAGCGCGATCCGCCGATGGCGGACACCTCGCCGCGAGTGTTTTCGAGTCAGCTTCACATCAAGGAAGGCAGTTTCGCCGACGGCAAGAGTCTTTCGGAAATACTCGCAAAAACCGACGGGCACATGCGCGTGGACAAGATACAGCGCGGAGAATCCCTGTTCCTTGCCAAATTGCCGTCGGTGACGCTGCAGCCCGGTGACCGGCTGTTCGTGAAAGACTCGCCGGATAACCTCAAGCATTTTGAACGCGTTCTGGGTGCAACGCTTTACAACATTTCTGACATCGAACACCCGGTCGATGAAGATACTCCGCTGGAAGCCGAGGGACAGCAGCTCGCGGAAGTGGTCGTGACCCGCGGTTCCCCGTTGCATTTGCGAAGTCTGGCCGCGGCGCGATTCAGCAGCAGTTTTGGACTTTTGCCGCTGGCGGTTCACAGGGCGCGGGCGCCGAGCTCTCAGGTCACCGGTGACCTCAACATGATCCGCCTCCGCGCCGGTGACGTCCTGCTGGTTCAGGGCTCGCGTGAGTCAATCGATAACCTGAAAGCCAGCGGCAACATGCTTGTACTGGATGGCACGACCGACCTGCCGCATACACATCGTGCCAACCGGGCCCTGGCAGCCATGGCATTCGTGGTACTCGCCGCCGCTGTCGGCATCATGCCGATTTCCGTGAGCGCAATGATCGGCGTCGGACTGATAATGCTAATGGGTTGTTTGACCTGGCGGGATGCAGCACATGCGCTGTCGACGCCGGTGATCATGATTGTCGTGACGAGCCTGGCGCTCGGTAAGGCCCTGATGGGCACCGGCATGGCCGACTATCTCGCGATGAGTTTCGTCAATGTTGCCTCCGGTATGGAAATCCCGTTCATTTTGAGTGCTTTCATGCTGATTATGGCGATCCTGACCAATGTCGTGTCCAACAATGCCGCAGCCGTCATTGGCACGCCGATTGCGGTCGCGGTTGCCCAGCAGCTGAACGCCAGTCCGGAGCCTTTCGTGCTGGCAGTGCTTTTTGGTGCCAACATGAGTTATGCAACGTCGTTCGGCTACCAGACCAACCTGCTTATCCGAAGCGCCGGCGGGTACAACTCTTCGGACTTTCTAAGGGTCGGCATACCGCTTACGGTCATCATGTGGATCGGCTTCTCATTCATTCTGCCGCTACTCTACGAACTCTGATGACGGTCTTTTTCGCTTGACGGTGACACAAGTCACGGAGATACTCGGTTCCATGAATGCTCGCTTCGCACAAGACCGGAATTGGTCATGGCTGCCCCAGGGGGAATGGGCGGCTGGCTGACGTTTAGCAGAGCAAAACGAACTAACAAGCCCATCTCCGCCAGATCGTGGGGATGGGTTTTTTTATGGGTTAGCGCATAAATGCAGGCACCTTTCGACATCGCAGCAGATCTGGATACGCCGGTATCGGCGTATCTCAAGCTTCGGGACCTCAAGCCGAGGTTCCTGCTCGAGAGTGTTGAGGGCGGTGAGCGGCTGGCACGGTATTCTTTCCTTGGCTTCGGTGATGCGCTCGAGGTCCGCCTCGACGGCGAAAAATTATCGATCGGCGACGAGGCATTCGACTGCCCGCAGAATCAGGCGGACTACCTGAACCTGCTTCGAAAGGCCTTGGCAGCAGCACCCAGGCCGAGGCCGCTCGTCGAGGGCCTGCCGTTCTCAGGCGGTCTCGTCGGCGTCTCCGGCTATGACGTCGCGCGTTTGTTCGAACGGTTGCTGCGAAAAACCACGCGGCAAGCCGGTATTCCGGAAGCGGCATTCATAGCGCCGTCATCCACGCTGGTGTTCGACCATCTGACTCGACGCGTTGCCCTGCTGCACGATGGCCCTGCCGCTGAACGCGAAAGCCTGAGAAAGGAAGTGATCAAACTTCTGCGCGGAGCGATACCGTCAAACGGCAATACCATATCGACATCTCCGGCCGTCGGTAGTATGACCGACACGCAGTTCGCGGAGCGGGTGGAGGCCTGCAAGGAGTACATAGCGGCAGGCGATATTTACCAGATCGTCTTGTCTGTTTTGTTTCGTGGCGAGTCGAACGTCCCGCCGTTCGAAGTCTATCGTGCATTGCGGCTGCTCAACCCGTCGCCCTACATGTTTTTTCTCGAATTCGGAGATCTGAAAGTAGTCGGGTCTTCACCGGAGGCGCTGGTCAAATTGAACGGCAGAACTGCTTCCCTGAGACCGATCGCCGGCACTTTACCGCGTGGAAGAACATCCGAAGAGGATAAAAACAACGAGATCTCGTTGCTAAACGATCCGAAGGAGTCCGCCGAACACGTGATGCTGGTCGACCTGGCCCGCAATGACCTTGGACGTGTCGCGGTGGCGGGTAGCGTGCAGGTCGATCCGTACCGCTCGATCGAGCGATACAGCCACGTAATGCACATCGTCAGCGGCGTGCAGGGCGAGCTGGCTCCCGAATACGATGCGTTCGATTTATTTGCCGCGAGTTTTCCGGCCGGCACCCTCGTCGGTGCGCCCAAAGTACGGGCTATGGAAATAATCGAGGAAATGGAAGATGTTGGTCGGGGTCTCTACGCTGGCACGGCCGGTTACTATGGCAGCGGCGGTGACATGGACCAGGCGATCACAATCCGCACACTCGTGTTCAACGGCAACGAGTACAGTTATCAGGCCGGCGCGGGCCTTGTCGCAGACAGCGTGCCGGAGCGGGAATTCCAGGAAGTCCTCGCCAAGAGCGCGATTCTTCGCCGGGCTCTCGAGATCGCCGGAGAGGGCTTATGAAGCATGCAGACGTGCGCATCCTGCTGATCGATAATTATGACTCGTTCACGTATAACCTCGTGCAGGGATTTGCAGCGCAGGGAGCAGAGGTCCTCGTCTATCGAAACGACGCGATTGACAGCGGGGAGGCACTCGAACTCGAGCCTAGCCACCTTGTAATCTCACCGGGTCCCGGGCGGCCCGAAGATGCCGGTGTGTCGCTCACGATGATCGGCGTGTTCGCGGAAAAAGTGCCGGTGCTCGGCGTCTGTCTCGGGCACCAGTGTCTCGTCAGTCATTTCGGTGGCGAGATCGTGCGCGCCGAACGACTGATGCATGGAAAGACATCCATGGTGAAGCATGACAACAAAACCGTATATGCCGGATTATCCCAGCCGTTCGAGGCCGGCCGTTATCATTCACTGTGCGCAGACCCGGCATCATTGCCGGATGTTCTCGAGCTGACAGCACAGACGGGAAGGGGAGAAATCATGGGCGTGCGACACAAGGACCTGCCGCTCGAAGGCGTGCAATTCCATCCTGAGAGCGTGCTGACGCCTGAGGGCGATCGATTGATGGATAGCTTCATGCGGATGACAAGTCGATGAGCAATCGTCAATTGCTGGAACGAACTCTCGACGGCGAATCACTGACGGAGTCGGAGGCCGCCGCGCTCATGCACGACCTCGCCGCCGGCGAAATGGCGCCGGCTCTCGCGGGCGCATGGTTGGCCGGCTTGAGGGCGAAAGGAGAGACGGCGGACGAGATACGCGGCTTCGCAATCGCCATGCGCGAACTCGCGCTGCATCCTGCGATACCTGCCGGCGCGCCAACCGTAGACACCGTCGGCACCGGAGGTGATGGCTCGGGCAGCCTGAACCTGTCCACAGGTACCGGGTTACTGGCGGCTGCCTGCGGCGCGCGCGTCGTCAAACACGGCAATCGGGCGGTCTCCAGCGCGTCGGGCAGCGCCGACGTGCTGGAGCATCTTGGTATGCCACTGCCGCTCGATGAACAGGCAGTCATCGATTGCCTGGCCGCCACCAATTTCACGTTCTTGTTTGCGCCGGCTTTTCATCCGGCAATGAAAGCGATCATGCCTGTGCGTGGCGCACTTGGTGTTCGGACTGTCTTCAATCTGCTCGGACCGCTGGTCAATCCTGCCGCGCCACCGTTTCAATTGATTGGCGCGTTCAGCAAAGACACCGCCAGGCTCATGGCGGACACTTTGGCGGGCATGCCGATCGAGAGGGCGTTTGTCGTGCATGGCGAACCCGGATGGGACGAAGCGACACCGGTCGGAGAGTTTGTTCTTTACGACACCCAGAGGGGTTCAGTTAAGGAAACGGTCAGAACACCGGAACAGTACGGGCTCAAACGCTGCAAGCCCGAGGAACTGACCGGCGGCGACGCAAAACACAATGCCGGGGAGCTAATTCGCGTATTCGACAGCGAAGACAAGGGGCCACACCGTGATGCCTTGCTGATGGGCACGTCGCTCGTTCTGGAAGTGCTCGGCATGGTCGGAGACGCGCAAGAGGGCGTCGAAATGGCTGCGGCGGGCATCGACGACGGCGCTGCAAAAAAACTGCTCGATAATATGAAAAGTCACTTTGCAGCCGCATGAGCGATTTTCTAAAAACGATGGCGAGAGAAAGCGCTGACAGGGCATCGGCGGCGCAGGGCTCGGTGCGATCCGCCGACCTGGATCTGCCGCTGGTCCCGCTGCAACTGGGCGCTTTCGACGTGATCGCCGAGATCAAGAACCGCTCACCATCGGAAGGAGCGCTCGCCGCGGCGTCTTCGAGCCGCAGCGAACAGGCGGCTCGATACGTGGAGGGCGGGGCTGCTGCGATATCAGTCCTGACTGAGCCGACACAATTTGCCGGTGAGCTTGCACATCTGGAAGAGGTCGTCCGCGCTGTCGCGCAATCCTCCGTGCCGGTCATGCGCAAGGACTTTCTAGTCGACCCGATACAGGTCCTTGAGGCGAGGGCCGCCGGCGCAAGCGGCGTTCTCCTCATTGTGACCATGTTGTCGGAAAAGCAAATCGAGGACATGCTGAACTGTGCATACGAACACGCCATGTTCGTCCTGCTGGAGTCGTTCGATGAAAAAGATCTGCAACGCTCGTCGGCATTACTCGATGAGGCCCGGCATCGCGAGCAGGCGGAGCGCGGCAAGTTGCTCTTCGGAGTTAACACGCGAAACCTCCGTACGTTGCATGTCGACCCGGAACGCTTGAAAACGCTCGGACCTCGTTTGCCGCAAGGCTGTGCGTGTGTTGCCGAAAGCGGCCTGCATAATGGGCACGATGCGGCCGCGGCGGCAGGTTGGGGATACAGCCTGGCGCTCGTCGGCACAGCACTGATGCGCAGCCCGGATCCCGGACAACTGATTCAGGATATGCTCACGGCCGGCCGCGATAGGAGAGCCGCGTGAAACCAACGTTGAGTTTTTAGGAGCGCCGTGTCCTGCCTGATTAAAATCTGTGGATTGAAACACGCAGCATCCGTGGAAGCTGCGGTAGAAGCGGGTGCCGATGCAGTCGGTTTCGTATTCGCGAAATCGGTGCGGCGGGTGACGGCGCGGCACGCGACGTTTATAGCCGCAAACGTGCCGGAGCACATACTGCGTGTTGCCGTCATGCGGCACCCGAGGGTCGAAGAATGGGAGGAGGTGCAAACCGTTTTCTGCCCGGACATCTTGCAGACGGACGCAGAGGACTTTCGCTACCTGGAGGTGCCGGACGACATTACGAGATGGCCGGTCATCCGGGAAGGCGAGATTCCCGGGCACGCAGACCTGCCGGACACGTTTGTTTATGAAGGAATAGAAAGCGGCCAGGGCGAGACTGTTGACTGGAACACCGCTGCCAGGCTCGCAGAACGTGCCAGGTTGATACTGGCTGGTGGACTGAGCTCCGAGAATGTTGCTGACGCGATTCGGCAGGTCGGGCCATTCGGCGTCGACGTATCGAGCGCTGTTGAATCATCCCCGGGAGCTAAAGACCCGGACATGATACGAGCGTTTATCGAGGCGGTAAGAATCACCGGTAATAAGGGGCACGGTCAATGAAGTCGATACTGGAGGCCGACGAAGCTGCAGCGCTGCGGCAAGCCTTGATAAAGGGTGAGTTGCCGGACGAGCGTGGCCGGTTCGGGCCCTTTGGCGGGCGCTATGTGCCGGAAACCCTCGTACCGGCGTTTGAGCGCCTGGAAGAAGGCGTAAAGAAACACCTGCATAGCCCGGAATTTCAGGCCGAGTTTCAGAAAGAGTTGCGTGAATGGGTGGGACGCCCGACAGCAATGACGCTGGCGCCGCGCCTTAGCGAACGCTGGGGTACGGAAGTATGGCTCAAGCGTGAAGACCTCGCGCATACCGGTGCGCACAAAATAAATAACGCCATAGGCCAGGCGCTGTTGGCCAAACGTCTTGGTGCAGAGCGCGTCATTGCGGAGACTGGCGCCGGCCAGCATGGTGTCGCGTCCGCCGCCGCCTGTGCGAGAGTCGGCCTGCCATGCAGTGTCTATATGGGAGCGGTCGACATCGAACGGCAGGCGCCGAATGTTGATCGAATGCATCGCCTGGGCGCCGAAGTGTTGCCGGTTGAAACGGGCGACAAGACTTTGCGGGCGGCTATCGACGAAGCCATGCGCGAATGGGTTTCGGATCCCGCCGGCATCTACTATCTGCTGGGCTCTGCGGTCGGCGCGCACCCCTATCCCTATCTCGTGCGCGAATTGCAATCGGTGATCGGTACCGAGGCGCGCCAACAGATGCTGGAGCAGGCAGGCAGTTTGCCCGATGTGGCGTTTGCCTGTGTTGGTGGTGGCTCTAATGCGATCGGTCTTTTCTACCCGTTGCTCGCAGACGATATCGAGTTGATCGGTGTTGAGGCCGGCGGCATCGGAGACGGGCTGGGACAAAATGCGGCAACGCTCGCAACCGGCACGGCCGGCGTACTGCAGGGTTGTTACTCGCTGATCCTGCAGAACGATGACGGGCAGGTTCAGGAGACGCATTCGATTTCCGCCGGACTGGATTACTCCGGCGTCGGGCCGGAGCATGCTTTGCTGCAGGCGGTAGACAGAGTGACGTATGTGACGGCGAGTGACGACGAAGCGCTCGCTGCTCTCGAGGAACTCTGTGAGACGGAGGGCATACTGACCGCGCTCGAAACGGCGCATGCCTATGCCGCGGCGAAACGCTGGTCGCAGCAGCACCCCGGCAAGCGGATACTGATCGGCAACTCGGGAAGGGGCGACAAAGACATGCCGACATTGACGAAATACACGGCGAGAGCACGAACTCATGCAGCCGCATGAATCGATAAGCGCAGCAATCGAAGCGGCCAAAACCGGTGGCCGAACCGGCCTCGTTCCGTTCTTTACGGCCGGATATCCCGAACCCGCAGAGTTTCTGAATACACTGCGTGCAATTGCGGAAATTGGTGATGTAGTTGAAATTGGTGTGCCATTTTCCGACCCGATGGCAGACGGCATGACGATTCAGAGGTCGAGCTTTGTTGCGATCCAGAAAGGTGTCACGCTGAAATGGATTTTCGATCAGCTCGAATCGATCAAAGGCGAAATCAAAACACCGATTGTTTTCATGTCCTACCTCAACCCACTGCTCGCTTTCGGATTTGACGCCCTTGCACAACGCGCGCTCGACACCGGCGTATGCGGCTTCATCGTACCGGACCTGCCGTTTGAAGAAAGCGGCGAAATTCGGGACGCACTCGAACAAAAAGGCATCGGTCTTATCCAGCTGGTCACGCCCGCAACCCCTCCCGAAAGGCTCAGGTTGCTGGCCAGGGAATCGCGTGGATTCCTTTACGCGGTAACGATCACCGGCACCACGGGAGGAGACAGTGGGCTACCCGTGAACCTGGCCGGCTACCTCGATACGGTGGCGGAAGTATCGACGCTGCCTGTTTGTGCAGGCTTCGGCATACGTTCGGCTGAAGACGTCGTCAACGTCGGCAAACACGCCGCCGGCGCGATCGTCGGTTCTGCGCTCGTCGAGGTGCTGGAAAAAGGCGAAGACCCGGCCGTATTTCTCAGACAACTCCGCTAGGAACCAGGGCGGGCCCCTTCAGAATCTGGAGTGCCACAGATTCTGAAGGGGCCCGCCCTGGTTCAGTTTGACCCCTCATTTCAGCCTGTCTGCGTTTCGTGACTCCGGTCACAGACCTCAGCCACCGGACGCGTAAAAAGGATCAGAAGCCCTTTTTGGTGGCCCTGATGAGCCTGCAGAGAGCCTTTACATTCACGGAATTGTTGATAGCGGTAGCTGTGCTGGCGATGCTCGCGGCCGCCGCCATGCCGCGTTTTGTGGCAATCAACAAGGAGGTCCGGGCCGGCTCAGTAAAAGCGCTTGCCACCAACGTCCGGAGTTCGGCTCATTTGACCAACCGCGTCTGGCTGTCGAATGGCCGGCCGGCCAGACTTACCGTTGATGGACGGACGCTCGAGATGCGTTTTGGTTATCCGACCGAGAGTTCGATCAGCGAGGTCGTGGTTAACAGCGGCGATTTCCTGTTCAAGGTCGGCTACTGGCAGCATAAGGAGTTGATGCCCGCACCGGGCTGCGCCGTTTTGTACATCCCCCCGCCGAACCCGGAGTCCAAGCCGGTCGTTATCAGTTATACCGACGGTTGTTAAAGACTTTATAGATTCGCCCGTCAGGACGGGCTCCTACGTTGTGTCTATTGGCACCCGCAATCGCCCGTCAAGACGGGCTCCTACGAAGCCACCGGCATTCTATCGGGACCTGTTGGAGCCCGTCCTGACGGGCGATTCCTTAAGGCATGCCTCGACTGAGCAATCGCGTGCCGGCAATCTCGCTTCTCAAAAGTGACGACACTTTCTCAGCCTGCATGGGTTTGCTGATCAGATAACCCTGCGCGAGATCGCATTGACAACTTCTTAGAAACTCAAGTTGCGTGATCGTTTCGACGCCTTCCGCTGCCACTTCGATATCGAGTCCCCGCGCCATTGCAATGGCGGCGCGAACGATGCGCTGATGGCTGCCGTTGATTTCGACATCCTGGATCAGCGACGGGTCGAGCACAAAACTGTCGATCACCCCCGTGTCCAGCGAACTGAACGAAAGTTCACCGGTTCCGAAGTGGTCCAGCGACAGCCTCACCCCGAGATTCCGGAGATGATGCAGCGTTTCAAGCTCCGACGACCGTCTGTTGACAATATCGCCGTCACCAATTTCAAATTCGATACAACCGGGATCGAGTGCAGTATTTTCGAGAGACCCGGATACTGCTTCGACGAGCCTGCCGTGCATCAATTGTGGCCGCGAGAGATTAATGGCCATCGCAAGGTCCGGCAGTTCGAACTGGTGTTGCCAGGCCGCCAGTTGGCGGCAAGCGGTATCGATAACCCACTCGCCAGCGGAGTGGATGAGACCGCTACTTTCGAGGATGGTCAGGAACCGCGCCGGAGGCAGTAAACCAAACCGCGGGTGTTGCCAGCGAAGCAAAGCCTCAAGACCAATCAGACGTCCCGTGTCGACATCAATTCGCGGCTGGTAGTGCAGGATGAACTCATCTCGGACCAGGGCATGCCGCAGGCCAAGTTCCAGTTCGTCACGCTGCTCAAGCTTGGTGTTCAGCGCACTCGAGTAAAACTGGAAACGACCGCCGCCGCGTTGCTTTGCCTGGTACATGGCGAGATCCGCCGCCTTGATCAAACGCTTGGCCTCCGTGCCTGAGTCCGGATAATTCGCGATACCGATGCTCGGCGTAGCATAAACTTCGCTGCCGCTTACGAGATATTTTTCCGACAGGACTAACACGAGTTTTTGGGCCGCTGCCGCCACGTTTCTTGACTCTCCAAAGTCTTCGAGCATGACGACGAATTCGTCGCCGCCCCAACGGCCTGAAAAATCGCCAATACGCAGGTTTTTTGTCAGCCGGTCGGCAACCTGCCGCAGCACATCGTCTCCGACGTCGTGACCGAGCGTATCGTTCACCGACTTGAATTTGTCGAGATCGATGAAAAGCACAGCCAGCGCTCTTGACGCTCGCTGACTGCGGCCGATTGCTTTTTCAAGTTGGCGAATAAAGAGGCGACGATTCGGCATCAGCGTCAGTTCGTCGTACTGCGCACGCTTCTCGAGTTCGACCGTCCTCCTCGTCGTGTCAGTGATATCGCGAAAAGTTATGACACCGCCGACCAGTGACTGGTTGCCGTCGAACAGCCCCTGCCCGTTGAGGCTGAGAATCGTGTCCTCCTGATCGGGAACGCGATAGGTAGCGATCTGGTTGCTGAATTTCTGACCTCTGCGCGCCTTGACCAGCGGCATCTCTTTGGCGTTGAGCAGCGTCTTACCGTCCGGCGCGATATTGCAGAAACTGTCGGCCCACTTAACGGCCGGACGCTGTCTGGGTGCGAGGCTGAGTACCGAACGGGCAGCCGGATTAATATCCAGCACATTTCCGTGGCGGTCAATGACGATGACACCGTCGTTTATGCTCTTGAGAATACCGAGTACGGTACCGTCGGTGTCGGACAGACGCGTCAGAAGTCGGAATCTCTGTATTGCGTGGTCAAAGATGCCCTCCTGCTCTGCTTCGGAAATATCGTCCACACAGACAAAACTCTGTGCTCCCAGGCGAACAGCAGCGATCCCACGATGTTCTTGCTGCCGTGTGGTAGCCGCGACCACTGGATAGCCGCCCAAGGAGTGGATGAGTTCCTGCAGCGTCTGGCCAGACTGCGCAATAGCCGGTCCTGCCTCGAACAAAACCAGATCGATCATTTCCGGCGCGTCGTCGGGGATCGCCAGCGTCTCAGACCGGCTCAGGCGGCTGCAGTAACGCGAAGCCTTCAGCTTTTCGAGAAAATCAGCTGAAAAATCACCACGGCCCAGATATAGAATCGAATGTCCGGCCATCAGTTCTAAGTTGTCTCCGTAGGTAACTTGCCGCTGGTTTTGCGCATGCGCCCGGAAACCGGACAAGTCGTCATTACTCTCATCGTTCTTTTTTTTCGGCTTGCCGCCGCAGTATGACCCCGGGCGAAATACCGGGCCAGCAGCGTCAAAAGAGGGCCTGACGCATAATACCAGAATCACCGTAAATCTCAGTCTGACAAGGAAAATTTGACCGTGACGGGCAAATAGGATTAAACCATTACGCAGCGATCGGCATCAAAGTAGTAAAGCATGAGGAGAAAGGGTCTTTGGAAGCGCTTTTGGCAGCCGGTGCCGCAGCTGGTAACGCGGTGGCGGTGGTGACCGAGCAGGGTCTTACCGACGAGCTTTACTGGGTGGAGCGCGCCCGGCAGGCGGACACGTCCGCCTTCGAATCGCTCTACAGGCTGCACGTCGACAAGATCTACGGCCTCTGCCTGCGTATGACGAGCAATGCCAGCGAGGCTGAGGACTGTACCCAGGATGCGTTTATCCAGGCCTGGAGAAAGCTCTCAAAGTTTCGCGGCGATAGCGCGTTCAGTAGCTGGTTGCACCGGATCGCCGTGAATTCGGTACTCGTGCGCATGAGAAAAGCGAGGCGCGAGCGGGACCGCATCCAGGCCGTGACGGACATCTCGCCCGCAGCAAGAACGGTGGGCGACAGCGGTAATTTCGATGACCTGCAAAAAGCAGTCGATGAGTTACCAGCTGGAGCGAGACGAGTTTTTGTGCTGCACGCCGTATATGGCTACAGCCATGATGAAACGAGCAGCATGCTCGGTATAGCGGTAGGAACGAGCAAGGCACAATTGCACCGCGCGAAAAGACTACTCGCGCAGCAACTGAAGCAAAACGGATATGAGTCATGAATGAGAATCAAAGCTTCGACGACAAACTGATGAAAGCGGCGCGTGCGCTTGAGACGGAGGTCGCTCCCGAGCACGATCTGTGGCCGGCCATTGAAAACGCTATTTCCAGGCCTTCGCGGACAAGCTGGAATACAGTGTTTGCGCAGGCGGCGGCAGTGCTGCTGCTTGTCGGCGCCTCGTCGAGCCTGACCTATCTGGCGATGAATGAGAAGACGCCGGTCGCAACGTTTGCCACAGACAATACGGGGCTCAATTTTGAGCGGGTAAGCTTTGGCGGCCACTACACGCTCGGTCCTGGGTATCAGGATGCGCGCAGCAGTCTGAGAGCACAGCTCGATGAAGAACTCGAGCGCCTGTCACCGGAAGCACGCGCTGAGGTGGTGAAAAACATCAGTGCGATTCGTGCAGCCATCGACGAAATAAACAGGGCCCTGGTCGATGAGCCAGACAACATATTGCTGCAGGAACTGCTCCTCAGTACATATCGTGAAGAGCTGTCGGTAATGATGAAAGTTGACCGCGTCGCGAACGCCGTGATGTTGAGATCGGATATTTAAGGCAGTGATATTTAAGGCAGTGCGATAAGGGTAAGCACCGCAGAAACCTACTTGAAATGAAGAGACTGATTATGAGAATTTTAACCCTGACTTGTTTGAGTTTGATTGGCGCCACAGCAATGGCGGACAGCATAGACCAAAGGCTGGATGCAGCTTCGGATGGCGTGGTGACTATTTCCAATATTTCCGGATCAGTTGAGGTCACTGGTTGGTCGCGCAATGAAGTCGAAGTAAGCGGCGAACTCGGTAGCGGTGTTGAGGAGCTGATCTTCAGGCGTGACGGTAACGAAATCGAGATTAAGGTCAAGGTTCCGGGAAGCAACAAGCGCAATATTTCCAGCGAGCTGGTCGTTCAGGTGCCGGAGAAAAGCTCGGTCAAGGTTGCCGGCGTAAGCGCCGACATCGATGTAACAAACGTTCTCGGAATACTAAACTTGCAATCTGTCAGCGGAGACATCGACAGCGAGGTTCATGCTGCCGATATCGAGATTCACACCGTGAGCGGAGACGTCGAAGCGCAGGGCGATGATAAAGCGTCGCATTCCGAGCTGAGCACCGTGAGCGGCAATATTGACACTCAGAATCTTGCCGGAGAAGTCACTGTCAATTCCGTCAGTGGTGATCTCGTTGTGGTCAACAGCAGCTTTGATCGAGTCCGGATGGAAACGGTAAACGGCAGCATCGTTTTTGACGCAGCGCTGTCCGGGGATGGAACATTCAGCGTTGAGACGATCAACGGGGATCTGGATATCAATTTCAGCAAACCAGTCTCTGCCCGCTTCGATATCGAGACTTTCAATGGCGATATTCGAAACTGCTTCGGCCCGGATCCTGTCAGGACCAGCAAATACGCTCCGGGTACGGAACTGAAGTTCAGCGAGGGAGACGGCAAAGGCCGCGTGACGATCCAGACCCTGAACGGCGACCTCCGCCTTTGCAAGGACTAGCAGGCCGCCGAAAACAGGGCCTTTCAACATCCAGCAAGTGGTCCAACAAGCTTACCGACCCTATCGACCAAAAGAGGGGACGGACCCCGGTATCCGAGTTAGTCTGCGCATTTGATCGCTTTCTAAGAAAAACGGGACCTGTCCCCTGTTTTTTCCCGGCACAATGATATTCTTCCGGCCTCACGCCTAGGAATATTGTTATGGGACGCTTTGCAAGACCTATTTTACTTGTTGTTGCCGGTATCGTGGGTCTCGCGGTACTCGCTTCGGTCGCGCTGTTTTTCTTTTTTGATCCCAACGATTTTCGGGACGAGATATCCGCACAGGTGAAGGAATTGACAGGCCGCGACCTGGTCATAGAAGGCGACTTGTCACTCAGTGTCTTTCCCTGGCTAGCGGTCAACGTCGGCAGGACGCGTCTTGGCAACGCGGAAGGGTTTGGCGACAAGCCGTTCCTGAGCTTCGAAGAGGCAAGACTAAGTGTCAGGCTGATGCCGCTTCTGTTTCAGCAAAGGGTGGCAATTGGCACCGCCTCGCTGGACTCGTTTTCCCTCAACCTTG
>Ga0255052_10001342_pt1 | contig 18622 bp, 13 predicted proteins | sample JV7_2_21_MG_FD_188632 | JGI IMG/M metagenome (GOLD analysis project Ga0255052, IMG submission 188632) | Seawater microbial communities from Jervis Inlet, British Columbia, Canada - JV7_2_21 | ecosystem: Environmental > Aquatic > Marine > Inlet | place: Canada: British Columbia | collected... | reverse complement strand
TATCAACACGAGATGGCAGCCTATCGACTCGATCGGGCACTCGGGCTCAATATGGTGCCCGTCACCGTTCTCCGGGAGATCGACGGCCAGCGGGGATCGGTCCAGGAATGGGTCGAAGGTGCCATCGATCGGGAGGCGGCCGAGGCGTACGAGCTCGATCTGTTCGATCCCGAAGACGTCGGCGAGCAATTGGCCCGCAGCGAGATCTTCGACGCTCTCATCGGGAACTACAGCCGCAAGCCCGACGACATCCTGTGCCTGATTGGCGGGCACAGGCTCTATCTCATCGACCATGCCAAGGCCTTTACCACCTCTACCGAAGTCGAGTGGGACGAGGCGAAGACCTCCGCCGCCGATCCGCGACTCATCGATGCCATCGGTAGGCTCGATCGCTCTTCGTTGATCCAGGAGCTGGGCGAGCTCATCAATGAAGACCAGATCGATGCCTTGCTCGCGCGTCGTGACAAGATCCTCCAGAACACCCAGATCTCCCTTACCGAAACCCAAGAGAGCGGCGAGAGCTGACAACCTCTGGCCGCGGGAGGAGGCCAGATGTCCAGACCACGCGCCAATCGCAGACGGACGGACCCCCGGGCGGCCCGCCGGGACTCGCTCGACTTCCGGGATTGGCTCTATGAGCCGGCTCTGATTCCGCTGGCAGAGACCCGGTTGCCCACAAAGAGTTGGATCCACCTTCTCGATCAGGGGGAAGAGAGAGCCTGCACCGGCTTCGCCCTGTCGGCGGTCGTCAACTATCTCTTGCGCGAGCGTGACGGCGAGAGCGCCGCCAGGGTCAGCCCGCGCATGCTCTACGAGATGGCCAAACATCACGACCGCTGGCCTGGGGAGAGCTATCAGGGATCGAGCGCCCGTGGAGCCATGAAGGGCTGGTACAAGAATGGGGTCTGCCCCGAAGAGGCCTGGCCCGACGAGATCGATGACCCGGGACGGCTGACTCACGAGGCGCGCCAACAGGCGCTCGAGGTGCCACTGGGAGCTTTCTACCGTGTCTTGCCCCGGCGTGCAGATCTCCTCGCGGCCCTCAACGAGGTCCAGGTGGTCTTCGCCACTGCCTCGACCCACAAGGGCTGGGACGAGCCCAAAGAAGGCATCATCGAATTCAATTCCCGTTGGCAGAAACAGGGTGGGCACGCCTTTGCCATCCTCGGCTATACCGACGAAGGATTCCTGATCCAGAACTCCTGGGGTGAAAACTGGGGCGGGGTCAAGTTGGGCCGTACGTTCTTCCCTGGCTGCGCCCTCTGGCTCTACAGCGACTTCGATCGCCATCTGTGGGACGCCTGGGTCGCTCGTCTTGGCCGACCCTATGAGTCGCTCGATGCGCTTTCGTTCAGCACCGGTCGGCGAGAGGAATACACGCGGGGCTCGACGCCGGTGGAGAAGGCGCCGCCCAGGGCAGCGATTCGTGACCACTTCCTCCACATCGACGACGGCCAATTCGATCCCGCGGGCGACTACTACTCCTCTGCCGTCGACGCGCAGGACATCGTTCGGTGTGCCATGCGGAGCAACGCCAAGCATGTGCTGATCTACGCCCACGGTGGGCTCAACCGGGTCAAGGGCGCGGCCAAACGAGTGCACAAGTGGCAGCCGGTCTTCGCGCGTAACCGCATTCACGAGATCCATCTGATCTGGGAAACTGGGCTGCTAGCGGAGATGCGCGACGTCCTCTTCGGCAAGCAGGATTTCGCCCAGTCTCGGGCTGGTGGGTCCGGAAAGTGGTTCGACCGCTGGATTGAAAAGATGACCGGAGCGGCAGGTCGCGGAATCTGGGCCGAGATGAGCTCCGATGCCGAGATCGCCTTTGGCAGATCCCAAGCGGCCGGCAGGGTCATCCTGGAGACGGTTCTCGATGAGCTCCAGCAGCTCCCGGAGGCCAGGCGACCCAAGCTACATCTGGTAGGTCACAGTGCAGGATCCCTGCTCCTTGGCCACCTGCTCACCGACTGGCAGGCGCTTCAGGCCTCCTCGGCGGCGGCCTTCGAGTTCGAGAATCTGGTGCTGTTCGCCCCGGCCTGCACCCACGCGTTTTTCGACAGCACCCTGAAGCCGGCGCTGGCCTCTCACTCTGTCGGTCGGCTCCATCACTTTCATCTTGACGATGCCTCCGAGCAGAGGGATACGGTGGCCAAGATCTACCGCAAGTCGCTACTGTATCTGGTGTCGAGGGCCTATCAGAAGAAGGGAGAAGTGATCCCCCTGATGGGGATGGCGAAGTACCTGGATCGGTTGCCGACGGCGGGCGTCAAGAGCCGGATTCGCCACTACGACAACAGGTCCAACCCCGACAAGACCGGTAGCGACAAGCATGGGCGTTTCGACAACGACTCCCGCACCATGAACAGCCTGCTCGAGATCGTCCTCGGAGCCCCGAGCCACAAGGGCTTCAAGGACGGCGAGCTCGAGGGCTACTAGGACTCGCTGCGGATCAGGTTGGAAAGCACTCCCGACGGCAGCCGTGACGGGCCCTGCGGAGGATGGGACGTCGTGCGCGCCGGAGCTGTTTGAGCTCACGTTTGATCTCCCGGGCCTGCTTGATCAGCTCATCTCGTTTGTCGCCTTCCGGTGTGTCACGGATTTCCTGGCGGAGCTGCCGGAACTGACGACGGAGCGGTTTGATCTGCCGCGTCAACTGCTTGAGCGCCGCTCTCAGCTCGCGGCAGTCTTCCCTGGACAGACACTGGTTCTCTTCGAGGTCTTGGGCCTGGGCAGGGGCGGAGACGCCGAGCGTGGCGGACAGCGTGAGGGCGAACAAAACGACTGCGATCGCTGTAAAAGTGCTTCTGAGCAGTGTCTTCATGGAGTCCATAATCCTTGAAACACGCGAGCGTCAGGTTCCCTACGGCCTCTGTGCCCTCCCGGGAGCCCGCAAGGGGCTCCCCTACAAGATACCCGCCCTTTCGGCGCGTTACGTCTTTTTCATCATGGCGCCGAGGACGGCGCCGAGGATCACAAACGCGATGACCGTGATTCCACCCCAGCACCAACTCATGAAGTACGGAAAGCCATCGATGGTCAGCGGTTGGTAGAAGTGGGTAAAGAACCCCACCATGCCGGCAAAGAAACCAAACGTGACTCCACCCATGACCCCTTCAGCCCATACAGCTCGCGTCTTGCCGAAGAGAATAGCCGCCATGATCGCGACCATGATGCCGACAAAGAAGAAGTAATGGAATCCGGCATCCTCCTGACGGAAGACCTCCGGATACTTCATATAGCTGGCGCCCATGATCATGCCGTGCATGACCCAGTTGGCGAGTGTCATGACGATGCCTCCCACCACACCCGCAATGATGGCCTTGGACCAGTTCATGGTTCCCCCTTCCTTGAGAATGTTCAGAATACAGGGCCGATTGTATACCTGCGGCGGGCCGGCACGGAGGCCGGCCCCTACAACTCTCGAGGATCTGACGTAGGGGAGGGCCTCTGTGCCCTCCCGCGTGGTATAGAATCTCCCCCACTCTCTGTAGGACAACGGGTGATCTGATGATCGGCAAAACACTGTCGCACTACCGGATTGTCGACAAGCTGGGCGCCGGTGGGATGGGTGAGGTCTACAAGGCCGAGGACACCCGTCTCAAACGGCAGGTGGCGCTCAAGGTGCTGCCACACGACATGGCCGAGAATCCCGACCGGCTCCGTCGCTTCCAGCGCGAGGCCGAGCTCATCGCCTCTCTCAGCCACCCGGGGATCGTCACGATCTACTCGGTCGAGGAGGCTGAGGGCATCCACTTCCTGACCATGGAGTTGGTGTCGGGCAGGACCCTCGGCGACCTGGTTTCGCCAGGCGGTATGGAATTGGAAGCCTTTCTCGAACTCGCCGTACCGCTGTCCCAGGCTCTGGCCGCTGCCCACGACAAAGGCGTCACCCACCGGGACCTCAAGCCCGCTAACGTGATGGTCACGCCCGCAGGGCAGGTCAAGGTGCTGGACTTCGGCCTGGCAAAACTCCGTGTTGCCGATGACACTGCCGACCAGACCCTCATGCCCACCGAGGCCCTCACCCAGGAAGGCCTGGTGATGGGGACCATTCCCTATATGGCTCCCGAGCAGCTCGAAGGCCGGTCGGTCGATCACCGCTGCGACATCTTCTCGATGGGAATCATCCTGCACGAGATGGTGACCGGTGAGCGACCCTTCAAGGGAGAGAGCTCGGCGTCGCTGATCTCGGCGATCCTCCGCGATCTGCCCCGGCCCATCACCGAGGCCCGTTCCGACGTGCCACGGCAGCTGGACAGGGTGATCCAGCGCTGCTTGCAGAAAGACCCGGAACGCCGTTACCAGACAGCAAAAGATCTGCGCAACGATCTGGAGGATCTGCCGGCCGAGCTGCAACCGGTCAAGACGAGTCAGCCGCGGTCGGTCGCGGTCTTGCCGCTGAAGGATATGAGCCCGCAGAAAGATCAGGACTACTTCTGCGAGGGCATTGCCGAGGACATCATCAACGCCCTGTCGAAAGTCGGTGATCTGCGAGTCGCCTCTCGGATGGCCGCCTTCCAGATTGTCGACAAGACGACCGACCCACGAGAGATCGGCGAGAAGCTCAATGTCGAGACCGTCCTCTCGGGAAGTGTCCGCAAGGCCGGCAATAGGGTGCGGATAAGCGCCGAGTTGGTCAACGCCAGCGACACCTCGCAGCTCTGGTCCGAACGCTACGACCGCGAGCTCGAGGACGTCTTTGAAGTCCAGGACGAAATCTCGGAGAACATCGTCAAGGCCCTCCAGGTCACCCTGAGTCCAAAAGAGAAGAAGGCGATTCAGCGTCAGGCGCCCGTGAACATCCAGGCCTACGAGTACTACCTTCGTGGCCGGGGTCTCTATCATCGCGCGACCAAGAAAGCCCACGACCGGGCACTGCAGATGTTTGACCGGGCTATCGAGATCGATCCGAGTTTCGCCACAGCTTACGCCGGCAAGGCTGACTTGACCGCTTACGCATACATGTACTTTGGCAAGCACGAAGCCGACCTGATGCTCGCCGATGAGGCCAGTAAGAAGGCATTGGAGCTGGCCCCCGAGCTCGCCGAAGCGCACTTGTCGCGGGGCAACACGCTCTCGCTGCAGGAAAGGTACGAGGAAGCCGAGCAGGCGTTCGAGACCGCAACCCAACTCGATCCCAAACTGTTCGAAGCACACTATTTCTACGGCCGCTGCTGCTGGCAACAGAGCAAGCTGCCCGAAGCGGCAAAGCATTTCGAGCGAGCGAGTGAGGTCCGGCCCGAAGATTTTCAGTCGATCTGTCTGCTGGGCTCTGTTCTAAATTCGCTGGGTGAGCCGGAAAAGGTGATGGAGTGTCACCGGCGGGCTTTGGTGGTGATTGAGAAACACCTGGATCTCAACCCCGACGATGCCAGGGCGCTGTATCTTGGTGCCGGCTCTCTGAATGGCATCGGTGAAACCGAGAAGGGGCTCGAGTGGGCCGCTCGTGCGGTAGAGATCGATCCCAACGACACCGGAATTCTCTACAACGTCGCCTGCACCTATTCGATGGCTGGCCGCTTCGAAGAGGCAATAGACTATTTGGAGAGAGCTGTCGCGGCGGGCTTCGCACAGAAGGAGTGGATCGTCAACGATGGCGATCTCGTCCCGCTCCGGGAGCATTCGCGTTATCTCACCCTGATCAACTCGATGAACTGAGCTAGGGATTCCTCATGATTGGCAAGACCCTGACGCACTACAAGGTACTGGATGAGATCGGTGAGGGAGGCATGGGCGCCGTCTATGTGGCCGAGGATCTCAACCTGGGTCGCAAGGTGGCGCTGAAAATCCTGCGTGAAGAGATGGCTGCGAATCCCAATCGGCTGGAGCGCTTTCGACGGGAAGCCCAGGCGGTCGCCGCGCTCAATCACCCCAACATCGTCACCATCCACTCGATTGAAACCTGCGTCGTAGAGGAGGCCTCCCAAGAGGGCCGGACGGTTCACTTCATTTGCATGGAGCTTGTCCAGGGGAAGGGACTGGATCAGCTCATCACCGGTGATGGGCTTTCAGCGGAGAAGATGCTGGAGATCACCCAGCCGCTGATTCGGGCTCTGATGGCGGCCCACGAACGGGGGATCACCCACCGGGATCTCAAGCCCGCCAACATCATGGTGACCGATGAAGGCACCGTCAAGATCCTCGATTTCGGTCTGGCCAAGCTCCATGCGTCCCCCGACTCGGGCGAGTACGATGATTTGCCGACCCAGACGTTGACCCAGATCGGCGCCGTGGTAGGAACGATCCCCTACATGTCGCCAGAACAAGTGCAGGGCAAGCCAGTTGATCACCGCACCGACATCTTCTCGCTGGGAGTGATCCTTTATGAGATGGCCACCGGTCACCGGCCGTTTGGTGGCGAGACCTCGGCCGATGTGGCGTCGGCTATTCTCCGCGATGCTCCCGAGTCGATCAGCGATACCCGGCCCGATATGCCCGACCAGTTTGGCCGTGTGATTGCACGCTGTCTGGAGAAGGAGCCCGAGTTGCGGTATCAAGCCGCAGGCGACATTCAGACAGCCCTGGCGAAGATTGGTGAGAAGGTCGAGGGGAAGCAGACCGATGGCAAACCCTCGGTGGCAGTTCTGCCATTTCTCGACATGAGTCCAGAGAAGGACCAGGACTATTTCTGCGAAGGACTGGCCGAGGAGCTCATCAACTCTCTCGTCTCGATCGAGGACCTACAGGTAGCCTCCCGGACCTCGGCTTTTCGCTTCAAGGGATCCCAGCAGGACATCCGTGAGATCGGGCGCCGGTTGGGTGTCTCCACAGTGCTCGAGGGCAGCGTTCGCAAGGCCGGCAACCAGGTGCGAATCGCGGTTCAGCTGGTCAATGTGGAAGATGGATACCACCTCTGGTCGGACCGCTACGACCGCGAGCTCAAAGACGTCTTCGCCATTCAGGACGAGATTGCGCAGAATATCGTCGAGGCCTTCCAGGTCACTCTGACCCCGAAAGCAGAGAAGAAAGCGGAGAAGGCGGCTCCAGAAGATGTGCAGGCTTACGACTACTACCTCAAGGGGCGCAAGTTCTTCTACGAGTTTCGCGCCAAGGGCTTCGAGTTGGCCAGGCAGATGTTCTCGCGCGCCATCGTCCTCGACAATAACTACGCCCGCGCCTACGCCGGCGTGGCCGACTGCTGCTCGATGCTCTACAGCTACTACAACTCGAGCGAAGAGAATCTGCAGGAGGCCGACACAGCGAGCCGTAAGGCAGTGGAGCTGGATCCAGACAACGCCGAGGCCTATGCTTCACGTGGTCTGGCGCTATCCCTTAGCGGCAAGTTCGATGAAGCCGGTGAGAAATTTGAAAAGGCCATCGAGCTCAATCCCAAGCTGTACGAGGCCCACTACTTCTACGCTCGCGCCTTGTTCGGACAAGGCAAACATGACGAAGCCGTAGAGGAGTTCCAGTTGGCCTGCGAGGTCAATCCCGAGGACTATCAGGCACCCTTCTTCCTCGCCCAGACCTACCTGAGCCTGGGTAAGCGCGCCTACGCAGCCGCCAATCTACGCCAGGCGGTGGAAGCGGTCCGCAAGCATCTTGCCTTTCATGCGGACGATGCCCGAGCGCTGTACCTGGGGGCCGGCGGACTGGTTGAGCTGGGCGACCTGGAAATAGCTCAGGAGTGGGTGTCGAAGGCGCTCGAGATCGATCCTGACGACTCTCTGGTGCTCTATAACGTAGCCTGCGTCTTTGCCCAATTGGGAGACAATGACGAGGCCCTGGACTGCCTGGAGAGATCGACATTGTCAGTGGGCAGCTCCGAGGCCGTCAACTGGATGAAGAACGATCCCTACTTCGATCCGCTACGCGAGCATCCGCGCTACAAGGCGTTGATTGAATCCGCAGAAGCCAGATGATTGCTTTGGAGATCCGATGATCGGCAAGACTCTGTCGCACTACAAGATCCTCGAACAGATCGGCGAAGGCGGCATGGGTGCCGTCTATGCGGCCGAGGACCTGAACCTGGGCCGCAAAGTCGCCATGAAGATGTTGCGCGAGGAGATGGCCTCTAACCCCGATCGCCTCGAGCGTTTTCGCCGGGAGGCCCAGGCTGTGGCGGCTTTGAGCCATCCGAACATCGTCACGATTTACTCCATCGAAGAGGCACCCGAAGGTCACTTCATCACCATGGAGCTGGTCGACGGCAAGGGTCTGGATGAGGTCATTACGGGAGACGGCATGTCGGCGGAGCGGATGCTGAGGATTTCCGGCCCCCTGGTTCGAGCCCTGGTGGCGGCCCACGAACGGGGCATCACGCACCGGGATCTCAAACCCGCCAACATCATGGTGAGCCGGGACGGAACGGTCAAGATTCTCGATTTCGGGCTGGCCAAGTTGCATGCGGCTCCAGACTCGGACGTGCAAGAGGACCTCCCGACCCAGACGTTGACTCAGATCGGCACCGTGGTCGGCACCATTCCGTACATGTCACCCGAGCAGGTACAAGGTAAGCCCGTGGATCACCGCACCGACCTCTTCTCGCTCGGCGTGATCCTGTTCGAGATGGCCACCGGTCACCGACCGTTCGATGGTGAGACCTCGGTGGATGTGGCCTCGGCGATCCTCCGCGCCACGCCGGAGTCGATCCACGAGACCCGGCCGGACATGCCCGATCAATTTGGCCGCATCATCTCCCGCTGCCTCGAGAAAGAGCCAGAGATGCGCTACCAGACGGCAGGCGACATCCTGACCGCTCTCTCCAAGGTCGGGGAGAAGGTAGGGGCCAGGGGCGACGACGACCAATCTTCGGTGGCCGTGCTGCCCTTCGTCAACATGAGTCCAGACAAGGACCAGGAATATTTCTGCGAAGGATTGGCCGAGGACATCATCAACGCATTGGTGGGGATCGAGGAGCTCAAAGTCGCCTCGCGAACGTCTGCTTTTCGCTTCAAGGGTTCCCAGTCGGACATTCGCGAAGTCGGGCGTCGGCTGGGGGTCTCCACCGTTCTGGAAGGGAGCGTGCGCAAAGCAGGGAATCAGGTGCGAATTGCGGTGCAGCTTGTCAACGTCCAGGATGGTTACCACCTCTGGTCCAACCGCTACGACAGGGAGCTCAAGGACGTCTTCGCCATCCAGGACGAGATCGCCCAGAAGATCGTCGAGGCCCTGCAGGTGACGCTGACGCCCCGGGATGAGAAGAAGGCCGAAAAGGCAGCTCCAGAGGATGTTCAAGCCTACGACTACTACCTGAAGGGGCGGAAGTATTTCTATGAATTCCGGGCCAAGGGTTTCGAGTTGGCGCGGCAGATGTTCACCCGCGCCATCGCCATCGACAACAACTACGCTCGTGCCTACGCGGGTCTTGCCGACTGTTGCGCGGCGCTGTACACCTATTTCGATTCGAGCGCCGAGAATCTCCTGGAAGCGAACAGCGCCAGCGCCAAGGCAGTGGAGCTCGATCCAGACAACGCCGAGGGCCACTCGGCCCGTGGACTCGCGCTGTCCCTGAATGGGCAATACGAAGAGTCGGATGCTGAATTCGACAAGGCCATCGAGCTCAATCCCAAGCTCTACGAAGCTCACTATTTCTATGCCCGGGCCCTCTTTTCGCAGGGTCGGCATGAGGAGGCCGCCGAGCGCTACGAGGAAGCCGCCAAGGTGAATCCCGATGACTATCAAGCTCTGCAGTTTCTGTCTCTCACCTACACCAAGCTGGGCCGCCGCGCTCACGCTGCTTCGGCTTTGCGAGGTTCCGTAGAGAATGCCAGGAAACACATCGCCTTCCACCCGGATGATGTGCGAGCCCTCTACCTGGGAGCGGCAGGACTCGTGGAGCTCGGGGAGATGGAGGTAGCCCAGGAGTGGGTCGCCAAGGCGCTGGAGCTCGATCCCGACGACGCCCTGCTCCTTTACAATGTGGCTTGCGTCTATACCCAGCTAGGCGAGACCGAGAAGGCGCTGGACTGTCTGGAGAAATCGGACACCGCTGCCAGCAGCTCGGAAGCCCTCAACTGGATCGAGAACGATCCCGATCTCGATCCCCTGCGGGACCATCCCCGCTTCCAGGCCCTCATCGGCAGGATTCAGTCGACCGAATAGGGTAGGGGAGCCCCTTGCGGGCTCCCGGGAGGGGACAAGCCCCTCCCCTACATCAGGCTCGTGGGAGGGGACAAGCCCCTCCCCTACTCGCTTTCCGGCGGCGGGGCCGCGTACTGGGCGAGGGTCGCGGCCACCTGCTCAGGAGCCATGTCGCTGTTGATCAGCATCAGCTGCTGTGCCAGTTGTGCCTCCGTGACAGCTCCCCTGGAGAAGTTGGCGATCTTCTTGAACGGCAGATTGCTGAAAATCGCCGCGAAAAAGGGGTCTTCCTCGGCCATGGCCATGGTCGTGCCACGCTGTTGTTGCAGCATGAAATCGATCACGACCCGGCCCCGCGGATCGCGGAGAATCTCGCCGACGACGGAATTCAGGGTGTAGGCCGTTCGCGGTAGAGTCCCGGCCTTCAATTCCATCGGCAGGGTGGCCCGAATGTCGGTGGCGGAGGCACCGATGAGCAGCTCGTACTGGCCTGCCTCGATGACCCAACGGTGATGCTCGTCGTGGTAGTAGGCCAGACGCTCGGGAGCGATACCGATGGTTACCTTTCGCGACTCCCCGGGCTCGAGAAACACCTTCTGAAAGGCCACGAGCTCCCTGTCGGGCCGGGGCAGTGAGGGGTCGGTCTGACGGGAGTAGATCTGTACCGTCTCGGCGCCGGATCGTTCGCCGGTGTTGGCGATTCGAACCATGACCTCTATATTGCCCTCGAGCGATTCGACAGACGCCGGTGCTCGTGGATCGGAGAACTCGAAGCTGGTGTAGGAGAGTCCATGGCCAAAGGGATAGGTCACCTCGCGATCCGCAGTCTGGAAGAAACGGTAGCCGACGTTGAGGCCCTCGCCATAGCGAACGGCCCTGGGGCCAGCAGGGAAGTTGATGGCGCTTGCATGATCGTTCACCGAGGCGGTGAAGGTCTCGGAGAGTCTCCCTGAAGGAGAGCTCTCGCCAAAGAGGACCTCAGCCACCGCACTGCCCCAGGCCTCGCCACCCAGCCAGCCCATGAGAGCGGCAGCAGCGTCCTCGTTGAAGGCGCCGACATTCATGGCGCCGCCCCCGGTGAGGATCACCACGAAGGGCTTCCCGGAGCACTTGGCTGCATCGATCACTTGCAGGTCGGCTTTGGCGAGCTCGATGGAAGGCCGGTCCCAGGCTTCCGCATCGTGGGAGGCGGGCTGGCCGGCAAAGACCAGCACCAGATCGGGTTTCTTCAGGAACTTGTCCAGGCTGGACGACTGCTCGGAGGCAAGCCCTTCCTCGGTGTATTCGACCTCCCAAGCCGTCACCTTGTGACCCTGTTTCGACCCGAGCTTCTTCACAAAGGGCCAAGGTGCGTCGATGTTGGAGGTATGGATCTGCGAGCTGCCGATGCCCTGGATCCTGGGCTGGAAAGCGAGGTTGCCGACAACTCCTATGCGGAGTTTCTCACCCGCGTTGATGGGTAGGGTGCCATCGTTCTCGAGCAGAACCATCCCTTCGATGGCCACCTGACGAGCCAGCTCGTGATTGGCGGCCCTTGGATCGGTCTCGGGCTTGTCGCCCATCGCCGCCTGGCGGTCGACAAGCTGCAGGATCTTCGCAGCAGCGCGGTCGAGGTCGGCCTCGGCTAGCTTGCCATCCTCAACCCCTTGCACCACCACTGGTGGGGTCAGAGGATTGCCCGGCATCTCGAGGTCGAGCCCGGCCGCGACCGAGGCGATCGGGTCGTCGACCGCACCCCAGTCCGAAACCACCAGGCCCTCGAAGCCCCAGTCGTCTCTCAGGATCTCCGTCAGAAGCTGCGGGTGTTGGCTGGCATAGATGCCATTGACCCGGTTGTAGGCACTCATCACCGCCTGGGGTCGACCCTCCTTGACCGCGATCTCGAATCCTCGCAGGTAGAGCTCATGCATCGTCCTCTCATCGACCTGGGCATCGATGGTCATGCGCAGATGTTCCTGGTTGTTGACAGCGTAGTGCTTGAGGGTGGCGCCCACCCCTTGAGACTGAACACCGCGGACAAATGCGGCAGCAGTGGTCCCACTCAGGAACGGATCCTCGCTGTAGTACTCGAAGTTCCTGCCACCCAGCGGATGCCGTTTGAGGTTCAGCCCCGGGCCCAGTAGCAGGGTCACATCGTTGTACCGAGCCTCAGCGCCGATGCCGGCGCCCAACTCCTCGATCAGCTCTGGATTCCAGGTAGCCGACATGGCCGACGAAGAGGGAAAGCAGGTGGCCTCTACCATGGCCTCCAGCCCGGGCCCACCGGCCTTGCGGAGCCCCACGGGTCCATCCGCCATCCAGGTCGCCGGGATGTCGAGACGTGGGATGGCGTAGGTCTCCCAGGAGTTCTGGCCCGTGGTCAGAGCGGCCTTCTCCTCCAGGGTGAGCTGGTCGAGCTTGTCGACTGCCGATGTATCCTGGCCCCAGGCGAGACCCGGAACTGCCAACAGAAGTGCACTCGCAACGATGCGGAACTGACGTGCCATGATTTCCCCCCCTGGGAATCGACCGGCCCCTGCGCCGACCGTGATGGCAACACTATCGCAGCGGCCGTGCCTCTGCGCCGACCGATTGGGATCCTCAATGGCGATTGGCTGGTTATGAATGGACCGTTCCCAATGTCCCTAGAGGGGACGGATCGCGCTGAGAGGACCATGACGGGTTGGCGCTCACCTGCGCACTCTGGCGCGCCGAATGACATCTGCGCACTGACCTGAAATGCACGAAGGACGACGGGCGGGCACAGAGGCCGGCCCCTACAAGCCCGAGTCGTTCGCCAGTCAGGTCATCCCAGATGCTTCGATCGTCCCTCCAACCGACCCGTCCCCTCCAGGGGCACTCAAAGGGTCCACTTTCTATTCTTTCGGCCGGCCTCTGTGCCGGTCGATAGGCCTTCGTGGTGGCGATAGGTTAGCTTAGGAATTGCCCTCGAGTGCCGCCTCGCTGCTTTCCCAGTCGGAGAAGATGGCTGCGTCTCCGTACTCTTGGCGATCCTTGTCGATCTTCCCGATGATCAGATCACGGCGCTCGAGCATGGCCTCGAGCTGTGTATTGGTGATCAAACCGTCCAGCATCTCGGCTAGCTCTTCCTGGTTCAATTTCAGGAGCTGCTCATAGAGCTCCGAGGTCAGACGGGTCCTTCTGTTCGCAAATGATTCGGGCAGCTCGTTGTCCTGTCGAAAGGCTCGCGAGTGATCGATCAGGTAGAGCTTGAAGGTGTCATGATTGACCATCCAGTTCTCAGGCCGTCGGTCTGTGTTGTAGATCAGGGCGTCGAAGAGTCGCATGGTGGCCTTCTGCCCTGCCAGGTATGCCATCTGCTGACCGGTGGGATTGGCTGCTAGCTCCTTCTGGTTCGACGCGTTGTCGATCCAGGCCACAAAGCACCCGTGATCGCCCCGGACCTTGCGCAGGACCGCGACCGGCACCATGTTCATCCCCAACTCGCGATCCAGCCGATAGGCCGCAACCTCGTACTTGTAGCTGTCGGAGAAGTTGAGCTCACTGCCGCCCTGTGGCAGCCGTGTCACCCCTCGCCGGTGCTCATCCAGGTGCTTGAAGACCACAGAGCGCTCCTCCCCGTTGCACTCGATCTTGTAGCGATTGGGGTTGGTGACACCCACCAGGCGGCCTTCCTTCTTCACCACCTTGCCCTCGTTGAGACATTCTTCGATTTCGGCATCGGGCTCATCGGAGATCTGTGCCACAGCGGTGCCTGCGAGCAGGAAGCCCACTGCCACTGCCGCCAACCCGATCAAGACGTTCACTCGGTTGCTCAAGACATCCTCCTTCCATCCGAGGAATTTTGAAGAGCTGATGCCTATATGCTATCGCTCTAGTCAGCAGCCGTCGACTCCCTGTCGGAATCGGCCAGATATCTCTGACGGTGAAACTCGGCGTCCGAGATGAGTTCCATCGCCCGGCCCGGCCCTTCAAGGGTCATACGCAAGACCTCGTTCGTTCGGTTCAGTGGGTGATGCCGAGGACGCGGTCGAGGTAGCGGGAGCGCATCTGGCGGCGGGCCAGCGACCGTTGGACCGTTGGGAGTTTCAGGATGGCGCCGAGGACCGCTGCCATGGCGCGGTGGCTGGTCAGGGCCTGGTTGTCGAAGATCAAATTCTGGAGTTTGCCACGCTCGACGGCCATCAGGACGGCCCGGTGCACCGAGTTGACCGGCGTGATGACCCGCTCGTCTCGCGGCTGTAAACGGATGGCGTCGCGGTCGCAGTTGCGAACGCAAATGCCGCAACCGAGACACATCTCCTCATCGAGCTTGGCTGTGCGCAGCTTGGGGTGCTTGGGATCGTTGGCCGAGACCATGCCCATGGCTTCGACAGGACAGGCCTGGACGCACCTGGTGCAGCCGTTACAGAGCTCACGATCGACCTCGGGAAGATAGTTCGACGTGTGGATCGGGTTGAGCAGACCAAAACGGCGCTGAGCATTCATCGCCTCGCAGCAACAGCCACAGCAGTTACAGATGAAACTGACTCGCCGCTGAATGTTCTCGCCAAATTGGACGAGATTCTGCTCCTGCGCCTGCTGCAGCAGGTCGAGCCCTTCCTCTACATCGATCTCGCGGGCGAATCCATGCCGAATCAGGGCGGCACCGGTCTTGTTGAAGGTCATGCAGATGTCCATCTCGGCTTGACAGGCGTGCCCCATGTGATCGGCCTTGTGGCGGCAGTAGCACATGCTGACGCCGCGATGCCTGGCAGTCTTGATGACCTCGCTGGCGCGTTCGTAGTCGAGGACCTGCAGAGTATTGTCCGCCGGCAGTGCCACCTCCTGGACGAAGGTCCTCCCCATCTGCGTCTGTCCTTCGGTGAAGAGGGCCTTGATGAAGTCCTCTTCGACAGTGATGTACTGGTGAAAGAGCTCGGAGAGCACTTTCTGATCGAGATCGCCTTGCACTCGCATCAATGAGAACTCGAAGAAGCCGGCCATTGGGGGTGGCAGGACGTAGTGGAGCTCGCCGTGCCGGTCTTCGATGTCCAGGAGGACCGCACGGCTGGCGAGACTCTCGAGGATCCTGCGGGTCTCCGGCTCGGAGAGCTTCCAGATAGGCGCGGCCTTTTCGACTTTGAAGGGCTTGAGTGGCAGCAGGGCCACCAGCCCCGCCTCCTTCTCGCTGAACAGCATCTTCAAGATGGAGTAGAGGAGCTCCGATGGCGGTGCACCCTGGGGAGCACGGTTGATTCTGTCGACCAGTTTTTCGTAGCCCGCTCGGGCGGTGAGGTGTGCCATGGCAGCCCTCCCTGGATTCAGCTCCATTCGAGAGTAGCCGGATTGGCTCCGCAAGGCGCCACGCGCAGGGGTGGGTGGGGAAAAACGGCCGGTGTCAGAGACGCCGTAGCAGGAGCAGCGTGCGGTCGTCGGCGTAGGGGACGCCGCGGGTGAAGGTGTCGAGGTCCCGTTGGATGGCCTCGGCGAGAAGCTCGAGATCGTCCTGGCGGCGGCGCTTGGAGATCTTGGCCAGCCGGTCGGTGCCGTATTCCTCATCTTCCGGGTCGCTAGCCTCGGTGATGCCGTCGGTGTAGAGCACCAGCAGGTCACCCGGTTCGAGTCGGACCTTCTCCCGGCTGTAGGTGCCTTCGGGGATCAGACCGACGGGAGGACCCCCTGCCTGGTCAGAGCTCAGCTGCTCCACATTGCCGTCGTTGCGCACGAGGAGCCCTGGATTGTGCCCGGCATTGGTGTAGTGCAGGGTGTGGTTCCGGGGTTTCAGCTGGGCAAGAAACATGGTGGCGTACTTTGCCGGCAAGGTCCTTTTGTACAGGCGGCGGCAAACCCGACTGCAGATCTCATCGGTGGGCTGCCCGTTGTCGATGAGGCCGGCTGCCAGGGCCTCGAGTGAGAAAGTCAGCAACGAGGCTGCCATTCCCTTGCCAGAGACGTCGGCCACCATGAGGACGAACTCCTCGCCCTCCGCACGCTCGATCACTGTGTAGTAGTCGCCTGAGACGCCGCGGGAGGGGATATTGCCACCGTAGAGCTCGTAGCCTTCGACCACTGGCAGCAAGCTGGGCAGCAGGGCCACCTGAATCTGACGGGCGAGACTTAGCTCCTCCTCCAGGCGTCCCCGCTCGGCGGCCTCTTCGGCGGCCTTTTGGGCCAATGCCACATTGCGGATTCGCATGGCAGCGATGGAAGCCAGAGAAACGAGAAGCTCCAGATCCTCGTGGCCGAAGATGTCGGTGCCGCGAGTCGAAGTCAGCGCGATCATCCCCAGCGAGCCCTCCACATCGAGGAGCGGAGCTGCTACCAGACTGGTGATGCCAAAACTGAGAATGCTCTCGCCCGGTTTGAACCGTTTGTCCTCACCGGTATCGGTGACCAGCGCCGCCATCCCTTTCTCGGCCACCTCGCGGAGTAGAGTCGCCGAATAGAGGTGCTCGGCATCGACTTTGCTGGCCGAGCGCTGCGCCACTCGCTCATAGCTGCCATCGGTCTGCTGCAGGAAGATGAGCGCTTCTTCCGGGTGCAGGGTGTCGAAGGCGCTGTCCAGAATGAGGTCCAGTACCTTGTCGAGCTCCATGGACTGACCCAGAACCCGGTGGATGTCGTTGAGGATGTGGAGTCTTTGAGCCTGGCCCCGGAGCGCGTCCACCGAGTCCAGGCTAGCTGTGAGTTGGGGGGAGCCGAGTTGGGTGAGCTCGCTGGCGGAGAGAAACTGTGTGTGCTGTCCTGCCGTGTCGCTACTGCCCGATGGTTCTACCGCTCGGGCCTCTTCGGGGTCGAAGATGATCGAGCTCTGGCAAAGTCGCAGCTCGTCGCCCGGCTTGAGTCGGGTCCGCTCCTCGACGTAGTCACCGTTGAGCCGGGTGCCGTTTCGGGAGCCCAGGTCCTCGACCCACCACCCGTCATCCTGGAAGACGAGGTTGGCGTGTTTGCGGGAGAGATACTTGTCGTCTACCTGCAGATCGGCCTCGGATGAGCGACCGACGACGACAATCTCTCCCTCGAGAGTGTGGGAGAAGCTCTCGCCCTGTCCTGGGTGCACTAGGACGCGTGCCACGGCCCGATTCTAACGGGCCGATGGCATCAGTGCGATCACCTACTCGTCGACCTCGATGATCGACACATCGGGTTTGAGCTTCCAGCCCCTGGGATTCGTCTCGCTGCCTTTCCTCTTGAGGGACTTCTTGGCGTCGAAGTCGATGGTGATCGTTGTGTTCTGGGTTACGTCGAACGGGATCCCGTTGACCTTGAACTTCTCGCTGGGAATCTGGAGGGGCATCTCATCGCCAAAGACATCGGTGTCACAGTCGTTGTCCGGGCCCTTTTCGACGACGAAGCTCTGTGTTTGGTCCAGCAGAACCTCGATGAATTGATAGGGCCCCTGAGCGATCTGGAACTGACCGAGTGTGGCAACGGTACCATCGCGGAGAGTCAGCAGATCGTAGGCCTGTGGGTCGACTCCCAGGGTCCGAAGCTGTGCGGACTCCCCATCGGGTTTGACTCTCAGGGCCTCGAAGTACACCCACAGCTTGCAGATCTCATCGGTCGGATCATCGACCATCAAGATGGTGAGATTGCCATTACGAGACGGGTCGACAGGCTCGGTAGGACCGCTGCCGCCCCCGCAGCTGGCCGTTGCGACGGCAACGACTGCGAGCAGGGTAGAGGTAAAAACCAGATTGGAACGCCAGGAATTCAAGTGTGGATACATTGTGATCTCCCTCAGTACTTGGTGCTCGTTGCCTTCAGGGATTTCAGCTCACTCCGGATCGCTCCACGGTACCGTCTCGAGGGTACGGAAGACAAAGGTGGTCTTACCGGCCTCGATGCGGTCGCCGTCTGTGAGCTGTACTTCGTCGGTCAACGGTGAGCCATTGACCATGGTGCCGTTGGTGCTGCCCAGATCTCGGGCAAAGAACTGACCGTCGCGGTTCTCGATCTCGAAATGCCGGGCGGAGAGCGTCTTGTCGGCAGCGACGATGTCCGATTCCTCACGACCGACCACGGTATTCCCTGGCTTGAGAGCGGATGGAGCCTCCAGGCTCATCGAACCGGACACCCGGAGGTGGCCCACCAGGGCGATGTCCAGTATGGCCCCTTTCTCCGGCCGCTCGCGCTGCAAGACGGCCGTCTCTGCTCCCAGGTCCATACCGTCGGAGACCGCGAAGACCCGGCCGCAATTGGGGCACTCGGCGTTTTCAGGGACCGCGTCGGCACCGTTGGGAACCTCCACGGGTCGTCCACATTCTGGGCATCCGATTTCAGTCATATCCAACCTCACTTCCATGACAGCTTCAAGAATCGCGGCGGGATGAGCTCGACCCTCAGCCGGCGGCTCTTTCCCTCGCTGAATTCGTTTCCCGTCCAGTTCGAGGCCTCGATCTTGCCGGCGCTGCCGCGAATGGTCACTCTGACGTCGTGATGTCCCGGAGAGACCGGGATCGACTCGAAGACACTGCGACCTACGGCCCGCTTGAGGACGCCTCGGGGACCGGTAAGGGGTTTGCTGAGGACATGCGCGCCGTCCACCCAGACATCCATGGACGCCTTCTTGAGACGGTTGGTGTAGGAGATCTCGAGGGTAGAGGAGGCGATGGCCTGTTGTGCACCGGTCACTGCGTCGACGGCAGGGGGACTC